>Ga0105239_10000283_pt1 | contig 74612 bp, 67 predicted proteins | sample KBSC44metaG_FD_92761 | JGI IMG/M metagenome (GOLD analysis project Ga0105239, IMG submission 92761) | Corn rhizosphere microbial communities from Kellogg Biological Station, Michigan, USA - KBS C4-4 metaG | ecosystem: Host-associated > Plants > Roots > Rhizosphere > Soil | place: Michigan, USA...
AAACGATGCCCGGATCTTTTTTGCAAATTCCGTCTCGGCAGCCGTGTAGTTGACACCGCCGACCCGCATCAAATTTTGCTGCATGGTCTCCGCCAGCGTGCGGTTCAGCAACAGGTCATGTGTTCCCCCGATCACCTCGTAGTCGACATGCGTCTGGGTGCCCAACGCCGCACCTTCGGCGGCCTTTGCCACCCAATCGAAGATCCGCACCACTTCGTCTTTCTTCGGATGGCGGACATAATAATACACCTCAGCATAGTCCGGAACAACGTTCGGAGCTTTACCCCCACTGGTGATCACGTAGTGGATGCGCGTCTCCTGCGGGATATGCTCCCGCATCATATTCACCATATAGTCCATGGCTTCTACCCCGTCGAGGGCCGATCGGCCTTTGTCGGGAGCCATAGCGGCATGCGCGGACAATCCATGGAACCGGAATTTCGCGGACTTATTGGCAAGCGCCGAGGTGAGGGTAACCGCGTTCCCGGAACCGGGATGCCAGTGGATCACCACGTCCACATCGTTGAAAAGACCCGCCCGGACCATATAGACCTTCCCCGAGCCGCCTTCTTCCGCCGGACATCCATAAACGCGGATGGTGCCGCTCAGCTTCTTCTCGGCGATCAGTTTCTTCAGCTCGATCCCCGCCGCCACCGATGCCGTGCCGAACAGATGATGGCCGCAGCCATGCCCCGCATTCCGGCCTTCGAACGGCATTTTTTCGGCAACCGCCTGCTGGGACAGCCCCGGGAGCGCATCGAATTCCGCCAGGATCCCGATCACGGGACTCCCCGAACCATAGCTGGCCACAAACGCGGTGGGGATATCGGCTACTCCGGCCTTTACAGAGAAACCATTATCGGTAAGCGTCTTCTGTAGCAAGGCGGAGCTCTTCACTTCCTTATACCCCACCTCGGCATAGTCCCAGATCTGCAGGGCGATAGCCTTATAGTCGTTGTAATGAGATTGGATGTCGGCGATAGCCCGCGTCTTCAGCACGCTGTCGGGTGCTTGAGCGGATACCCGGACGAGGAGCAGACAGAATGCCGTCACCAGGGTAAGAAAAGAAATTTTCATGTGCAGTAGATTGGTAGTCCCAATTTACTAAAATATCCTGATCTGCTCGATGACATATTGCTGTTCGTCTACGGAGAGGATCATAAGACCCACGCAGGCGAGCAATTTATTCATTTAGCTTAGCGGTTAAACAAACTTGGCCAGCACCCTCGTCATCTCATCCACGATCTTTTCATTGCCCAAATTCCCGATACTCCCGGTATGGGTATGATGCAGTCCCTTCCTGTAATCGAACGAGAACGCCCCCTGGTCTATCTGGTTACCCACCTGCCGGTACGCTTCGCGGAACGGAACCCCCTGGTTCACCAGCTCGTTCACCGCCTCGACGCTGAACAGGTATTTGTATTTCCCGTCCTCCAGGATATGATCCTTGATCTCGATATTCGACAGCATCAGCGAAGTCATCCGTGCACAGGCCTTTACTTCCTCGATGGCGGGGAAAAGGATCTCCTTGGTCAGCTGCATATCCCGGTGATAGCCCGAAGGCAGGTTGTTGATCAGCAGGGTAAGCTCGTTGGGTGCCGACTGGATGCGGTTGCATTTGCCCCTGATCAGCTCGAAGACATCGGGGTTCTTCTTATGCGGCATGATGCTGCTGCCCGTGGTCAGCTCGGCAGGAAAGGAAATAAAACCAAAGTTCTGGTTGATATAAAGACAACAGTCCATCGCCAGCTTACTCAACGTCGCAGCTACCGAAGCCAGTCCCATGGCCACGATCTTCTCCGTTTTCCCGCGGCTCATCTGCGCATAGACGGAATTCACGTTCATCGCCCCGAAATGCAGCAGCTTCGTCGTCAGCTCCCGGTCCAGCGGGAAGGAAGAACCATAGCCGGCCCCGCTGCCCAGCGGGTTCTTATTGGCGACATGATAGGCCGCGGCCAGCACCTCCAGATCGTCGACAAGACTCTCTGCATAAGCGCCGAACCAAAGCCCGAATGACGAAGGCATCGCTATCTGTAAGTGCGTATAACCCGGTAACAGCTTGTCTTTGTACCGCTCGCTCAGCTCGATCAACAGTTCGAACAGCTGCCTGACCTCCTCCTTCACCCCTAATACCTGCGCCCGCAGATACAGCTTGATATCGACGGCCACCTGGTCATTTCGGCTCCGTCCGCTATGGATCTTCTTGCCCGCTTCGCCGATGCGATTGATCAGCAGCAGCTCCACCTGCGAATGAACGTCCTCGACATCCTTGTCGATCACAAAGGAGCCCGAACGGATCTCGGCCAGGATGGCGTTCAGCCCATCCTGAACCTTCTCCAGGTCTTCCGGCGAAAGCAAACCCACCTCCGCCAGCATCTTCGTATGAGCCAGCGAACCCAGCACATCGTATTCCGCCAGCAGGACGTCGAATTCCTTGTCCCGGCCGACCGTAAAGGTCTCGATGAGTTCCGAGGTACTGGTGCTGGCCTTACTCCAAAGTTTGTTTCCACTCATAATCTAAAGTATTACTGGTTTCAACAGATCGATATATCCCTGGATCCCTTCGCCGATCTCCGCCATGTAAATATACTCATCTGCCGTATGACTCCGCGCCGAGTCTCCCGGTCCCGTCTTCAGAGCGGGGAACGGCATCAGGGCCTTATCCGAGGTGGTGGGGCTTCCATAACAGGTCCGGCCCAACCTTATCCCCGACTGAACGATGGCGTGGTCCAGCGCGATCCCCGACGACCGCATCCGCAAGCTCCGGGGCGTCACCTCGCAGGAAACCGAAGATCGGATGATGTCCAGTAGTTCTTCGAAAGTATAACATTCATTAACCCGCACGTCTACTACAAAATGGCATTGCGACGGAACGACATTATGCGCTTTATTGTCCGTATCGATGACGGTCACGCTCATTTTCACAGGGCCCAGCAGATCGGACACCTTGGAGGCGCGATAGCCATGGAACCATTCGATGTCCTTCAGAGCCTTGTAGATGGCATTATCGCCTTCTTCGCGCGCTGCATGACCCGCCTTGCCATGGCTGACGCAATCCAGCACCAGCAATCCCTTTTCGGCGACGGCCAGGTCCAGTTTCGTAGGCTCGCCCACAATGGCCCATTCGATTCGCGGCAGGACGGGTAGAAGGAGCTCGATGCCGTTATGACCGGAGATCTCTTCCTCCGCGGAAGCGGCCAGAACGAGGTTATAAGCCAATCCCGGAGTCTCATTGAAATACAGGAACGTGGCGATCAGCGAGACCAGGCACCCACCCGCATCGTTGCTGCCAAGTCCGAAGAGCTTGCCGTCCCGTTCAATGGGCGCAAACGGGTCCAGCGTATAAGCCTTGTTGGGCTTTACCGTATCGTGATGGGAATTCAGTAGCAGGTTGGGTTTGGCAGGATCGAAGTATTTGTTGGTGGCCCAGACATTGTTTTGCAACCGGTGGGCGGTAACCCCCCTCGACGCCAGGAATCCCACAAGGAGTTCGGCCGTCCCGTCCTCCTCTTTGCTGAAGGAAGGCACGGCGATCAGTCGCTTCAATAATTCGATAGCTTCCGCTTGCAGGTCATTCATGTTGGATAGTTGTTCCGGCTTTCCCGGCAAGCAATAAAGGTAGCTCTTCTGCCCTTCCGATGATCACCCGGCCTACCCCGCTGCGCAGGGCCGCAAAGGCGTTGTCCAGCTTGGGGATCATCCCGGCAAAGATCACCTTCCGGGCTTTGAGGTCTTCGTAATCGGCCGGCCGGAGCAGACCGATCACTGACGAATCGTCATCGGCGCTCATCAGAACACCGGCTTTTTCAAACGAATAGACAAGACTCACTTCGAAACCCGTGCTCAACGCCCGCGCCAGCTCCTGGGCGATGGTATCGGCATTGGTATTTAGCAGCTGCCCCTTGCCGTCATGGGTAATAGGGGCGAACACGATCGTCTTATCCTGCAACAGCAGACTGGTGAGCAGGGGGGTGTTCACCTGATCCACATCCCCGACAAAACCGTAGTCGATGCTGGCGTGGACCCGCTTATGGGAAAGGATGGAATTACCGTCAGCCCCCGTCAACCCAATGGCCGCACAGCCCCGGGCCTGCAGCTGCGCCACGATATTCTTGTTGATCGTGCCCGCATAGACCATCGTCACCACCCGCAGCGTTTCGGCATCGGTGATGCGGCGGCCATCCACCAGCTGCTGCTGGATGCCAAGCCCCTCGGCCACCTTGGTGGCCAGTTTCCCGCCGCCATGGACCAGTATTTTTTTCCCCGGCACCGCGGCAAAGGCATCGAGAAAGGCCAATAGCTTGGCCTCGTCATCGATGATGTTGCCGCCTATCTTGATAATGGAAAGTTGCATGCTATTATTTTTTGCGCAACAACTCCGCAAGTACCGCCTGCGCGGCCCATACGCGGTTCGAAGCCTCTTGCGTAACGATGCTCGGGGAGCCGTCGAGAATTTCATCGCTCAGCTCTACATTCCGCCGCACCGGCAGGCAATGCATTACTTTGGCATTGTTCGTGGCCTTCATCTTCTCGTTGGTGAGCATCCACTCTGGGTCGTTGTTATAGATCTTCCCGTAATCGGCGTACGTACTCCAATTCTTCACGTATACAAAGTCGGCGCCGTTCAATGCAGCATCCTGATCATGCGTGATCGTGGCTCCCTTTGTGAACTTAGTATCCAGTTCGTAATCTTCGGGATGCGTGATCACAAAGTCCGCCTTTCCCCAAGCGTTCACCCACTGGGAGAAGCTGTTGGCTACACACTGCGGCAGGGCCTTTACATGCGGCGCCCAGCTCAGTACTATTTTCGGCTTCCGTTTTTCCTTCCAGACCTCCTGGATCGTCGTGATATCCGTAAGGCTTTGCAGGGGATGCAGGGTGGCGCTCTCCAGGCTCACTACCGGGATGCCGGAGTATTTGATGAACTGGTTGATATAAAGTTCACTGTAGTCATCTTCCTTATTCTTCAGGGAAGGGAAGGTGCGGATACAAAGGATATCGAAGTAATGTCCCATGATCGGGGCCGCATCCTTCACATGTTCCACCGTATTGCCGCTCATGATCGCTTCCTCTTCAAACTCCAGCGCCCAGCCTTCCTTGTCGACATTGAAGACGATAGCTTCCGCTCCGAGGTTCTGCGCCGCGATCTGCGTCGATAAGCGGGTCCGCATGCTCGGGTTCAGGAAGAGCATCCCCACGCGCTTGTTGGCCCCAAGGGTCTTGTCTTTCAACGGATCGGCCTTGTAGGCCAGGGCCAATTGTACCAGGCTGTCGATATCGGCGACATCGGCGGCGGAAACGAAATTTTTCATTGTTATGCTAGTTTACTTTTACCGCTTTCATCGCATGGAGCTCTTCCTGAATGGCTTCCAGGAATTCGTCGGCATCTTTTTTCCGCAGCGCCAGCGAAGGCAACAGACGGATGGTATTCGGCTTTGCTTCCCCGGTGAAGATGTGCTGATGCCAGAGCAGGTTCTTTCGCAGGTCCTTCAGGTCCTCCGGCACGTCGAAGCCGATCATCAGACCCCTTCCCCGAACCTTCTGCAGCTGCGGGATCTTCTTCAGCTCGCTCATCAGGTAGTTTCCGACCTCGGCTGAATTGTCAATTAGCCGCTCCTGCTCGATCACTTCCAATACGGCCAATGCGGCAGCACAGGCCAGGTGATTGCCCCCAAAAGTGGTACCTAGCATCCCGTGCTTCGAGTGCAAATGAGGAGCGATCATGATCCCCGCTACCGGGAACCCGTTCCCCATGCCCTTGGCCATACTATAGATGTCGGCGTCTACGCCCGCATGATCCTGGGAGAAGAACTTCCCGCTCCGGCCATAGCCGCATTGTACGGCATCGGCGATGAAAACCGCGCCGTATTGCTTGCAAAGGCGGCTGATCGCCTGTAAGAAACCCGCCTCGGCCACATTGATCCCGCCGACCCCCTGGATGCCTTCGATGATCACCGCGGCGATCTCATTGCCCTGTGCGGTAAAGCATTCTTCGAGCGCGGCTTCATCGTTAAAAGGCAGAAAAATGACATTGTCCGTTTGATTCACGGGAGCGACGATCGCCGGGTTGTCCGTAACGGCAACGGCCAGCGAGGTGCGGCCATGAAACGACTTGCGGAAAGTGACGACCTTCTTGCGCCCGGTATGAAAGCTGGCCAGCTTCAGGGCGTTCTCGTTTGCCTCGGCCCCGGAGTTGCAAAGGAACAGTTGATAGTCGGGCCGGCCGGAAACCTTTCCCAGCTTCTCTGCCAGCTCTTCCTGCAGGGGGATGCGGATGGAATTGGAATAGAACCCTACCTTGTTCAGCTGGTCCGTGATGCGTTGTACATAGTGCGGATGTGTATGTCCGATGGAGATCACCGCATGCCCGCCATACAGGTCGAGGTACTGCTGACCGTTCTTATCCCACACATAACTGCCTTTTGCCTTTACAATGGTGATGTCATTGATCGGATAAACGTCGAATAGTTTCATATAATACTGTTTAAAATGCGTTTGCCTTCAGATGGAGACCCGCGGTCTCATCCAGTCCAAAGAGAAGATTCATATTTTGCACGGCCTGTCCCGAAGCCCCTTTCAGCAGGTTGTCAAGCGCCGAATGCACCACCAGTTGCGACCCTTCCTGCTCCACCTGGATCAAACATTTGTTCGTGTTCACCACCTGCTTGAGCGAGATCGGCTTGCGGCTGACGATCGTAAAAGGATGTCCCTTGTAGTATGCTTCAAACAAAGCCAGCACTTCCTCCGGCCTCCTCTCCACTTTCAGCTGACTGCTGATAAAGATGCCCCGGGTGAAATCCCCGCGCCACGGGGTAAAATGCACCGCCGGTCCGCCGGTTGGCTGCAGTTGCCGCAGCGACTGGCCGATCTCCTTCAAATGCTGATGGGTCAGCGTCTTATAAGCCTGGATATTGTTGGCGCGCCATGAAAAATGACCGGTGGCCGACAGCGACTGTCCGGCCCCGGTGCTGCCCGTAATGCCCGTCGTATAGACATCCCCCAGCAATCCCGCCTTCGCCAGCGGCAAAAGCCCCAGCTGAATGGCCGTCGCAAAACAGCCCGGGTTGGCCACGGCCTGCGCCGACCGGATCTCTTCTCGGTTCAGCTCCGGCAATCCATAAACCCATCCGGGCGCCCCCAGCCGGAAATCCTGCGACAGATCGATCACCAATACCCCGTCGAACTTCGCCCCAAACTCGTCCATAAATTTCTTCGCCTCGCCATGGCCTACACAAAGGAAGACCACATCCACCTCGCTATGCCATTCCGCATCGAAGCTCAGCTCCGTATCCCCGGCCAGGTCCTCATGGATATCCGCGACGGGCTTGCCCGCATTGCTCTTGCTGTGGATGAACTGGATGTCTACGGCCGGGTGGTTGATCAACAACCGGATCATCTCGCCGCCGGTATACCCGGCGCCACCAATAATGCCTGCTCTTACTCGTCTCATAATACTTGGATCGGCCACGGGCCGATCATCCGAAGGATAATCATTAAATGTTGAGGCCCTGAGGGCCATATTTAGCCGAGGCCCTAAGGGGTCTCAACTCGATCGTTAAATGTCGAAGGCTGTGAACATAAGATAAACACCAGGTCGGCCTCCGACTCATTTTTGATCCGGTGCTGTACTCCGGGCGCGATCTCAAAACCTTGTTGCGCACCCACTTCTACACGGCCCTCTTCGGTCTCGAATACAGCCGTACCACTCAAAATAAAAAAGAACTGCCTCGACTGCCGGTGAAAATGCTTCGCCTCCTCGGTATGAGGCGGCATCCTTTCCTGTTTCACCGACAGATCCGGCTGATCCACCAGGTTCCATCCGTCACAACCCGCGCCCCACTGGTAGTGTTTCAGCGGCCGTTGGATGGAAACGACCTGGTTCATTTGGCAGGCTCGTTAACCTTGTGAAAAATAGCGGTCTGGTTGCCGAAGATCTTGGCAAACCCCTTTACGTCATCTCCGCTCCAACCCTTGTTCATCTCTCCATAGCTGCCGAACTTGCTGCTCATCAGGTCATGCTCGCTCTCGATGCCGGTGACCGTATATCGGTAGGGCTGGAGGGTGACAAATACTTTTCCGCTGACGGTCTCCTGGGTGTCCTCCAGGAAGCTCTCGATATTCCGCATCGTGGGATCCAGCAGCTGCCCTTCATGCAGCCAGTTGCCATACCAGGTGCTGAGCTGATCCTTCCAGTACAGCTGCCATTTGGTAAGCGTATGTTTTTCCAGCAGATGGTGTGCCTTGATGATGATCACGGGAGCCGCGGCCTCGAAACCGACGCGCCCCTTGATGCCGATAATGGTATCACCGACATGGATGTCCCTGCCTACGCCATAGGGCTGGGCTATTGCCTGCAGGTGCTGGATCGCCGCCACCGGATTGGTAAACAGCTGACCGTCCACTGCCACCAGCTCGCCCTTGGCGAACTCCAATGTCAGCTGACGCACGCCCGTCGCCGTCACCGGGGTCGGCCAGGCGTCCTCGGGCAGATAGTCCCTCGAGGTCAGCGTTTCCTTTCCTCCGACCGAAGTGCCCCAGAGTCCCTTATTGATGCTGTATTTGGCTTTCTCCGCATTGATCTCTACCCCGTTCTCCTTCAGAAAGGCGATCTCTTCTTCCCGGCTCAGCCGCAGGTCCCTGATAGGGGTGATGATCTCCACCCCCGGCAACATGCTCTGGAAGACCATGTCGAAGCGCACCTGATCATTACCCGCGCCGGTACTGCCATGCGCGACATAGGAGGCGTCCACCTTCTTCACGTGATTGGCCACGGCAATCGCCTGGACCATCCTTTCGGCGCTGACGCTCAGCGGGTAAGTTGCATTCTTCAGCACATTGCCGAATATGAGGTATTTGATGCAGCTCTCGTAATATTCCCGGGTGACATCCACGCACTCGAAGGACGCGACACCGAGACTCTTTGCGCGTGCGGCGATCTGATCGATCTCCGCCTGGCTGAATCCCCCCGTATTGACCGTCAGGGCATGGATCTCGAGATGCTTGACCTTGTTCAGATAAACGGCACAATATGTAGTGTCCAATCCGCCGCTGTAGGCTAAGACGACTTTATTGCTCATGGCTGAAAAATGGATTTTTAATAATTTAAACTAGAGATGAAAGAAGTGGAACAGCGACTTGATCATACCGCCGCCTCCATTACCTCCCTTGTTCGAGGAGGCGCCAGGCTCCTCCGCATGGTGCTTTAAGAAGGGCGCCAGCAGCTTCCATTGCTTGATGCGCATGAATCGCTCGTATAGTTTGGAATGCTTTTTAAAGTCCTGGGTCGTCTCTTCGGGCTCATAATGGTCCTTTGGATCGTACAACATGGCCGTGCACATACAGATCTTCCGCTCCTTGCTCATCAGGATCTCATAGTTGACGCAGCTCTTGCAGCCCGCCCAGAAGGCGTCGTCCTGAGTCAGCTCCGAATAGGTCACCGGCTCATACCCCAGCTCCGAATTGATCTTCATCACGGCCAGACCCGTCGTCAACCCGAATATCTTCGCATTCGGATACATTTTGCGGCTCAGCTCGAAGATCTTCTTTTTGATCATCTTGGCCAGCCCGCTCTTCCGGAACGGCGGCGAAACGATAAGCCCCGAGTTGGCGACATACTCACCATGGCTCCAGGTCTCGATATAGCAGAAACCCGCCCAGATCCCATCTTCCGTAAAGGCGATCACCGCCTTGCCTTCCCGCATCTTCTGCTGGATATAATCCGGGCTGCGCTTGGCGATGCCGGTACCCCGCGCCTTCGCCGAAGACGCCATTTCATCGACTATGATCTGAGCGAAATCCTGGTAGGACTCGTCGGCAATAACTATCTTGAATTGTTGTTGTTCCATTGTTCTTAGGATAAATACTCCCCAATATAAAACTTGAAAAGACGAAAAACGGGCGGACAAAAAGCGCCGTTACGATACAGGCCGGGATGAATAAGAGGTATCAACGTCGTACCCCAACGGGCGTGGGACGCCCGTAATTAACCCCGGCCCCGGGTGTGGAACACCCGTAGTTACGATTAGCCATGGGGCGAACGGAAAAAACTGTGCACAATGGCGCAGCAAAAAACCCACGCTGATTGAAGGCGTGCAATACCACGAGCAGTGATATGGGTGAGTTTTTTTTCATTTCAATAGAAGATGAAATTGGTGTAAAAGCTTTTGCCCCGCAAAAATAGGTAAAATCTCCGTTTTCGGACCCTATTTTATTTTTTTAACGTGAAGTTAAACAGCTGGGTCCCAACCCCGGGCAACCCGCCCGCCCGTTTCCGCATTTTCCGCCATATGCGACTCATCTCCACCCGGTTGGCCCTTCGCCGCCTCGCCCGGCGAAAAGGCTTCGCCACCATTAATATCCTTGGCCTTTCCACCGGCATCGCCGCCTGCATCCTTATCTATGGCTATGTGCACAACGAACTTAGCTATGATGCATGGAACCGGCGGGCCGGCGACATCGCCCGGGTGACCACCATTCTCCACGCGCCCGAATCCGACATGGCCCTGGCCAACAGCCCCTCCCCCCTCGCGGCCGCCCTGCTGCGGGATATCCCCGGCATCGAGGCGACAACCCGGATCGAACAAACCGACGTCCTGGTGCGGGAAGCCGGGGAATACCATAAGTCGGAGAGTTTTTGCTACTCCGAACCCTCCATCTTCACCGTTTTCACCTTCACCTTTCTGGAAGGGATACCCGCCACCGCCCTCTCGACCCCCGGCTCTATCGTGCTCACGCGCAGTATGGAAAAGCGCTATTTTGGCAAGGACCAGGCCTTGGGCCGGACGATGATCTGTAACGATAAACCCTGGCGGGTCACCGGCGTCATCGCCGACCGGCCGCCCAACTCCGACATCCGCATCAACGCCCTCCTGTCGAAAGACTATACGACGGCCACCACCTGGATGGACGATTTCTCGGTCGAAACCTTCGTCCTTTTCCGGCAGAAACCCGATCTCCGGCGGTTCACGGCAAAGCTTCCCGCCATCGCCCGCTATTCCCGGCGGGAACTGGACTCGGCCGGTGCTACCGGCTACAGTCTTGCCTACGAAGCGGAGATCCTTACCGACGTCCATTTCAGCAAGGGCAAACTACAGGACAACCCGAAGGGCAACCGTAGCTTTAACAGGATCTTCTCCTGGCTGGCCGCCGGGATCCTGCTCCTCGCCTTGCTGAATTACATCAATCTTTCCACCGCCCGGGCAACCGAACAGGCAAGGGAGGTCGGTGTCCGCAAGGCCATCGGCGCAAGCCCGGGTCAACTGATCCGGCAATTCCTGGGGGAGTCTTTCCTGCTGGTCACCATCGCCTGGCTCCTCGCGATCCTCCTCGTCGTTGTGACCACACCACTGTTCAACCGCCTGTTCTCCACACATCTTGCCCTTACCGATACGCCGGCCCTGGGGTTCCTGGCCGCGCTTTTCCCCCTGACCGGTCTGCTGGCCGGCGCCTGGCCCGCCTTTGTCCTCAGCCGCTTCGATCCGGTCGACACGCTGAAGGGAAGCCCTTCCTTCGGGCCAGGGACCGGCCGCTCGGGCGGAGGCCCCCGCATCACCCTCCGCAAGACCCTGACGCTGATCCAGTTCGTCATCGCGTTAGCCATGCTGGCCGGCACGGCCGTCATCTACAGCCAGATGCAATATATCCGGCGCAAAGACCCGGGCATGGACAGATCCAATATCGTCTCCATCAATCTCCCCACAGACTCTCTCAAACGAAAGGCCGATACTGCATTTTGCCAGGCCCTCCGCCAGGAGTCGGGCATCCGGGCGGTCTCGATCGGCAGCGGGATGCCGAGCGATGGGATCGCCCTGGCGACCACCATTGCTTACTCGGGGAATAAGAAACGGGAATTGATGTGCAATTACTTCTATATCGATCCCCAATTCATCCCGCTCCTGCGCATGACCCTTATCGCCGGCCGGAACATGACCGACAGCCTCTCCACCGACCGGACGGAAGCCTTTATCGTCAACGAAGCCTTTGTAAAGGAAATGGGCTGGCGTTCGCCCCTCGGCCAGTCGATGGAAGGGTTCATGCACAAGGGCAAGGTCGTTGGCGTGGTAAAGAATTTCTTTTACCGGTCCATTCACAATGCCATCGAGCCCGTCGTGCTGATCTATAATACATTCCCGCTTTCCGCCGCGATGGTGAGCACCACCCCGCGGCAGCTGCCCCGGATCGAACGGCTCTGGAAGCAATACTTCCCTTCCCTTTCGTTCAGCTATTATTCAATGGACGTACAATTCGACGCGCAATATGCTTCCGACCGGCTGACAATGTCGCTCTTCGACAGTTTTACCGCCCTGGCCCTGTTTATTTGCATTATCGGCCTGTATGGCCTGGTGTCGCTGATCACCCTGCAACGTACAAAAGAGATCGGCATCCGCAAGGTGCTTGGTGCCTCGCTCAGCCATCTCCTCATCCTGTTGTCAAAGGATATGCTGGGCCTCATCGCGCTGGCTGCAGCCATTGCGTTACCCCTGGCCGCGTTCGCCGGCAACCGCTGGCTCGCAACCTATGCCTATCATACCAACTTGTCTGTGGGAATTTTTGCGTGGTCGCTTTTCGTCCTGCTGGCCCTGACCGCGGCCGTCACCGGCTATCGCATCTTCCGGGCCGCCGGCGCAAATCCGGTCGACTCTTTGCGTCGCCAATAAGCCGCTCCGCGTCTTTACCTTACGGTAGGCACCGAATGAATGGCCGCCGACATCTCGTGGATCAGCGTAGCATCCTTCTCGATGGCATTGCCGACGACAATGATATCCGCCCCCGCCTTGCAATTGCGATAGGCCTTCTCGGGGTCACGGATGCCCCCGCCGACGACAAGCGGCACCTCGATATGGCTCGCCACACTGGCGATCATCTCTTCGCGGATCGGATGCCTCGCGCCGCTGCCGGCATCCATATAGATCAGCTTCATTCCAAGCATCTCCCCCGCCATGGCGGTGCAAAGCGCGATCTCATTCTTGTCGGCAGGAATAGGACTCGCATTGCTGATATACGAGACCGTCGTCGGCGCACCGCCGTCGATGACCATATACCCGGTGGAGATGATCTCCAGTCCGCTCTTGCGGACCGCGGGCGCAGAAATGACATGCTGCCCGATAAGCAGTTCTGGATTACGACCCGAGATAAGGGATAGATACAAAAGCCCGTCCGCAAAACGCGACACCTGCGAGGGCGTACCGGGAAAAAGAATAATGGGAATAGAACAGTGGGTGCGGATATGCTGGACCACCTCGTCGAGATGGTTGGAAATGACCAGGCTGCCGCCGACAAACAGATAATCTACCTCCGCACTCACAGCCAGACCCGTCAGCTCCTCGATCTTGTCCGCATCGACATTGTCCGGATCGATCAGTACGGCGAAGGATTTTTTTCCCTCTCTTTTTTTTGCCAACACGGATTCGTAAATGGTCTGCTTCATTAATTCGCTGTTGCCGTTGGTGATACAAAAATGCGAAAAGTTTCTGGCATTTAAGAGTCGTAAAATCCCCGGATAAATCCCTGAATATTTACGAAAATAGCACATTTTTGCGATTGAAATGCAAGCATATACCGTAATAAACAACGAGCAACGGCAACAATTTCAGCTGCCGGTAGAAGGAGAGATAGGTTTTCTGGAATATCGCCTCCACGAAGGGGCTATCGTTCTTATGCACACGGAAGTACCGGAAACGTTAGGCGGTCGCGGCATCGGCTCGGCGTTGGCCGCCGCCGCATTCGATTACGCAAGAAACCATCAGCTGAAAGTAAAGGTTTATTGTCCCTTTGTCAAAAAGTATCTCGATCGCCACCCCGAACTAAGCGATCTCGTCCTGCCGCCTTCGTCATAAGCGGATATAGGTAGCCACCTGCAGGATATGGTTGTTGGTGGAGGCGCCGCCCGCGCCGGCGATATATTGGTTCATATACCCCATCTCCAGGTCCAGTTGCCGGCTCATCCGGTAACCCGCGGCTACGTATGCCCGGTTCTGATCGAAGGAACCCCCATCGGCAGTATGAAAGAAGATCTCATTCTGTACCGCGGCGAACATCCCCTTGCCGGGAGTGCTGCCCAGGGGTACGACGGCCCGGGTAAAATACCGCAGCCTGCCGGCCGTTCGATGCCCGTCCCTGACCAGCGAATTCCCTTCGGCATGATGACGCGGAATAAATCGGTGCTCCAGCCGCATGCGATGGCTGACCGTAGCCCGCGCCGCTTTCACCTTATGCGTAAAGACCAGCTGCTCCCATATCCGATGTTCCGGCAGATACCCGGTCACCCCATTGCTTATACGCTGTTGTGGAATGAAAGCGTAACCCGTTGTAAAGGTGAAAGCGGGTGAAAGATAGAAATTGATCCCGGGTCTCAGCAACAACGCATTCATCTGTTGCACCTGCGCGGTCGATCTCCACTGCGCGTCGAAATAAAGTCCGAACTTGTCGTTAACTTTATAATTCTGGAACGTTGCGGCCCACCCCATGAATTGGGTCTGCGCTTTTGCCGAACCCCCGGCAAAAAGAATGATTAGCAGTATCTTAATCGGTGTTTTCATGCCTCAAAAAGAATAAATAAAAACTAAAGAAAAAGATAAAATTCTTATGCACAACCCGGTGGAAAATTTGGGCGCGGCAGGAATGCAGAAATAAAATACTTTTAGTTCCCGACCCCCCCGAAAGCAACCGTCCAAAAAAATATTCATCAATCAAACGAACTGACCATGGCCGCCAAAAAGCCAACCACGAAAGGGTTGCAATTTACCCGCCGCTTCACCAAAGAGAACGTCAATGTATTCGATCAGTTCACCTATGACTATCGCACCTCCGTCATCCGGAATCCCAGCGGCGAAGTGGTATTTGAAATGAACAACGTAGAGGTACCGGCTCAATGGTCGCAGATCGCCACCGATATCCTCGCTCAAAAATATTTCCGCAAAGCCGGCGTGCCCCAGGCCGGCGGCTCCCTCGGCCGGGAGACCTCGGTAAAGCAGGTCGCCCATCGCATGGCCAACTGCTGGCGCGTATGGGGCGAACGCTATGGCTACTTCGCCTCGGAAAAGGACGCACAGGTGTTTTATGAAGAGCTGGTTTACAGCATCCTCGACCAGGCCTGCGTCCCCAACTCGCCCCAGTGGTTCAACACGGGCCTCCACGAAAGCTATGGCATTACCGGGAAACCCCAGGGCCATTACTTCGTAGACCAAAACGACGGTCAGCTGAAAAAGTCCACCTCGGCCTACGAACGCCCCCAGCCTCATGCCTGCTTCATTCTCAGCGTAGAGGACGATCTGGTCAATGAAGGCGGCCTCATGGACCTCTGGGTCCGGGAAGCCCGGATCTTTAAATACGGGTCCGGCGTCGGCACCAATTTCTCCCATATCCGCGGGGAAGGCGAAAAGCTCAGCGGCGGTGGTACCTCCAGCGGTTTGATGTCCTTTCTGAAGATCGGCGATCGCGCCGCGGGCGCCATCAAATCCGGCGGCACCACCCGCAGGGCCGCGAAAATGGTCTGTCTCGATCTCGATCACCCCGAAGTGATGGATTTCATCAACTGGAAGGTCGAAGAGGAAAAGAAGGTGGCCGCGCTGATCGCCGCGGGATATCCCAGTGATTATGAAGGCGAAGCCTATCGTACCGTCTCGGGCCAGAACTCCAACAACTCCGTCCGCATTCCCAATTCCTTCTTCGGGAAATTGCAGAACGACGAAGATTGGGAGCTGACGGCCCGCCACGACAACAGGGTCATGAAACGCATCCCCGCCCGCGAAGTGTGGAACCAGATCTCCTATGCCGCATGGCGCTGCGCCGATCCCGGCACACAATACGATACCACCATCAACGAATGGCATACCTGCCCCGCGGGGGGCCCTATCCGGGCCTCCAATCCCTGCTCGGAATACATGTTCCTCGACAACACGGCATGCAACCTGGCCTCTTTCAATCTCCGCCGTTTCTATAACGAGAAGACCAATACGTTCAACGTAGATGACTTCGAATACACGGCCCGGCTGTGGACCGTCGTCCTGGAGATATCCGTGCTCATGGCGCAGTTCCCTTCAAAAGAGGTGGCCCAGCTGTCCTATGACTATCGTACCCTCGGACTCGGCTATGCAAACCTCGGCTCCATGCTGATGATCATGGGCATCCCTTATGACAGCGAAGAGGCCCGCGGCATCGCCGGCGCCATAACCGCCATCATGACGGGCATCGCCTATAAGACCTCTGCGGAAATAGCCGGCATCCTCGGCGCCTTCCCGCGCTTTGAAGAGAACAGGGAGAGCATGCTCCGCGTCATGCGGAACCACCGGCTGGCTGCCTATGACGCCGACGAATATGAAGGGCTCGCCACAAAGCCCCAGGGCCTGAAAGCAAAATATTGCCCGGACTATCTCCTCAAGGCCGCTACAAAAGCCTGGGACGAGGCCGTCCAGCTTGGCGAGAAGCATGGCTATCGCAATGCCCAGTCCACCGTTATCGCGCCCACCGGCACCATCGGGCTGGTCATGGACTGCGACACCACCGGCGTGGAACCCGATTTTGCCCTGGTGAAATTCAAAAAGCTTTCCGGCGGCGGTTATTTCAAGATCATCAACCAGTCCGTTCCCCTCGCCCTGAAGAACCTCAACTACACCGATAAGCAGATCGACACCATCGTAAAATATGCCGTCGGCGCGGGGACCTTCGCCGGCGCGCCCGCGATCAATCACCAATCCCTGAGCGAAAAAGGCTTTATCGCCGAAGAGATAAAGAAGCTCGACGGCGCCGTCGGCTCCGCATTCGAGGTCGGCTTTGTGTTCAACGTCTATACCCTGGGCGAAGAATGCCTGCAACGCCTCGGCTTCAAGCCCGAACAATACTACAACTTCGACTGGAGCCTGCTCGAAGCCCTCGGTTTCTCCGACGACGAGATCGAGGCCGCCAACAACTATGTCTGCGGGACAATGACCGTCGAAGGCGCTCCCTTCCTGAAAGAAGAGCATCTGCCGGTATTCGACTGCGCCAATAAATGCGGGAAGAAAGGCGAACGCTATATCCATGCTCACGGTCACATCCGCATGATGGGCGCCGCTCAGCCCTTCATCAGCGGCGCTATCTCAAAAACGATCAACCTTCCCAACGAAGCGACGGTCGAAGACATCGCCGACGCCTATATGCTCAGCTGGAAGCTGGCCCTCAAAGCCTGCGCCCTTTATCGCGACGGCTCCAAGCTGTCCCAGCCGCTCAGCACCAAATCCGATAAAAAGAAGAAGGACGCAATCGCCGAAAAGGAAACGGCCCAAACCCCCGAGACCGCCGCGCCTGCGGAATCCATGATCGTCGATCTGGGTAAACTCACCGTACAGGAGCTCCTCGACGAAGTGCATAAACGAGTCCAGGCTTCGCCGGATACCAGCCTCAAGCGGGCCCTGGCGATGATCGTCGAACGCCGCACCCTTCCGGCCAAACGCCGCGGCTTCACCCAGAAGGCAAAGATCAACGGCCAGGCGATCTTCCTGCGCACGGGCGAATACAACGACGGCACCGTTGGCGAGATCTTTATCGATATGGCCAAGGAAGGCGCCACCATGCGCAGCATGCTCAACTGCTTCGCGATCGCGATCTCGATCGGTCTGCAATACGGAGTTCCACTCGAAGAATTCGTGGAGAAATTCGTCTTCACCCGCTTCGAACCCTCCGGAATGGTCGACCACCCGAATATCAAGAGCACGACCTCCATCGTCGACTTCATCTTCCGGTCCCTGGCGTATGAATACCTGGGCCGTACCGATCTGGTGCACGTGCTCGACCGGCCCGAAGTCGCCAACACCGGCGCCGACGATTGGGACCTGCCCGCGGAGGAAATGGATAAAAAGCCGGAACTCAGCGATGTCCGCATCGTGGCAAAGGCAGGCGGGAATACCGGCGCTACCCAGCCCCAGGCGGCCTATAAGGCCCCCAGGCCCGTCCCCGCGGCCCGCGCCGATAACGGCCTGGATGCCATCAACGCAGCCGCCAGAAGCATGCAAAGCGATGCCCCGGCCTGTAACACCTGCGGTCATATTACCATCCGCAGCGGGACCTGCTATAAATGTCTCAATTGTGGCAACAGCATGGGCTGTAGCTGATTAAACGGCCCTGTAGACCGCAGGTCTGCAGGGCCATATGTCTTTTTACCCCAGGTCGCCAAAATTTGGATTATTTTTTGCAGGCTTTTTGCCGTATTTTTTCGGTGCTTGAATACAGAGTTACCTCTAGTAAATAATACTAATATCTGTCTTTGAGCGTTCTTAGATAAATCCTTTCCAACCCTAAAATGAAAAACATGAAACGTTTTTTCGTCGCACTGGTTCTCCTCGTTCTCTGCAGCACCTTATTGTATTCCTGTAGCCGTAGCGTCACGCCCGGTGAGGCCGCCAGCCACCACTACTCGCGGTGCCGGGACATGCGCTGATAAATGCTTAAAAACTTCGAAGCCTCTGCCAACGGCAGAGGCTTTTTATTTTTCCTTATTTTTACCGCAAATGACTATTCAATTCGGATACAATAAGAAGCAGGTTCTGGATGGGTTACGCGGCCACTTTTTTAGCAAACCGGAGATCCGAATCATGGTCATCATGATCAACGTATTCGCAATATTATCGGCTATCTTGTTCGCACTCAAGAAGATACAAGCCCTTCCGTTCCTCGTCTTCTCGCTCCTCTGGTTTTGTCTCTGGGTCTCGGTCCGCCGCCTTCTCCCGCTCAGCATCTACAAGCGCTCGGCGACCTTCCAGGACACTTTTACCCTCAGTCTCGAAGACCGCGGCCTCCTGCTGGAAACAAAGAAAGGCCAGCAGCTTTGGGTTTGGGAAGACTTCTCGGCCTTCAAAGAGACCCTCTATTTCTTCCATGTCTATTTCAGCCCGCGCTCATTCTTTATGATCCCCAAGGATTCCTTTAAGGACATCACCGAGATCCAGGCGGCGCGCAAACTGCTCAAGGAGAGGATCGGGAAATAGCCCTATCTTAGGGAAAACCTCGCCTATGCCGGATTTTCCGATCCCTGAAACGGCACGTCAGCCCGGAACGCACTGGTTCCCCAAATTCGCAGTATCCCTGCTTGCAGGAATAGCCGTCTTCAACATCGCCGTCATGATCATCGGGCTCCTGCCCCGTGAAACGGTGATGCGCCTAAGCCCCGGATTGATTGCCTTTCTCTTGATAGGGCAGTTGATCATCGGTTTGATCTTTGGTCTTATCTATTCCTTCTCCTGGCATTCCAGGGAAAAACGAAATAAGATCGATTCCCCTAAGGTTCGCGCCTGGTTTCAGGCCATCCTGCGTTACTGGCTGGCCTTCGAGATCTCCGTCTATGGATTCGGAAAGATCTTCAAAGCCCAGTTCGCCACTTCCTTCACCCGTAACGACACGCCTATCGGTCAGCTCAGCGGCTTCGATCTCACCTGGAATTACTTTGGTCACTCCTATGCTTTTGCGGTCCTCATCGCCATGCTGCAGATCGGCGGATCGATACTGCTGTTGTTCAGAAGAACGACCCTGCTGGGCGTCACGATACTATTGCCGGTATTGATGAATATCATGCTGATCGATTTTTTTTATCGTATTCCGTTCGGGGCCTTCCTCAACGCCATTTTGTTCACGCTCGGGCTGATCTACCTGCTTTACCTTCGTCGCGCAGACCTGATCCGGGTATTCTTTTGTTCAAAAGACCCTCTGCCGGCGATCGATCCCGGTGTCCTGAAATGGGTCGCCCGGCTCCTCGCCATCGCCGGGGCGTTCACGCTCACTTTCACCACCATTAACAGGGTCCCTCATTCCCCGCTGGAAGGAAAGTGGACCGTTGATCAGCTGATCCGCAACCGCGATACGGTGACAGCGGATGCCTGGCTCGCCAGCTCGGGCGCCTGGCGCTCGGTATACATCGAACGGTTCAACCAGCTGCATCTCTGCCCCAATCCTTATATCTACGATCGGAACAGGAGTCTCGATGCCGGCTACTCCTTCGATAGCGCAAAGCACCGGATACAACTTTTTTTCCCGCCGGTAAACAGTACGGATACGGTGACCGAAGCCGTCACCGGCTACGACGGAAGTCATATGAACTGGGAAGGAATGCTGGGCGGAGATACGGTAAGGCTCCAGCTTTCGCGGGCAATGGAATAGCGCCTATTTCGGCTTATACTTCGCCTCCTCGAAAATGGTTCGCGCCGGCGTGGTCATCACCTGTGCAGGACTCAGCTCCTTGTGCGACGAAACATACTTTTTCACGATCTGCCAGCCCACCCAGGCGCCGATGTTTCCTGGGGCCGCATCCGGCATCCCCAGCGTCTTCGGTCCCTCGCCGATATAATTCTTGATGATATCGGGGTCTATCGTATACAGATCGGTCGCCTGTAAAAAGTAGTTCCATACCGCCACCTCGTTGCCGGCACACCAGTCGAGATGCGCCTTCGTATACCCTGTCCGGATGCTGTCCGGCACATCGGGCAGCAGCTTGCCCGCCAGCCAGAAATATCGCCCCTTGATGATCATCTGCTCGATCAGCGGCCGGTTGTCGCTGCTATCGGGGATGATATCCTGCGCGATCGCATTCATGCAGTTGGTGGTGATATACTCCGGTTCAAAACGCCGGGAAACATATTGCGGATAAAGGTCCTGCCCCTTGCTCGTAAGATAGAACGGGAAATTCCGCCCGGCGTAGGACTGCAGCCCGATCGCAAGCGCAAAAGAAGTGACCGCAACGCCGGGACCGTCGAACGGCCCGATAAAAGCCACCACCTTTTGGGGCAGCTTGTACTGCGGAAAATAATATTTCACATGCCGGAACCCGTCCCGCAGCTCCTTCTCCAGCCAGTCGAGGTTCGCGTATTTCTGTTTCAGCGAATCGCTCACACCGAGATAGGTCACCAGGAACTGCCGCGTCGCGGCAAAAGCGAGCCGGCTCGTATCGGACAACGGTTCTGCCGCGCCAAGGATGTTTCCAACAAAATCCGGCGTGAACCACGGATATTCATGATCCAACCGGCGCAGACCTCCGATGATATCGTTCGAATCGAGATGGAAGAACGCCGTATCGAACCGTTCGATACGCACCTTTCCCACATCGACCCCCGAAACATCCGGCCTATCATTTGAATTGTTACAGGAAACCAGGCCCACACAGGCCACAAGAACAAGCGCGAGAATTCTCATTTCTTTTTTTTAACAACTTTTTTTGAAGCCTTTGCCTCGCTGTTAAAGGCAAGCGCCAGGTTCATCCAATATTCAAAATCCTTTTTCTTCTTGATCCCTTCCTGGCTGACAAAGACGAATCCTGTCATCGTCCGTCCGTTATGGATCATCGGCCGGCAATAGTCCATCTCCAGCGCTTCCGCATACCTATGCGGCCCGATCCGGCAAAGCATCTCATCCAGCCGGACGCAAAGACACATCTTTCCGTTGACCATGAAGCAGATGCCATGAAACATCTTTTTTTCTTCCACATCGGGCAGATGCGATAACGCCTCCCTGATCCGATGGGCAAGTCGTTCATTGAAAGCCATAGCCAAATATACCATTTTCGTTAACTTTGCATTGTAAAGTTAAGCTATGAAGATCGCCCTCGCCCAGCAAAATTATCATATCGGCAATTTTGAAGAGAATACCCGGAAGATCATCGCCGGCATCCACCAGGCAAAAGCCGCCGGAGCCGACCTGGTCATTTTCACCGAACTATGCGTTTGCGGCTATCCCCCCCGTGATTTCCTGGAGTTCGATGACTTCATCGCGCAGTCCTACGCGGCGATCGATCGCATCCGCGAAGAAGCCGACACGATCGGCGTCATCATCGGCGCACCGGACCGCAACCCCGTCCGAGAAGGGAAAGATCTCTTTAACGGCGCATGGCTACTTTATGAGAAAGAGATCAAAGGCGTTGCGCACAAAACCTGTCTGCCCAACTACGATGTCTTTGATGAATACCGGTATTTCGAACCGGCTTATGAATGGAAGGTAATTCCCTTCAAAGGAAAGAAGATCGCTCTTGTGATCTGTGAGGACAGCTGGAACCTCGGCGACAACCCGCTCTACCGGGTCTGCCCCATGGATCAATTGATCCGCCAGCACCCCGATCTGATGATCAATATCTCCGCCTCGCCCTTCGACTACGATCATGACGAAGATCGCAAAGAGGTCGTCCGTCAGAATGTGCTGAAGTATCATCTGCCGATGTATTATTGCAATGCGGTAGGCTCGCAGACGGAGATCGTTTTCGATGGCGGTAGCGTGGTCTATGATGCCAACGGCAATCTCATCCATGAGATGAAGCATTTCGAGGAAGACTTCGCCGTCGTTCCCTTCCCGCATCCCGTCCCGCCCCTGTACGAAGAGCTGTTGCCCGGCCTCTCCGTCCGCACCGATGTGGACGAGGAGGACGACGACGGGCCCGCTGGACCCCTCCAAAAGACGGGCTCTCCCACCGCGGTTGCGCCTTCGGTCTTCGACAAGGACATGCGCGTATCGAAGCAGAACGACCCCGATCGCGTACTCGAATATCTCACCGACGAACGCAATATCGGCCAGATCCGTAAGGCACTGGTTCTCGGTATCCGCGACTATTTCTCCAAGATGGGTTTTAAAAAGGCCATCATCGCCAGCAGCGGAGGTATCGACAGCGCCGTCACCCTCGCACTCGCCTGCGAAGCCCTCGGCAATGAAAATGTCCGGGCCGTTCTCCTGCCCTCCGCTTATTCTACGGGGCATTCAATAAGCGACGCGGAGCAGCTTTCCAGCAACCTGGGGAATCCATATGACATAATTCCCATCAGGGAAGTATACGATACCCTTCTGCATACCCTCGCGCCTGTATTCAAAGACACTCCCTTCGGACTGGCCGAGGAGAATCTGCAAAGTCGCACCCGCGGCAATATCGTCATGGCCATCGCCAACAAATTCGGCTACATCATGCTGAACACCTCCAACAAAAGCGAGCTGGCCACCGGTTATGGGACGCTTTATGGCGATATGGCCGGCGGTCTCAGCGTCCTCGGCGATGTGTACAAGGGACAGGTCTATGCCCTTGCCCGCGACATCAACCGTGGTGGTGAGATCATCCCGCATAACATCCTTGAAAAGGCGCCCTCGGCTGAATTGCGGCCCGGCCAGAAGGACAGCGACAGCCTGCCCGAATATGATATCCTTGACAAGGTCCTCTATCAATACATCGAACGGCGTCAGGGACCCGCTGCCATCGCGGCGATGGGGATAGAAAAAACAATGGTTGCGCGGATCCTCCGGTTGGTAAACACCAGCGAATACAAACGCAACCAGTTCTGCCCTATTATCAGGGTCAGTTGCAAAGCATTTGGCGTGGGCAGAAGAGTGCCCATCGTAGGGAAATACCTGTCATAACCCGGCGTCCGCCAGGGTTATTAATGTTTCAGTTGAACGATATACCGGTAAGTGACGCCCAATACGGTAGAGTCGCGGTATACGGCAAAACGGACCGAATCCATCTGCAGCACCGTAACCCCTTCCTGAAGGATCGGGTTGAACGAGGCCTTGAGTGTCTTGTTGTCCGGGCTCAGCGACCAGGTGAAGGAGGTGGTCGATGCTTCACTGGCGACACAATGCAGGCTGCCGGTGTTCCATGACCCGCTAAAATCGGTGTTGAATGTATAGATATCATCCCGTTCGCAGATAGGAACGACCGTAGTGTCGCCACCGACGTCGATCTTGCCGTCATTGTTGGTATCGAGACCCGACGTGTCATATTTCCAGGGTTTGGCAGTGATAGCCGTGGTAATAGCTACAGTACTGTCCTGGTGAGTAGGGGTGGGGGTGGGAGGCTTCGAGCTGTTCTTGGAGCAGGAGATGACGATAACGGTCACCAATAGAACAGCCGGGACGTAATGCAACAGGCGGATTAAACTTTTCATGGTTTTATTTAAAGGGTTATGCAAAGCTTACACCAAGGTATACCTAATCCCCAAAAACCACCATAGTAGATCTACGATCCCAATATCCCATTTAGGGGTTACCGTTTAAGAATAATGGTGTACCGGGTCTTAGAACCTCCGAATTTCTGATCGGCATAAATTTCAAGCCGTTGGGAAGTCAGCACCCTGACCTTGTAATATTGGTCCTGGAAAAAGATCGTGCTGTCGTTGGAGAAAGCCCACATAAAGGGAAAACTGTCAGGGCTGCCCGCCCTGTTGCGATGCGCAAATTGGGAATATCCCGTCCCATCCTTACAGAATATGATGGTATTGTCCTTTTCATTACCCGCAATTTGCGGGTTCAGAGCGTCAAAACTCGCGTCTTCGTCATCAAAACCCGCCCGCTCATACTTCCAGGGACTGTTCGTAAGCAGTTCCACATCCTTCTTTGAAGAACCCCGGCCAGAGCAACCGGCGAAACAGACAAACGCTGCCAAGCTCACTATGGTCCAATACTTAGGCATCATTTTCGATTAGAAGGTGCGGAATCACACAAGTTTAAAACTCGGATCGCCGCAACTTATTGTTAACATATGTAATTAATTTCACATTAAATATCCACAATCGGCCAAAGTATACAGAACGGACCTCGGATCCGTTGGCCGAAGGCCAGACATAAGCGCTTTGTAGCCGAAGTGCTAATATTTCTCAATAGCGCTTCGGCTTCAATTTCGTATTTTCGGGCCCCAAAGTAAATTGTACCATGCTCTATACAGCAGAGGATATCAGACAGTTAAATACCAAGATCCAGTACCAGGCGGCCTTTATTGACCGCCTTCGCGACGAGGTCGGCCGCGTGATCATCGGCCAGCACCAGATGCTCGATCGCTTGCTCATCGGCCTGCTCAGCAACGGCCATGTCCTGCTGGAAGGTGTTCCCGGCCTTGCCAAGACATTGGCAATCAAATCATTGTCTCAGGCCATCCACGCGAAGTTCAGCCGCATCCAGTTCACCCCCGATCTTCTTCCCGCCGACGTCATCGGGACCATGATCTATAACCAGCAGAAGCACGAATTCGTCGTTCGCAAAGGGCCCATCTTTGCCAACTTCGTCCTCGCCGATGAGATCAACCGCGCCCCGGCCAAGGTTCAGAGTGCCCTGCTGGAAGCCATGCAGGAACGACAGGTCACCCTCGGCGACACGAGCTATAAGCTCGAGGAACCCTTCCTCGTCCTGGCTACACAGAATCCCCTCGAACAGGAAGGCACCTATCCGCTCCCCGAAGCGCAGCAGGACAGGTTTATCATGAAGATCATCGTCGATTATCCCACCAAACAGGAAGAACAGCTGATCATTCGCCAGAATGTCCAGGGCGCTCAGTCCCCGCAGGTGGAACAGGTGGTGACCATGCAGGAGATCACACAGGCAAAAGACCTTTCCCGCCAGATCTATATGGACGAAAAAGTGGAGCACTATATCCTCGATATCGTATTTGCCACCCGCACGCCGGAAAAATATAAGCTCGACAAACTGAAGCCACTGATCGCCTATGGCGGCAGTCCTCGCGCCAGCATTAATCTGGCCCTGGCCGCAAAGGCAAACGCCTTTCTCAACAAACGCGGCTATGTCATCCCCGAAGATGTCCGCTCGATCTCGAAAGATGTTCTTCGTCACCGTATCGGGCTCACCTATGAGGCCGAGGCGGAGAACGTCAACGTCGAAAATGTCATTGACGAAGTACTGAAAATGATTCCCATACCGTAATCCAGGAGGCCCGCAACAAAAGCATGCTCACAACCACCGAAATACTAAAGAAGGTACGGGAGCTGGAGATAAAAAGTAAAAAGCTTACCCGTCATCTTTTCACCGGAGAATACCACAGCGCCTTCAAGGGGCGGGGTATGAGCTTCCGGGAAGTGCGGGAGTATGCCGCGGGCGATGATATCCGTTTCATCGACTGGAATGTCTCCGCCCGGTTCAACCATCCGTTCAGCAAGCTCTTCGAGGAAGAACGGGAGCTCACCGTCATGCTGCTGGTAGACGTCAGCGCAAGCTCGCTCTTTGGAACCACCCATGCGCGGAAAAAGGATCTCATTACAGAAATTTGCGCCGTGCTGGCCTTCTCGGCGGTCAACAACAACGATAAGGTCGGCGCCATTTTTTTCAGCGATAAGATCGAAGGCTATATCCCGCCCAAAAAGGGTAGGGAGCATGTTCTTTACATCGTCCGGCAGCTGCTCACCACCGAGCCCAAACAGAAAGGCACCAACCTGAGCGAAGCGATCAGATTCTTCAACCGCAGCGCCCGTCAGAAGGCCATCGTCTTTCTTCTGAGCGATTTCCTCGATGGCAACAGCGATCAGCGGATGCGAACCGGCAAGGCCGAACCGGGCTTCGAGGACGCCCTCAAAGTCGCCGGCAAGAAACACGATATGATCGGGATCAAGGTCTACGACAAGATGGATATGCAGCTTCCCGCCATCGGGATGGTTGAAGCGGAAGACTCGGAAACCGGCAGCCGGTATTGGGTGGACACCAACGACTTCCTCGTACGGAACAACTACCAACAATATTTCTTTAACCACACTGAACAGTGTAAAAGCATTTTCCAGAAGGCCGGTTGCGATCTCCTGCACCTGCGCACCGACGAAGACTATGTCAAGATCCTCCAGCGATTCTTCGTCGGCCGCCATCGGCCCACATAAGCCGACGTAGGAGGCTTTGTCCGATAGGACAGACATTAGCGTTTGTACATGAGACCTTTTAGATCATATATCATCTTTGCATTCTTATGGCTGCCGGCTATGCTTCATGCACAGCACAAACCCGCACCCGCGCCTGCCATCGTAAAGGCAACGATCGACAAGGACAGTATCCTCATCGGTCAGCCCATCCAGCTCATGCTGGAAGCAACCGTTCCCGATAACATCCCCTTTGCCTGGCCCGGCACCGATACCATGCCGCATTTCGAATGGCTGGAAAAAGGAAAGGTGGACACCACCGTGCGGCCCGGTCAGCGGTATTATCGCCAGTACTTCACCATCACCAGCTTCGACTCCGGCAGCTGGGCCATTCCCCGCCTCTCCTTCCTGGCCGGCACAAAGAAAGCGATGACCGACTCGATCCGTGTTTTCGTAGGCTACTCGAAGCTCGACCCGTCAAAGGATTTTCACGACATAAAGGACATCATCGACGTGCCCAACCCCTGGGCCCGATGGATCCCCTGGATCGTGGCAGGCGTCACCCTGCTCTCGCTGGCCCTCGTGTTCTGGCTGATCCAAAAACGAAAGGTCATCCAGCAACTCATCATCCGCCAGGCGCCCCGGCTATCCCCTCTCGAAGAAGCCATGAAGCAGCTGGATGAGCTGGCCAAACAACAACTTCCCGTCAACGGCGCGATAAAGACCTACTACACCCGGCTCAACGAGATCTTCCGCGTCTATCTCTTCCGGCGGCTCGGCATCCATAGTCTCGCCGAAACAAGCGAAGAGCTGATCACCCAGCTGCGCGGGTCTTTCGCGGCTGCCCGGCAATTCGACTCCGTCGCCGAAACCTTGCGGATGAGCGACTTTGTGAAATTTGCAAAATATCAACCCGGCATCGCCGACACCGAACACCATTATGAGGTGATCCGCACCGCGATCCTGACCCTGGAACCACCACCACCAAACCCTCAAACCGCCAAATAAAACAACGTGCTGTACGACTGGTACCAACATATCTATTTTGCCCAGCCGGCCTTCTTCGGGCTCCTGGTCCTCGTGCCCCTGCTCGTTTGGTGGGAATTAGTGCGCAGCGGCCGCAACCAGGCCACCGTGATCGTATCCACCGTCAGCGCTTTTCGCGGCGTCCGCTCCTGGAAGAGCTTCCTGCGCCCGGTCCTCTTCGTCCTCCGGCTGCTGACCCTCTGTTGTCTCATCATCGCCCTGGCCCGCCCCCAGACCCGCAACGACGAACAGCTGGTCAACGGCGAGGGCATCGACATCGTCCTCTGCCTCGACATCAGCGGCAGTATGCTCGCCCAGGACTTCGCGCCCAACCGGATGGAGGCCGCAAAGAACGTAGCGTCCGAATTCATCGACCATCGCCCGACCGATCGCATCGGCCTCGTCATCTTTTCGGGCGAGAGCTTTACCATGTGTCCCCTCACCACCGACCGGAATGTGCTTAAGACCCAGCTCTTCAACGTGCAAAGCGGCCTGCTCGAAGACGGCACCGCTATCGGGTCCGGACTCGCCACCGGCGTGGACCGCCTTCGGAACTCCCCCTCCAAAAGCAAGGTCATCATCCTGCTCACCGACGGCGAGAACAACGGCGGGCTGATCGATCCCAACACCGCAAAAGAGATCGCCAAATCCGTTGGGGTAAAGGTCTATACCGTCGGTATGGGAACCGAAGGGTTTGCGCCCGTTCCGGTGCAAACTGCCGCCGGGGTGGTCATGCAGCGCGAAAAGGTGAATATCGACGAAAAGCTCCTGACCCAGATCGCTACGGAGACGGGCGGCCGCTACTATCGTGCAAAGGACAACGAGAGTCTGAAAGGCATCTACGACGAGATCAACCAGCTGGAGAGATCGAAGATCGAGGTCTCCAACATCCGGCGCTACACCGAGCAATTCTTTCCCTTCGCCCTCGCGGCGGCCATCTGCCTGCTGCTCGAGCTGCTCCTCCGCTGGACGTTGCTTCGAAAGTTTCCCTAACTTCACGCCGCATGCTAGGCAAAGTATACAAATCCACCGGATCATGGTATGTGCTGAAGACGGCCGAAGGCGAGACCTGGAACGGCCGCCTGAAAGGCCTCTTCAAGATCGATGGCATCACTTCGACAAACCCGCTCGCCGTCGGCGATGACGTCGGCTTCGAGCCCGAGAATGAAGAGGATTCCACCGCGATCATCACCGCCATCCACGATAGGAGGAACTATATCAACCGCCAGTCCCCTTCCCATCGCAACCAGCACCATATCGTCGCCGCCAACCTCGATCAGTCTTTGATGGTCGTCACGTTGAAGGAACCCCGCACCTCCCAGGGATTCATCGACCGCTTTCTCGTCACCAGCGAAGCCTACCACGTGCCCGCCGTCCTCCTGTTCAATAAGTCCGATCTCTACCGCGCAAAGGAAGAGGCCCGCTTCGAAGAATGGAAAGCGATGTACGAGGCCGTCGGCTATCGCGTCTTCCGCATGAGCGCCCAAACCGGCGAAGGGTTGGAGGAAATAAAGACCTTGCTGGCAGGAAAGATCAGCCTGTTAAGCGGCCATTCCGGGGTAGGAAAGTCCTCCTTCCTCAACGCCCTCTATCCCGAATGGCGGTTGAAAACCCAAAACGTAAGCGGATGGAGCGGCAAGGGAACCCACACGACGACCTTTGCCGAAATGTTCGACCTGCCCGGCGGCGGCCGGATCATCGACACGCCCGGAATGCGCGAATTCGGCCTGGTAGACATCACCCGGCAGGAGCTCTCCGGTTATTTCCCCGAGATGCGGGCGCTCGCGGGTCAATGCCAGTTCAATGATTGTCTTCACCTCGAGGAACCCGGCTGTAGTGTGAAAAGGGCCGTGCAGGAAGGAGGGATTTCGGCCGATCGGTATGTCAGCTATTGTGCGATCCTGGCGAGCATCTGAGCCGCCTCACTCGGCGCCCTTCTTCTCCGGCGCATTCGTCAGATCATGCCCCTGCTGCTTAATTTCTTCTTTCAACGGCGGCGGCTCTTTTTCATCCACTTCATCCCCGAACAAATAGCCCCAGGGCTTTAGCGGCTCGATCCGGTCGAAGACGATCTTGGCAATGGCAATAATAGGAATGGCCAGGAAGGTACCGGGAATGCCCCACACGGATTCCCCGACGATGACGCCAAGTACCGTGATAAAGGCGTTGATCCGCACCTTCGACCCGACCACTAGGGGTAACAGAACGTTCGAGTCGATAAGATGGATCCCCAGGATGGTGCCGATCACCAGCAAAAGCTTGGTCGCGCCGGCGGTTGCGAACGTCACGAGCACGCTCAGCAGCGTGGCCGTAAAGATGCCGATATAGGGAATGACGTTGAAAAGTCCCGTGATAAGACCCAGCAGGATGGCGTACTTGATCCCCAGGATCCACAAAGCAAGACAGGTGGCCACCGACACGATCGCCATCTCGAGCAGCAGCCCCAGGATATACTGCCGGATACGCGATTGGATCTGCGCAAGGACATCGTAGACGATGACGGAGTTCTCCTCCCTGAATACCGAGACGAGGAACCGGATGATCAGCCGCCGGTAATACAACAGGAAGAACGTGTCGATAAGAATAAAGACCAGCGTCAGCAGGACCGATGAGAAAGAGACAACGACATCCCCGATCACCGAGCTGCCCGTCTCCAGCAGTTTCGAAGTCGCATTGGTCACATAGGTATTCTGTTGCTTGATGCGGATATGGAACTTCGCCGAGATCCACCGCTGCAAGTCGGCCACGCTCGCGCTCACCTGCTCTCTGAACTGAGGCCAGTCGTCCGCAAGAGTGGTGATCTGCTGCCCGACCAGGTACAGCAGCCCCGCAAGCGAAAGGACGAGGATCAGCACCGACATCAGCGCGGCCAGGCTACGCGGGAAATGCAGCCGCCGCTCGAAGAGATTCGCCAGCGGAAGCAGCATGACGGAGAACAATAGGCCAAACGTAAGCGGTACAAGAATGGTCTTGCCGAGCACAGCAATATAGAAAAGGGCGATAAGGCTGATCAGCACCATCGCCAGCTTGGTGTAAAAGGGATTCTGTCGGGGGAAAGCGGCCATAAGACGCAATATACCCAAAAAAGCAAGACCCGCGAAAGCGGGTCCTGCAGCAAATATTCAGGAAACAGTCAGGCAAACATTCGTAAGATGTACGCGCCCTCCGATACTATTTAGGACATGTATCTGCGGGCCGTATTGATCAGCAACTTACTTTCGAGGAATTTAGCCACCTCTACAACGGCATCATTTTCCTTCCGGGGCGCCTCGCGGAACTTCCGGGGATAGATGGATATACCGGTGTAAATGTTGTAGTGAAGGGTCAGGATATGCCCCTTGTAAAGGAAGTCCCACATCAGGGAATCGAAATCGTCCGTCTTTTGGGTGAATTTGATATCGAGGTCGTCGGAGAGGATGTTGGCGACTTCATAGAAACGCTTCAATCCGCAGTCGTCGTCGATCACGGCTTCGGTACAGCCGAAATCCGTTCTTAGAGTTAGAGGGCTCATAGTGTAGGGATTTTGTAGTTTATATTAGGGTATCGATTTACGGGGTATTGTTGCTATGATTTGAACTTCGATGCTTTTGGAACTTTCTCCCCGCTCAGGATCCGCTCCGCTCCGACATTTTTCCCGTCGCTGGGACAGCCGTACTTCGGCCCAAAAAGGCTACAGGATGAAGATGTTAGGAGAATGAGACAGATGGAAGAGAGGGGAAATATGGTTTTGGGTACTTTCATGGATCGGTATCTAAACGTCTTTAAACCTACAAATATTATCCTGCATTTGCAAGTATCCGTAAGGGTTTTTACCGAGTCTGGTAAAACAGATCCAAAATGTCGAAATTCTTGATGTTACGGCTTTGGCGCGTCATTGGCATCCTTAAACCAACCGGCGTAGATAAGATAATGATTCGCAATCCTATCTATCTGTCCGGAGATAAGATCGGGTGGGACATCCTTGATCTTTCGCGCGGGGCAGCCGCCATAGATGGTCCCTGACTCGACCTTTGTGCCTTCCAGTACGACGGCGCCCGCGGCAATGATCGAGTTCTTCCCGATCTCGGCGTTATCCATGATGATCGCGCCCATGCCGACCAACACTTTCTCCCTTAACGTACAGCCATGGATGATGGCATTGTGGCCGATAGAGCAGGAATCCTCGATGGTTACACTCGCCTTCTTATAAGTACCGTGTATTACCACTCCATCCTGGATATTCACTTTGTTACCGATGCGGATGCTGTTGACGTCACCGCGCACGATGGTGTTGAACCAGATGCTGCATTCATCGCCCATCACAACATCGCCGACAACGGTGGCATTGGGGGCGACAAAACAATTTTTTCCGAATTGCGGGGACTTGCCTTCGACGGGGAGTATCGTAGCCATGATGAACTAGTTTTGATGGTACAACTAATATAAGCAAATTTACGAACTTTGCGCTTCCATGAGCACCGGACAAGATAATCATCGCCTGTTTCACCGCCACGTTGCGCAAACCTCCCCCAGCCCGCTGGGCCTTGATATCGTAAAGGCCGAAGGCTGTTATCTCTATGACCGGGATGGCAAGGAATACCTGGACCTTATCGGCGGCATCAGCGTCTGCAATACCGGTCATCGGCATCCCCGCGTGGTGGAAGCGATAAAGGACCAGGCCGATCGCTATCTTCATCTGCTCGTTTACGGGGAGTTGATCCAGACCCCGCAGGTGGAATATGCCGCCCTGCTTGCCGGACAACTGCCCGCCACCCTCGACTCTGTTTATTTCACCAACAGCGGCGCCGAAGCCACCGAAGGCGCCATGAAACTGGCCAAACGCCTCACCGGGCGCACGGAGATCGTCGCCTTCGATCGATCGTATCACGGTTCTACGCAGGGCGCCCTCAGTATCATGGGCGATGAATACTGGCGTAACGCTTTTCGTCCCCTGCTGCCCGGCATCCGCCATGTCGAATATAACACCTCCGAAGCGCTGGCCGCCATCACCGGCCGGACGGCCTGCGTCATCGCGGAAACGGTGCAGGCCGAACGAGGCGTCTTTGCACCGCAAGCCATCTGGCTGCAACAGCTGAGACAACGCTGCGACGAAACGGGCGCCTTGCTCGTCCTCGATGAGATCCAAACCGGCTTTGGCCGGACAGGGACCCTCTGGGCCTTCGAGGCCTATGATGTTGTCCCGGATATCCTGCTGCTGGGAAAAGCCCTCGGCGGCGGACTGCCCATGGGCGCATTTATCGCCCACCGCGAGCGGATGTGGGCGCTCACGGGCGACCCGGTGCTGGGACATATTACGACATTCGGCGGCCATCCGCTCTGCTGCGCCGCCGGCCGCGCGTCCATGGAGGTGCTGCTCGGTTCAGGCTGGATTGAAGAAGTAGCCCGCAAGGAAGCGCTTTTTCGCCGCCTGCTGATCCACCCGGCAATAAAAACCGTGCGCAGCCGCGGACTGCTCATCGCCGTCGAATACGAAAACTTCGAGCAGAACAAACACGTGATCGATGCCTGTATCGCCGCTGGCGTTCTCACCGACTGGTATCTGTTCGCGCCACACTGTCTCCGCATCGCACCACCGCTGTCCATCACCGAAACACAAATAGAAAAAGCCTGCGCAACAATCCTATCCTCGAGTGATTTTTTTCACTAACTTACACCCCACGCCTTTCCCATCTGAAAAGGTTAATACTTTTTTTTCTTTCTCCTGCGGATAAGTGGAGCGTCCGCTTTTACGATCAGACATTCGCTGAACCGGATGGAGTCCGGTTCGCACGCGAAGCGTGCAGACATTCGACCCCGGATGCAGCCAAGTATTAACCTTAAAAATCAATTTTATGTCCATCTTTTTTGAAAGAAAGGAATTGTTCGATCAGGTATTGCTGCTGGCCGAAGAGGAGATGCAGGACCCCATCGGCGTATTCGAACGATTCTTCAGCGATTACCGTCTGCACGAGTGCCGTTATATCCTCTGGGCCATGGTACAAACTTGTCTCACAACGGATAATACGGAATTTGGGAACCCCGAGGAAAGGGCCGACCTCTTGCTGCGCTACAAAGACATCGAACGTCTGCTCGAGGCCTGCACGCTAGTCATAAAAAATAGTAAAAAATGACCCTTCCCGAAAACCAAAACCCTGCTTTTCTCGTATATAGGAACAGAATGAGAAGAATAATTTGGCTAGGAATTTGATTAGTATGTCCCTGCTTTTTTAGCAGGGATTTTTTTTAATGAAGCGCCTCGTAAGCCAATGCTGCTAAAATTCCTCCCAGCACCGGCCCCACCACCGGAACCCACGCATACGACCAGTCGCTGTCCCGCTTTCCCGGCAACGGAAGCAAGGCATGCATGATCCGCGGACCCAGATCACGTGCCGGATTGATCGCATATCCCGTCGGTCCGCCGGGTCCAAGCCCGATCCCCAACACAAGCAGGCTCACCGGAAGCGCGTCGAGCGCGCCAAGACTGCTCCCCGGTGATGCGATAAACAACGCGCCGAAGACAAGAAGAAAGGTCGCGATCCCTTCCGTCATCAGGTTGTCCAACGGACTGCGAATGGCCGGCGCCGTACAGAAGACGGCAAGCTTCGCGTTGGCATCTTCCGTCACCCCGAAATGCGGCCGGAAGCAAAGCCAGGCCAGCAACGACCCGGACATCGCGCCAAGGAATTGCGCCGCCAGGTACATAGGAACGATATCCCAGGAGATCTTCCCGATGGCTGCAAAAGAAAGCGTAATGGCGGGGTTCAGATGCGCCTTGCTCGCCGGCGTCGCGCAATAGACCCCAACGAACACGGCCATCGCCCAGCCAAAGCTGATAACGATCCACCCGCTGTTAAAGCCTTTGGATCTTTGCAAAACGACATTGCTGACTACGGTCTGGCCGAACAGAATGATCAACCCCGTCCCGATAAATTCGCCAAAAAAAGGCGTCATGGTGTATAGTTTAAGATGTTATTCGCGCGGGTGCAAGATAGCCCTCGGCTATCTTTTTAAACTCCTCCACCTGCCGTACCTGCCACTCCCGGTCCCTGCCAAGTTCGGCCGCCAGCATCGCCGCTACCGGTTCTGCACATTCGATCGCCGCCTGCGCGTCCAGCAACAAACTCCGCGTTCGCCGGCTGAGCGCATCCTCGACCGTCATACAAAGCTCTTCCCGCACGGCCCAGATCATCTCCGCCTTCAAATACGGCAGACGCGGATGCAGCCTGCCGCCCCATTCGGGTCTCTCCGCCGCCAGCGCCCGGATCTTCGCCGCATCGGTGCCGTGATAATGTTGCGGATCGTCAAAATTCACGTGCATCGCCCCGTGTATCGGCAACGTAGCCGTGACACAGGGCCGGTCAGCCAGCTTCCCCCGGGAGATGGCGGTATTCACCGTATCCTCCGCCATCCTTCTGTACGTCGTCCACTTTCCACCCGTGATGGTCACAAGGCCCGAGTCCGACACGGCGATAAGATGATCCCGCGCCAGCTCCGCCGTTTTCCGGCTGCTGCTCTTCACCAGCGGCCGCAGCCCCGCAAAGATGCTGCGGATATCCCCCGGCCCCGGCGCCCGCCGCAGATAGCGACCGATCTGCTGTAAGATGAAGTCGATCTCCTCCGGCAATGCGCGGGGCTCGATATCGATCTTCGTCACCGGGGTATCGGTAGTCCCGATAATGATCTTGTCATGCCAGGGCACGGCGAAAAGCACCCGGCCATCGTCGGTATGCGGCACGAGGATCGCCGCCTCTCCGGGCAGAAAATCCTTATCCAGCATAAGGTGCACGCCCTGGCTCGGGGCAATGATGGATTCGTGCGCCGCATCGTCCATCCGCAGAATGCTGTCGGTAAAGACGCCCGTCGCATTGATCACGACCTTCGCGTGGATCGGCCACTCCCTCCCGCCGATCAGGTCCCTCGCCCGGACGCCCGAGACCGCGCCATCGGTCTTCAGCAGCTCCTCGACCTTACAATAATTGAGCACTACCGCTCCTTGCTCCGCGGCCGTCTGCGCAAGATGCATCGCCAGCCGCGCATCGTCGAACTGCCCATCGTGATAAAGCACTCCGCCTCTCAGTCCCTCCGCATCCAGGGTCGGCGCCAATTGCAGCGTCTCCTCCCGCGACAGCAGCCTCGACTTTCCAAGCCCGAGACTCCCCGCCATCCAGTCATATACCTTAAGCCCGATGCCGTAATAGGGACCTTCCCACCATTTGTAGTTGGGCACGATGAAAGACTGATCCTTCACAAGATGCGGCGCATTCTGCCGGAGGATGCCCCGCTCATGCAAAGCCTCGGTCACCAGCTTTATGTTGCCCTGCTGCAGATAGCGGACCCCGCCATGCACCAGTTTGGTCGCCCGCGACGACGTGCCCTTTGAAAAATCATATTGCTCCAGCAGGATCGTGCTGAAACCGCGCGATGCGGCATCCACCGCTACTCCAAGCCCCGTGGCCCCGCCGCCGATAATACAGATATCCCATTGCTGCGAACCCTTCGCTTCAAGGGCCGCGATCATTTCCTGTCGTTTCATAGATTATTCTTCATTGTTAGCCCACGCAATGGCCGCCTTTACGGCACGCTGCCAGCCTTTCAGCAATCGTTGCGTATCGGCCGCCTCCATGCCCGGTTGAAAACGCCGGTCTTCCGCCCACTGCTGCCGGATGTCCTCCTCGGACGACCAATACCCGACGCCAAGCCCCGCCAGGTAGGCAGCACCCAACGCCGTCGTCTCGGTCACCACCGGCCGGACCACCGGCACCTGCAATATGTCGGATTGGAATTGCATCAGCAGATTGTTGGCCGTGGCGCCGCCGTCCACCCGCAGCTCCTTCAGCACGATCCCGCTGTCCGCCTCCATCGCCTTCAATACGTCGTAGGTCTGATAGGCGACGCTCTCCAGCGCGGCCCGCGCGATATGCGCCTGCGTCGTACCCCGGGTCATCCCGAAAAGACTGCCTCGCGCATATTGGTTCCAGTGAGGAGCCCCAAGCCCCGCGAACGCCGGCACCATAAAGACCCCGCCCGTGTCGGCCACTTCCGCGGCCATCGCCTCCACCTGCTGCGATTGCCGGATGAAATGCAGCCCGTCCCGCAACCATTGCACCACCGCGCCGGCGATAAAGATGCTTCCCTCCAGGGCATATTCCGTCTTGCCGCCCCTTGTCCAGGCGATAGTGGTGATCAGCTGGTTCTTCGAGGCCACCGCCTTTGTACCGGTATTCATGAGCAGGAAACAACCGGTGCCATAGGTGTTCTTCACCATCCCCGGCTGAGTGCACAGTTGCCCGAACAACGCCGCCTGCTGATCGCCCGCAATACCCGCGATCGGTATCCCGACGGACCCCGGCGCCATGATGCTGCCCGTATGGCCATACAGCTCGCTGGAAGGCCGCACCTCCGGCAGCATCGCCGCGGGAATATCGAACAGCCGGAGCAGGTCGGTATCCCATTGCCCCGTATGGATGTTGAAAAGAAGCGTGCGCGATGCATTGGTCGTGTCGGTGATATGCAGCTTGCCCATCGTCAGCTTCCACACCAGCCAGCTGTCCACGGTGCCAAAAGCCAACTCCCCCTTTTCCGCCCTCGCCCTGGCCCCCGGGACCTGATCCAGTATCCACTTGAGCTTGGTAGCGGAAAAATAGGCGTCGATCACCAACCCCGTCCGTTCCCCGATCAGCGGACCCATCCCCCTGGCCTTTAGCTCATCGCAGTACTCCGCCGTGCGCCGGTCCTGCCAGACGATCGCCCGGTGGACAGGCCGGCCGGTCGCCCGCTCCCAGACGACGACGGTCTCCCGCTGGTTGGTGATCCCGATGGCCGCAATGTCCCGGGTGGTCAGGTTGCTCTTGGCCAGCACCTCCGCCAGCACCCCATATTGCGAACTCCAGATCTCCTCCGCGTCATGCTCCACCCAGCCCGGCTGCGGATAATGCTGGGTAAACTCTTTCTGCGCCATCTGCCGGATCTGCCCGTTTTTGTCGAACAAAATAGCCCTCGAGCTGGTCGTGCCCTGGTCCAGGGAAAGGATGTAGGATGCTGACATATAACTTTAAATGTAACGATTTGGCCGGAATCCAAATCCTGTTTATATTTACGTAAGCAGTTACGTAATTAAATACAAATTACTATGGACTTCTACGATCGCACGGGCAAAATGGCCCTCGGCAGCCGGCTCCGCCGCCTCAGCGAACAGATGACCGAACAGGCCGCAGCCATCTACGACCTCTACCAGGTCGATCTCCAGCCGAAATGGTTCCCCGTCTTCTATTCCCTGTCGCCCACCGAAGAAAAATCCATCACCGACATCGCCCGGGAGATCGGCCATACCCATCCCTCCGTCAGCCAGATCGTCCGCGAAATGGCCACCAAAGGCTACATCGTGGAAAAGAAAGGCGAGACGGATGGCCGGAAGAACTTCGTCCTCCTGTCCCCCGCCGGCCGCCAGATGCGCGAAAAAATGCAGGCCCAGCTCGACGATGTCACCACCGCCATCGAAAAAGCAATGAAAGAGACCCATCACGATCTCTGGAAGGCGATCGCCGAATGGGAACACCTCCTCGACCAAAAGACGCTCCTCCGCCGGGTACAGGAAGAAAAAAAACAGCGCGAGAGCGAACAGGTGCAGATCGTCGAATATACACCCGCCTACCAGGCGGTCTTCCGCCGCCTGAACGAAGAATGGATCACGCGCTACTTCCGGATGGAAGAGAGCGACTATAAAGCACTCGACCACCCGCAGGAATATATCCTCGATCAGGGCGGCCATATCTATATCGCACTCTATAAAAGCGAGCCCGTCGGCGCCTGCGCCCTCATCGCCATGCCCGACGGCGGCTTCGAACTGGCCAAGATGGCGGTCTCCCCTAAGGCCCAGGGCCTCGGTATCGGCTATCTTATCGGCCGTCATTGCATCGAAAAGGCCCGCTCCCTCGGCGCCCCCCGCGTCTATCTCGAAAGCAACACGACCCTCAAACCCGCGATCAGCCTCTACTACAAGCTCGGCTTCCGCAAAGCCGCCGGCCCCCCATCCCCCTATGAGCGCGCAAATATTCAAATGGAGTTGATTTTTTCCTAAAAAGGCATCGCAGGTGCCTTTTTAGGAAAATTTTTCAGCCCCAAACTTGCAAAAACCAAAAATCCCCCATTACTTTGTGCTTCAAAGTGCTTTTATGACAAGCCAAACACCCACCGAGCAATCCCTCGAAACCCTGCAGGACATCAAACGCATGATGGAACGCAGCTCCCGCTTCATCTCCCTCAGCGGCCTGAGCGGGGTCAGCGCAGGTGTTTGCGCCCTCATCGGCGCCTGGATCGCCCATGGCTGGCTCTATCTGGAGGCTGACGACTTCGTTCGCACCCCCTATCGCGACCCCTCCCTGCTCACCAACATGATCATCCTCGCCCTCGCCGTCCTGGTCGCCGCCCTCGCCACCTCCACCTTCTTCACCTGGCGCAAAGCCCGCCGCAGCAAACTGCCCATCTGGGATCTCACGGCAAAAAGACTCGCGATCAACATGGCCATCCCCCTCGCCGCCGGCGGCTTCTTCGTCCTGGGACTGCTCGACCACCGCGGCTGGCAATATGTCGCGCCCGCCTGCCTCGTATTCTATGGACTCGCCCTCGTCAACGCCAGTAAATACACTTTAACGGATATTCGATATCTTGGACTTTTGGAAATAGCGCTCGGCTGTATCAATATGTACTATCCCCACCAGGGATTGTATTTCTGGGCCGCCGGGTTTGGCGCCCTGCACATCGTGTACGGGCTGATCATGTGGTGGAAATACGAACGAACATGAAGAATCCGATCGGAAATCTAAATAAAGTATTCGATAGTCGCATCCGTATGGGGGTGATGAGCATCCTGTTGGTGAACGAAGAGATCAGCTTCAACGACCTCAAACAGCTGCTCGAGCTCACAGACGGAAACCTTGCCTCCCATCTGACCAACCTCGAAGAGAATGGCTTTATAAAGGTTCACAAAGGATTCATCGGCCGCAAAACAAATACCACCTATTCCATCACAAAGGCCGGCGAAAAAGCCTTTAAAGAACACCTCGAGGCACTCGAAAGCATGATCCGCGGGGTCCATAAAACATAATTTTTTTTACCCAAATACTTTGAAATGCAAAGCGCTTTAAGAAACTTCTACGTTCGCCCGCTGGTCTCGGGCATCCTCGGCTTCACCTTTATGTTGCCGGCCTGCTACTTCCTCCTGACGATCCTCGTCCGTATCCTCTTCGGATCGACGACGATGTACTACGACATCTCACCGTCCTTCCTGCAGTCCCCCTTTCCTGTTTTTGCGCTTCATAAAGCCCAGCTGATCCTCGGCTGTCTATTGCTGGCTGTACTCTTTAACGTTGCCGCCATCCTAAGGCTACGTCTGCTCCAGGGCCCCCGGGGCCTTGAGATAGGCGTAGCCTACCGGCGGTACTGGCTGAACACCGCCATTGCGGTTCAAAGCATTCTGCTCCTGGTGGTGCTCATAGCCTATACCTTTGTCCAACACATCCGATATTAATGCAATCCGAGAAATTTTCCATTCGCAGCCGCCTGCTCAGCTTTACCCATGCCTTCCGCGGCATCCGCCAATTCGTCTGGCGCGAGCACAACGCCCGTATCCACCTCGCGGCAACCATCTGCGTCGTCATCGCCGCAGTTGCGCTGAAGATAAAAGGGGTCGAAGCTGCCATCCTCGCGATCGTCACAGGCCTGGTCTGGGTCGCCGAGATCGTCAACACGGCCATCGAACATCTGTCGAATCATATTACAAAAGAGCGACATCCTGAAATAAAGATCATTAAAGACCTCGCGGCCGGCGCGGTTCTCGTCGCGGCCATCATCGCCGTCATCGCGGGTCTGTTCATTTTCATACCCAAGATCATATGACAAGCTTTTCTTTTCAATCCACAACTCTCAGAAGATTCTTCTTTCTCCGTACCGAGATCGACCGGCTGCTCACGGCAAGCATCGCGTTCAGCTGCGCCCTGATCGTCCTCCGGGTCCTCCACACCGGCAGCGTTATCTTCCTATTCATGATCTGGAATCTCTTTTTAGCATATATACCCTACGCCTTGTCCAACTGGCTGACTGCATCCCCACTGCGGATGCAGCAGCCTTTTTTCCGTTATGTCTTCTTCGCGGTGTGGCTGCTCTTCCTGCCCAATACGTTCTACATCCTGACCGATCTCTTTCACCTCCACGATAGCCGGCACTCCCTTTCCCCTGCCTGGTTCGACCTGGCCCTGATCTTCTCCTGCGCCTGGAACGGCCTGCTCCTCGGCGTGCTCTCCCTTCGCCAGATGGAAAAGATGTTCCATTTTCCCGTCATTCCCATCATGGCGCTCAATGCCCTCGGCATCTACGTCGGCCGCTACCTCCGCTACAACAGCTGGGACATCGTCAGCAACCCCATAAAGCTCATGGCCGATATCTTCCATATGATCATCCACCCCTTCCAATACCGGTATGCCTGGAATATGATCGGTTGCTATACCATATTGCTGATGATGATCTATCTCATGTTGAAAAAACTCAGCAAAGCCCTCGGCTAACTCCAACAACCATAAAATAAACAACCATGGAAATCAAATCCAGCTTCTGGAACACCTTCCGGATATTCTTCAAGATAGCGCTCATCGGCGTCCTGATCTTGTTGATGCTGATCCCCACCCTCTTCATTCAGCAACTGGTCTCCGAACGGCAACAACGCCAGCAGCAGGCCGTCACAGAGATCAACTCCCGCTGGGCCGCACCCCAAACCGTTACCGGCCCGGTCATCGGCATCCCTTATCTTGAGACCGGCACCGACAACGGGAACAAAGTGGAGGTAAAACGCTGGGCCTATTTTCTGCCCGCAAAACTGGATATTCAAACCCACCTGGTCCCGGAAAGACGCTACCGCGGTATCTACCAGGTCGTCGTCTATACGACGGAGCTGGACATCCGCAGCGACTTCGACAGCCTCCATCTCGACGAGCTAAATCTCTCCCCGGCCAATATGCTGTGGAAAGAGGCCACGGTCTTCTTCGACATTAGTGACCTCCAGGGGATCAGGGAGGACGTGACGGTTCACCTCGCCGACGCCACCACCGGCTCCCCGGATGGCTCACATACCACCGATCTCACGCTAATCCCCGCCCGCCGCTCCACCGATCAGTTCAAAACGGCCCTCGCCGCACCATTGCCCGACTGGCTGCCCTCGGCCGCAAAGGACATCCTGAAGTTCTCGGCCAAAGTCAAATTAAAAGGATCCGTGAATCTCTCCTTCGTTCCAACCGGCCGCGAAACGACCGTGCAGGCGACCTCGCCCTGGCCCGATCCGAGCTTCACCGGCGCCGCCCTCCCCGATCTCCGCACCGTCAAGGACAGCGGCTTCGTCGCCAACTGGAAAATGCTGTCGCTCAACCGCAAGTTCCCCCAACAATGGAAGGAGGGCAACTACAACCTCGAGGACGCGGCCTTCGGCGTCAGCCTCATCGTGCCGGTCGATGTCTATCAGCAGACCACCCGTAGCGTCAAATACGCGATCCTCATCATCCTGCTCACCTTCACAGCCTTCCTGCTGATCGAATGGGTCTATGATCGCCCGATCCATTCAGTGCAATATGCGCTGGTCGGATTGGCGCTTTGCATCTTCTATACGCTGCTGCTTTCACTCTCCGAATATCTCGGGTTCAACGGCGCCTACGCCATCGCGGCGGCCGCCACGATCGGTCTCATCGCCTGGTACATCGGCAGCCTGCTGCACTCGGCCCGGATGTCGCTTTTCATCACCTTCCTGCTGGTCGTGCAATACGGGTTTGTATTTACCCTGATCCAGCTGCAGGACTATGCACTGCTGATGGGCAGCATCGGACTCTTTATCACCCTGGCGATCGTCATGTATTTCTCCCGGAAGATAAAATGGGAAAAAATGACCACAACCGGTTAATATCGCGCAATTCGTACTTTTAGGGAATGGGTAAATTGACTACTCATATCTCCGATAAATGAAAATTACCGCAGTAAGGACAAAACTATATCAGTGGACGGGACCGGTCACCACCGGGGACACCATCTTCGCCACTCCCGTAAGCCGTCTGCCCTTCCAAAAGGATGCGCAGGCGGCTTACCGGTTTTTTAGCTGGCTGGTCGTCGAGATCACGACGGACGAAGGCCATACCGGCATCGGCAACGCAGGCCTCTGCCCGGACATCACAAAGGCCATCATCGATAGCAAACTAAGATCCCTCCTCGTCGGCGAGAACCCGCTCAATACGGAATATCTCTATGAGAAGATGTATCGCAGTACGGTTGCCTTCGGTCGCAAGGGGGCCGTCCTGGCCGCCATCAGCGCCGTCGATATCGCCCTCTGGGACATCAAGGGCCTCGCGACCGGCCAGCCGGTGTTCATGCTGCTCGGCGGAAGAACAAAGGAACACATCGACACCTATTACAGCCGCCTCTACACCCGCAACCTCGACAGTCTCCAAAAAGAGGCGGCCCATTACAAGGCCGAAGGTTTCACGGGCATGAAGCTCCGCTGCGGTTACCCGCTGACAGAGGGGAAGACCGGGATGAAAAAGAACGTGGAGATGGTCCGGCTCGTCCGCGAAACGGTCGGTGACGATGTCGATATCATGCTCGAAGCCTACATGGGTTTCGACTTCCCCTACGCGAAACAATTGCTGAAGGCGCTGGAGCCCTATAACCTTCGTTGGGCGGAAGAACTGCTCCTCCCCGACGAGATACACAACTTTGCAAGGCTGAAACAATATACGGATATCCCGCTCTCGGGCGGTGAACATGAGTATACCCGTTTTGGGTTTTACGATCTGATCCAGGCCGATGCCCTCGACATTTTTCAGTTCGACACCAACCGGGTCGGCGGCTTCACGGAAGCGCAGAAGATCTGTACCCTGGCTTACCAGCACGGCGTCGAGATCATTCCCCATGGCGGCCAGATGCACAATCTCCATGTCGTCATGAGCAGCTTCGCCTCACCCATGGCCGAGTATTTTCCAAAGACGGGGATCGAGGTCGGCAACGAGATGTTCTGGTACATTTTCGACGGTGAGGCCGTTGCCCAGAAAGGAAAATTACAGCTCGACGACCGCCTGCCCGGGGTAGGCCTGACCCTGAAAAAAGATCCCGAACACTTCACCATTATCGAATAGCACCCATGAGCATCCTCCACCAATTCGATCTGCATGGAAAGACGGCGCTGGTAGTAGGCGGCAACCGCGGCCTGGGCCTTTCCATGGCAAAGGCCCTCGCGGAAGCAGGCGCCGGCATCGCCATCGCCGCCCGTGACGACCAGAAGAACAAGGAAGCGCAGGAGACCATCCGGCAAACGACGGAGGCCCGCTGCATCACGGTCGCCATGGATGTCTGCGACGAGAAAAGCGTCGTAACCGGGGTGGATTCCGTTGTCGCGGAACTGGGCCGCATCGATATTCTCATCAACTCCGCGGGCATCAACATTCGCGGTCCCATCGAACAGCTCTCGCTGGATGACTTCAACAAGGTGCAGCAGGTGAATGTTACCGGTTCCTGGCTCGCATCCCGGGCCGTCGTTCCGCTGATGAAGAAACAACGCTATGGCCGCATCATCAACCTCGGCTCGATGTTGTCCATCACGGCTATCGCGGATCGGACACCCTATGCCACCAGCAAAGGCGCGGTGATCCAGCTGACCCGGGCGCTGGCCATCGAACTCGCCCCTGACGGCATCAACGTAAATGCCCTCCTCCCCGGTCCCTTCGGTACGGAAATGAATCTGCCACTCCTGAATGATCCCGTGAAATATCAATCCTTCATCTCCCGCATCCCCATGGGCCGCTGGGGAGAGCTCGATGAGATCGCCGGCATCGCGCTCTATCTGGCAAGCCCGGCCTCGAGTTTTATGACCGGAGCCTGTATTTCCATCGACGGCGGCTGGGTCAGCCAATAACCGCTAACTATCAAAAAACGAGAATTGCCATGAAATCACCCGTCCGACTCGTCCAGCTGATCCACCCCACGCTCCAACGCCGGGTAGCCCTCGTCGAAGAGCCAAAACTCCGGCTGCTCGACGGTCCCTCTTCGATCTGCCAATTGGCGTTGCAAGCCATTACCAATAAAGTCTCGTTGACGGAGCTCATCACCTCCCTCGCCTCCCAGCGTCTGCTGGATTATGATCCCATCTATGCCGGAACGGGGGAATGGCAGCTGCTGCCTTCCTTCGATCATCCCGAGAACCCCTCCGCCTGTATCGTCTCGGGTACCGGCCTCACTCATAAGAACAGTGCGCTGGGCCGCCAGATGATGCACCAGGCGGCCGCGGATACCCTCACCAGCCCGCCTACCGACAGTCTCCGGATGTACCAATGGGGGGTAGAAGGCGGCTCGCCCAAACCGGGCTCCATCGGCACGCAACCCGAATGGTTCTACAAAGGGACGGGCCATTCCATAAGGGCGCATGGCCGGCCACTGGAGATACCCTCCTTCGGAGAGGACGGCGGCGAAGAACCGGAGATCGCCGGGGTCTATATCGTCGACGCAACCGGCCATCCCTGGCGCATCGGCCTTACCACGGCAAATGAATTCTCCGATCATCTCATGGAAAAGCGGAACTATCTCTACCTGGCTCCCTCCAAGCTTCGCACCTGCGCGATCGGTCCCGAACTGGTCATCGGCGGCGAGTTCACCGATATCGAAGGTACGGTCGGCATCCGGCGAAAGGATAAGCTGGTGTGGACAAGCCCTATCCACACCGGCGCAAAGAATATGGCCCATAGCCTCGGGAACCTCGAGCATCATCATTTCAAATATCCCGATCATCGCATCCCCTTCCAGGCGCATATTCATTTCTTCGGTGCGGACGCCTTCAGCTTTAGCAAAGGGGTTCCCTTAGAACCGGGAGACGTGATGGAGATCGAATGGAAGGGCATGGGCCGCCCGTTGCGCAACCCGCTTGAGAAACACCCGCAACCCCAAACCCTGATAAAACCAGGCGTACTATGAGGTCCAGGATGCGTTGGGTAATGATCAGCCTGGCTTTCCTGGCAACCGTTCTCAATTATGTCCATCGCCTCGCTTTTAACTATCTCAGCGCGGACGGACACCTGCGCGATCTCATCCCCGACGATGTATTCGGCTACCTCGGCACCGCCTTCTTCATCGCCTATATGATCTCCAACGTCTTCTCCGGCTATGTCATCGACAGGCTTGGCGCAAGACTGGGGTATATATGCTGTATGCTGTTCTGGACCACCGCGGGGCTCTTCCACGCCTTCGCCCGCACCCCGTTGCAATTCGGCATCTGCCGCTTCCTCCTGGGTATCGGCGAAGCGGGCAACTGGCCCGCCGGGCTTAAGCTCACCGGCGAATGGTTCCACCCGCACGAACGATCCACCGCCTCCGGTATCTTCAACAGCGGGTCGGCCCTCGGCGCGATCATCGTGCCGCCCCTGGTAGCCTTTATGGGTTCCCGTTATGGCTGGCAATCCACCTTCGTCATCCTGAGCATCTTTGGCTATGGATGGGTCATCCTCTTCCGGCTGATCTATTACACCCCCGCCGGCCAAAAGCCGGACCCCCAGGTTAAAGAACGTACGATCCCGCCCCTGAAACTCCTTCGCACCCGTTTTGTCTCCACCTTCCTGCTCGCAAAGATCTTCCTCGAACCCGTCTGGTATTTTGTCACCTTCTGGCTCGGCCGCTATCTCGTCGACGTCTTTCACTGGGATCTGAAAAAGATCGGCTGGTATGCCGTCTTACCTTTTCTCATTGCCGACCTCGGCAATATTGCCGGCGGCTATTTTACGCAGCACATCATTCGCCGCGGAATGCCGGTTCCAAAAGCCCGCAAGCTCGCGCTGGCGCTCTCCGGCGCCATCATGGGCATCTCGCTGCTGGCAAGTCCCTTCCTTGTCCATTCTGCCCTCACCGCCTTGATCCTCTTTGGCCTCGCCGGCTTTGGCTACACCTCGTACACGGCCAACGGTTTGGCGCTCCCGGCCGACGTCGTGCCGAAAAATGCAGCCGCCTCCGCCTGGGGCCTCGCCTGTATCGGCAACGGCCTCGGGGGCGCCATCTTTCAATCCGCCTCGGGCGTGACGCTAAAATCGCTCTCGGCGACCCACGGCTACGCGATGGCCTACAATGTACTCTTTGTTGGATTTGGGATTTCCGCACTCATCGGAACGGCGATCTTCCTCTTTGCCATGGGACCCATCACAAAAGATGAGACACTCTAGAAATCTACGCCCATCGACACATTCAGCACCGGTTTTTGTTGGAAGAAGGTGTTCATCTCCCAGCCGGCGTCGAACCGCAGGAAATAGCCAAGCAGCGTGCTTCGGACACCGAACCCATACCCCCCGGCAAAGGGCCCGATTCCCCCGGCCTTTACGAGTACGGTCAGCCCGGGATATCCCCCTTGGTTAGGATCAGCCTGATAGGCCAGCTCAGGACGTTTGAGCCCGTTGTACTTGCCGTTCCAGGCCGTCCCGAGATCGAAGAACTGCACCAGCGAAAAATTGCGCAGGAAGGCGTTGTTGATCGGCTTGTTGAACAAGGTCGTGAAGATGGGTAGACGAAGCTCGCTGTTGATCACAAACGCATTATTCCCATTGGTTAGATTCTGGTTGAAGCCGCGCAGGTTCACCGCCAGCGACTGGAACGCATAGCTCGGGTCCACCGGCTGCGGTTGTTGGTTGGCCTTGGGGAACAGCCATCCGTCCGTTCCGCCGAGATAATAGACGATCTTCTTATTACCCCAGGAGAAATCCCCCGCGGCCCGCACCGCCCAGATAAAGTTGCGATAGATAGGTAGGTAATGCCTTGCATCAAACCCGAAATTGTAGGTGTACCTGCCTGCACCGGAGGCGCTGTTCAACTGCGTATTCCAGTCCATATAGACCTTATACCTCAATCCGTTCCAGATATCGGTAGCCTTCAGCAAAGTGTTGTCATACACATACTCCAGGTGTACAAGCCCGTAATTTTGCTTGTTCTGCGGCGGCGCCTTCAACCCTAACGAGTCGGTAAAGTTCAACGGGGGAAACCCGGTGATATCCGGCCGTACGATCACCTTGTCCATCCGGTAGCCGACGGATAGCCGGAGACTCCTCACCTTATCGAAAGGATATTTCAGCACGCCCTGCCACAGGTTCGTATACGCCTTGGCATCGTAAGGATACGCAGTCCCCAGCGTCGGATCCTGATAGTTCCCCGTCTGGGTCTCGCGGTAATAGATCAGGGAATAATCGAACAGGTGCTTCAGATAGTCCACCCGCAGGAAATATTCGCTGCTGCCGTCAAAAAAAGAAGAGTTGCCGGGCGTAAAGGTCGCCTGCTCTTGCGTATTGACGATCGGCGTCTGGCTCGACCCGCTGCCAAAGAAGGGAAGCCGGATGGCGCCGGTGAACCGGATGTCTTCGAACAGGTCGAAAATGGAAGCCTTCAGCATGCCGCTGAACGCATCCTGGCCGCTCAGGTTGATCGGCAGCGACCCGGTGAACGGCTGGTATTTACTCACCAGCACGTCATTGTTGAAGCCCGCCGTGAAATTGTCCACTGAGAACTTCAGGTTGTAATTGAAGAGTTTTGCCTTTTGCAGCATCGGCACCTCCTGCCTCGCAGCCTGCGCGGGACGCAGCGCAAAAGGATTGGCATTGTTTGGCCTCCGGTTGGCGCTCGTGTCCCTGGACCGGTCGAATTCGCTTTGGAAGAAATCCGAGGTCGGCTGGCGATGAAGACTGTCGTTCTTCGGCGGCGCGACGGGTCTCAGCACATTGGCACCAGCGATCTGCGCCTCGGCCACCGTCTTCTTGCGGTAATCCGTCATGCGCGCGACGACATTGCGCTTTTGCAATGCGGCGTCATCCACCTTCAGCTTATACAGGAACTTGATATCCCCCTCCTGGCGAACCTCGCTCACCTGCCCATTATCCCCCGCACTCTTGGTCTCTACAAGACTGCTTTGATAATTGGTGATGGGGAAGACATACGCCGAATCATTGGACAACGATACGTAATAGGACGTGTCGGCCTGTGGCTTGTTATAGGCCTTGAGCGTCGAATCCAGGTCGGCGGGCGTGGGGTTGTGCAGCAGCTCATCACCGATCTTATACACCGTGTCGAGACCGGCGCGCTGCGTGTGAAAGAAGCCGGCGTACCGGTTCGCGATCCCATTCTCGTCACTGACAAAGGTGAAGTGGTTGCTGTTATACTGCATCGGGTAACGCGCATTGCCGTACTTCAGATAGGTCAGCTCCGAGATCTGTTTCTGCTCGTTGTCATTCCAGTTGTCGACAAGGAAGATATTGTAGTGGTAATTCGAGGGCAATACGGTATCCTTCGTGACCGCCCTGGCAGAAGGCCGGTTGGACGAATAAATGATCCCCGTCTTGCCCGGGAAGGCGATGAAGGTAGCGTCGAGATCGTCATAAACGTCATTCGTGATCTGGCGCCAGCTCTGCTTATCGGTGTCGTAGACATAGATGTCCGACTGCCCGTTGCGTACGGCGCTCATGATCATCGTATGGTCGTTCAGCATATACTTGAAGTCCTGCACCTGCTGAAAGTCGGGCAGCTCCTGGACGATCGGTTTGTATTTCCGGACAATATCATAGACGAACAGCCTCGTCTTGCCCCGGTCCCAATAGATACAGGCCAGCCGCGTCCCCTTGGGATCCCAGGCCAGTAGCGGATAATGCGGGTTGATCTGCTCCTGCAGCGACCGCACGCCGTTCTTCAGCAACACCTTCTCGTTGATGTAATTCTCATACAACATCACCGTGTACTTCCCCCGATTGTATTTCACCACGGCATAGGTCTGACTCTTCGGCAGGGGGTTGGGCGAAAAATGGAAGAAATCCTTGTGATCGTTGATATCCTCGGTCACCGATACGGTCCCCTTGGGGAAATTGCGGCGGCCCCGGAGATCCTTCTCATATTTGTTCTCTTGCTCAGCCATAAAATCCTTCAGCACCTCCTTGAACTTCTTCTTACAGATGCGCATCGAGGCATTGTTCAGGTTGCGATACACCCGGGCCAGGTACAGGAAATAGGTGACATTCTCTTTTTTATACTTGTCCGCCAGGTAATACCAGAAGGCATGACCCGCAAGATTCGGCCGCTCATAGGCAAACTGGTAGAAGTTCTTGTACCGCCCGGAAAGCATCGCGGATTTCAGCTGATCGTCGAGGAGAGTATTCCAGGTCTCCCCCGCATACTCGATATAGCCGTCGGTAAGCCACTGCGGCAGGTCGAGCAACGCCTGGTTGGCCGCAAACTCCCCAAGATCATCCCCGAAAAGGATATTTTCGACCAGGATACGGGCGATCCCCTGGCGGATCTGGATGCGAAGATTGTTGTGATCGCCGTTGAAATACACCACCATCTTGTTATTCACCAGCTTGGTGATCCCCCCCGTCGTCTGCCAGTCCAGGTTGAGCCCGATATTGGACTGCTCCATGTCATTGTAACTGTTGTAAATGACGATATTGGCCCGGCGTTGAAGCCCGTATTCCACAAATTTCTCAATGCCGGGAAGCTCTTTTTCGGCCAGCTGCAGGACGAATTTGGCGATGTCCTGCCCCCCCTGGTTAAAATAAGTGTTGAAATTAGGGGTCTGATAGTATTGCCATTTGAATTTCTTGAATTGCAGGCGGTTCTTACCAAATTCCACCGTGTTCACCTGGGCCTGGAGCGATCCCGAAAAAAAGAAAAGACCAATAAAAATCCAGAGAAAATTGTGAGACTTCAACCTGAACTGATGAAATTGCATACCTGCTATCCTTTAAAGGTTTTAAAGTTATAACAATCCAACCTAAATCCAACCTGCCGGAGAAATTGATTTATATATTAAATTGGGGCCTATGCTTATCGTAAAGTCGTTCGCATTCAATCCCGTACAAGAGAACACATACGTGTTATCCGATCAAAAGGATGCCTGTTGCATCATCGATCCGGGCTGTTATTTCCCGGGTGAGCGGGCCGCTCTAAAGGAATATATTGAGCAGCAGGGGTTAAGCCCAAAGATACTGCTCAACACCCATTGCCACCTCGATCATGTTTTTGGGAATAAATTCGTCAGCGAGACCTGGGACTTACCCCTCCATCTCCACGAAAAGGAGGAGGCCCTGCTGACAACGGCCCCCGAATGGGGACAGGCCTGGGATATGCCCTTCGAGAATTACCGTGGGGAGCTGATCTTCCTCACCCCGGGCAACCCCCTCTTCCTCGGGGACCACCGGCTCGATATCCTTTTCCTCCCGGGGCACTCCCCGGGCAGTCTCGGGTTCTACAGTGCCGCGGAAGGCTTCCTGATCGGCGGCGACGTCCTGTTCCGGGGAAGCATCGGCCGTACCGATCTCCCCGGCGGCGACCACGAGACCCTTCTCGACAGCATCCGCCGGCAACTATGGCCCCTTCCGGACGAAACCGTCGTCTATCCCGGACACGGAGACCCTACAACGATCGGCTATGAAAAGAAAATGAACCCCTTCTTACGACCTTAGGCCGCCGCAGGCGGCCGCCCCCCCAGATATTTGCCGATCACCGGCAGCCGCCGGAACTCCTTCCGCTCCACCCGAAGGATAAAAAGAGCATAGGCCGCGAGCAGCACCGTGCCCACGATCAAATGAAAGGCCAGGTTGCTCCATAACGTCGCACATCCCAGGTATACGAGATACAACAACAACACGATCACCATATAGGCAACCAGTTTCTTCCAGGCATAGGGGACAGGATAAACCTTCTGTCCCCAGACGAAGGAGATTACCATCATGCTGCAGTAGCAAAGGAAGGTGGCCCAGGCCGAAGCCATATATCCAAACCGCGGGATGAAGAAATAATTCACGATCAGCGTGATCCCCGCTCCGATCAGGGTAATATAGGCTCCCGGACGGGTGGAGACGGAGATCTTATACCAGATGGAAAGATTGTAATAAATGCCCAGGAATATATTGGCGAAAAGCAGGATCGGCACGACCTTCAGCCCCACATACATGGACGGGTCCTGCACGAACAGCTTCAACACGTCGAGATACACCACCACGAACAAGAAGATCCCGCAAACCAGGATCACAAAGAATTTCATTACGCGGGCATAGGTCCGCTGCGCCGACTCTTCCGAACTCTGCCGGAAAAAGAACGGTTCCGCCCCCATCCGGAAAGCCTGCACGAAAACGGTAACCAACAGGGAGAGCCGGTAACAGGCACTATAGATCCCTACCTGGTAAGTAGCGTAGTCGTTGGTATGGGGCAGCCTCCATTCCAGCATGATCCGGTCAAAGGTCTCGTTGATCATCCCGCCCACACCCGCGATGGTCAGTGGCAGAGAATAGATCATCAGTTCGCGCCACAACGGAACATTGAACGACCAACGCTTCACCTTTATCAGTGGGCTCAACAGCATCAGCTGAAAGGCATTCTGGATCACATTGGCCAGCAGCACATAGCCCACAAATCCATATTTGGGCTGATAGATCAGGGCGATGATGCTATTGGGATGTGTCTTCAGAAGCCTGGGACAAACCGACAAAAAGAAGAATACCAGCCCGACGTAGACAAAAATACCCGAAATCCGCACAAAAGCATACTTCCGGGGCCTTCCCTCAAGCCTCAACCGGGCAAAAGGCAGGGCCGACAGCGCATCAAAGGCAATGATCAGCGCACTCAATATGATATAGAAGGGGTGATTGCCGACAGCGAGCGCATGGGCGATGGGGGTATGGAAAAGGATGAGGAGTGTCGTGATCACCGTAGTACTCGTGATCAGCGAGATCAGCAGGGTCGAATAAAGATCGTCGCTCCGCACCTCTTTTTTGGAGAAGTACCGGAAATAGGCATAATCCAACCCGAACAGAACCGCAATGCTGATAAAGGGAGTGGCGGAATAGACCAGGTTCATCTGGCCGAATTCGGGCGTACCACGAAACTTGGCGGTCAGGTAAGGGGTCAGCAGCTGAACGAAGAACTTGGCGAAAATGGAAGTCGCGCCATACCAGACCGTCTCACCCGCTAATTTTTTAATACTGCTCAAAGGATCTCTTCTTCTTTTATGATGCTGTGCTTCAGCGCAAAAATAACCACTCCGGCGGTATTCTTCACATCCATCTTCTCCAGTATCCTTGTCCGGTACCCCTCTACCGTCCGCTTGCTCAGGAACAACAGATTCCCGATCTCCTGCGCCGTATGCTGCCGGCAGATCAGCTTGATGATCTCGCGCTCACGGTCGGTGAACAGCGGCCCAACGGCCTTCTTATGCGAGTCGAACTTGCTCTTGACGATCAACGACGCCAGATGCGCCGTAGTATGTTTGCAATAGAAGATATTCCCTTCGTTGACGGTCAGAATGGCCTCCAGGATCTCCCGCTTGTCGGCGTTTTTCAACAGATAACCCTTGGCGCCCGCCTCCAGCATCTCCACGATCAGGTCCTCCTCCTCAAACATCGACAGGGCGATGATCTTTGTATCGGGATAGCGTTTCAGAATAAGCTTTGCGGCGCCGATCCCGTCCAGCCTGGGCATTTTGATATCGGTCAGGACCATATCGGGCCGCATCGTGTCCACCAGCCTGAGAAGCTCCTCCCCGTCACCGGCCTGCCCGGCGAGGGTAACAGCCTCCTGTTTGGACAACATAAGGGCCAGACCATCCCGAAATATCTCATGGTCATCGGCAATGACCAGGCTGATTCTGTTTTTCATCCCGATAAAATTAGGGTTTTTTTACGGGAGCCTAGTTCACAGGTATCTTTATAAAATAATTGGTCCCGCCGCCGGGCGTCGAGTCCAATGTCAGCACCCCATTGAGGATCTCACACCGGCTTTCAAGGCTTCGCAGACCCAGGCCAAGACTGCCCGACAACACCTTTTCCTTATCGAACCCCTGCCCGTCATCCTTGGTCAGACAGAGCAGATGTCCCCCCTCCTCACTGAAGCCGATCTGCAGATTATGGGCATGCGCGTGCTTGATGGTATTGTGGACGATCTCCTGGATCATCCTGAAGATATGGATCTCCTTTTCTTTCGGAACGGCGATCTCCTTGACGACGTACAGCTGGATATTCACCGATTGCTTGTTCTTCACCTGTAACAGGAATTCCCGGATGGCCTCCAGCAACCCTTTGCGCTCGAGCGTGCTGGGCAGCAGATCATGACTGATCCGGCGCATGCTCCCAATGATCTCATCGAGATATCGCCCCGTTTTTTCAAGCACCTCCCGGTCGGCGGCGGACTCGACCTCCACGCTGCTGATGTTCAATTTCACCGCCGACAAAAGCGGCCCCAGGCTATCATGGAGATCGCCCGCGATCCTCTTTCGCTCATTTTCCCGGATCGTGATCTCCGCGAAGATCTTCTCTCGTTGCAGCTTCACATACCGCCGGTGATAACGGATGATGGATACAAAGAAATATACGATGATGATCCCCAGGATTAGAGATACGAAGAGCGTGATATTCAGGACCTTAGCTTCCATTATGCAAATATTTCCAAATACGGTCCATACCCTTATTGGAGGGTAAATTTCTGGGGTGGGGGTATACAAAGCAACGCAATAGCAAAAGTAATATTTGTGAGGGCATTTACGTAGCTATGCAGCATTATTATAAACGTCGTGGTATCCGTCTTTCCATTCAAACTGGTCTGATACGCCCAGTTAAAGAGGATCGTATAAACAAAATAGATGATAAATGCGATACAGATCTGGAAAGTGGGATTCCTGAATAGCCGGCGATAATCATGCGTGATCATGAAATTGATAGTGTTAACACTAAAGATCACGATCAGGAAGCAGTACAGCACCTGGAAATACGGCATGAAATAATCCAGTTTCCAGAAGACTACGCGCTCGACCAGCCAGACCGCGCAGGTAAAGATGACAAGGCCGGAATACAGCTTCTTTCTGTGGTGGAGAAAGCCCCACTCGCGAAACTGCCAGGCGATCAGCAGCCATTCAAAAAGCATATAAACGGTAACGATCACGATATTGTGCATCCGCAATACAAGGAGCACGAACGGGTTGACCAGCTCAAAGAATCCTGCCAGCAGCATCAGGAAAAAAAAGGGCTGGTAGCCGCCCTTTTTTATTCGATGCAGGCGTAGCAGTCCGGCAAGTACGGGAAAATAGACGGTTGTGCTAAGAAGAAATAAGAGGTTCGAGGAGTTCATATATGTGGGGTTAAAGCCCGCTGGAACCATTGGGACAAGCCGTCGGACATACGCTGCCTACCTCGAATCCCTGACCGCCGTCCGTCGTCAGCTTTTCCACCTTGGCCCCGCCTGGAAGAGACTTTCCGTTCTGATCGACGAGATGATTGATGATATCGTTGCCCAGGCTGTCGACGGGCACCAGCACCATCCTCAACTGACCGTTGGGGTCCCGCCCAAGATAGATACGGATCCCCTTCGCGTGACCCTGCTTGGGATTGGTCTGCGCAAGAAGATCGTAAAAGATATCCGCCGGGAATTCCTCCGAGCGATCGAGCTTCAGCGCATCGATCTGCTTGGGATCGATATGCCAGGTGTTGGTGTCGAGCACGGCCCGGAAGGCCTTCGTATACTGTATCGCCAGATCGATCGGGATAACGTGATTCCGCAGCGTATCCTGGTTGATGGTTGGCTTCCCTCCATCCCCGCCACCCTCGCCGTGATGGGGACCGCAACCGGAAACACCTGAAAGAAATAAACAGCCGGCGGCAATGATAAGCGCGCCCGGGATAAGCCGCAGGGACTTCGGGATCTTGTTCATAAATGGATGTTTTTGATTGAGCAACAATATACTGCTTCCGGCAATAGGCCGTATCAGGTAATACCCCCTGAATAAAATAGGTATAACTACGCATGATCTTTACGTAGCTCTGCGCTAGGGGGTCTGCAAAGGAGGATGGACATTTGTGCTACCTGTCAGATCAGAATGTTGAGAAATAATTTGCAAACCCCTACCCCCGATCACCGTCTGATCAGATACCAGATACCGTTAAACTAAACATTCGTGAGGTTACCAGAGCAATCCCGTCGACAGGTCGGGATTTGCTTTTTGGTACGGACCCGGTTTCGCCGGGTCCGTACTTATTTGTCCCCTGCGGACCCGTACTTATTATTCGTCCCCCCGAAGCCTCCTCCGCCCTGCCTTTATCTCGCTCTGCCGCTTCTTCTGCCCGATACGCCGTTCCTTTGACGCCTTCGAAGGCTTCGTGGCAATGCGCCGCTTCTCCTTCTTCAACCCCTCCTCGATAAGGGCATGCATCTTCCGGATCACCTCCGCCTTGTTCCCCAGCTGCGTCCGGTGCGTCTGCGATCGCACCTGCAAATAGCCGTCCGCATTGATCCGCGAAGCCAGCTTCCGCTCCAGCACCACCTTTTCATCCTCCGAAAGCAGGGCCGAATCCCGGATCGAAAAATAGCCCTCCACCATGGTCTCCACCTTGTTCACGTTCTGGCCACCCTTGCCGCCGCTCCGGGCCGTCCGGAAAATAATTTCTTTTGTAAGTTCGATCTTCATGTTATTTTACGCCTCCATGGCCAATCGCGGGCCTATATGGTCCGCGTTTTGCAAATATCCTAATTACCTTGCTTGCCGGCACCCTTCATCATTCATGAAAAAATTCAGTCAGGACCTATTGAGAAGCGCCATTCCGCACTTCATCGCCATCATCGTGTTCGCCGTGGTGGCGTATGTCTACTGCCGTCCCGCCTTCGAAAACAAGGTCCTGGAGCAGGAAGATGTCCTGCAATGGCAGGCGATGGCTCATAACTCCTTTAAATACAAGGAGAAGCATGGCCATTTCCCGCTTTGGAGCAACGGGATGTTCAGCGGCATGCCCGCCTACCAGATCGCCATGGACACCCAGTCCGTCAGCATCCCCAACCTGTTCTATGGCCTGCTCACCCTCTTCCTGGTAAAGCCGGCCAGCTTCTTCTTCCTCGCCTGTCTCTGCTTCTATTTTCTGGCCGGCGTGCTCCGGGTAAAGCCATTTGTCGCTATCATAGGGGCGCTGGCCTATGCCTATGGTACCTACAATGCCGTCATCATCTCGGTCGGTCACGACACAAAGATGCAATCTATCGCCCTCATGCCCGGCGTCATTGGAGCGCTCATCCTCATCTGTGAACGAAAATACTGGTTGGGCATGGTCCTGACCAGCCTCTTCACCGCACTGATGGTCTCGTTCAACCATATCCAGATCGTCTACTATACGATGATCATCGCCGGCGGTCTCCTGCTGGGCTACGGTATTCCCTGGCTCCGCAGAGGCGAAGGCCGCCTGCTGGTCCGCACCCTCTTGCTGGTGCTCGGCGCCTCCCTCATCGGCATCCTGAGTAACGCGGTAAACCTGTTCACGTCCTATGACTCTTCAAAAGAGTCGATCCGCGGCGGCAGCGAGCTGGCCGATGCCAAAAGCAATTATACCAACGAAGGCCTGAGCGAACACGCAGCCTTTGACTTCAGCATGTACAAGACGGAACCCTTCGTCCTGTTCATCCCGGATATCTACGGCGGAAGCAGCGACCTTCAGCTTCCCGCCAACCGGTCAAAAGCCACCCAGGTGTACCAAAAAATGCCCCGCACCCTGGCCGACCAGGTCGGAATGGAGGGCCCCAAATATTATTGGGGCGGGGTGGGGGTGCTATTTTCCGGTCCTCCCTATGCCGGCGCCGTGATCGTTCTGCTGGCGCTGGCAGGCTTCTTCATCCTCGATAACCGGCATAAATGGTGGATCCTCGCCGTCGGCCTCCTCACCATCATCATGAGCTGGGGCGGCTATTTCCAGGGCTTCAACAGTTTCCTGTTGAAATACCTCCCGATGTATAATAAATTTCGGGCGCCCAGCATGATCCTCGTCGTCCCCTCTTTTCTGCTTTGCCTGCTGGCAACTCTCACCCTTCAGCGGATAGTCACTTCGGAACACCGGGAACGGCTCTGGCGCCAATACCTTCGCGGGCTCCTGCTCATGGCAGGTATTTTCGGAATACTGATCCTTTTCTATTTCCGGTTCAACTACTCCAGTCCGAACGACGTCGAGCTGATGATAAAGGCCCGCTCCTTTGGAAAGCCGGGGATGGAAATGATGGCGGCCTTCATCGAAGGACTCCAGGTCGACCGGAAGCACCTCTTCGCCGAAAGCATCCTTCGCTCCGGGTTCATCGTTCTCATTGCCGCCGGACTCATCACCCTCTATATCCGGAAAAAATTCCCGTCGGCCGTTCTGCTGACCCTCCTCGGCGGTCTCGCCTTTGCCGATCTGCTCAGCATCGATCTCAAATACCTCAACGACGACAACTATAAGGAGCGGGAGGCCTATGAGCTCAACTTCGCCGGAACCCGGGCGGACAGCACGGTCCTCACCGATAAAGGCTACTACCGGGTCTTCGACATCCGCGACAGCGTGTCCAACGCGCTTACCTATGGCGCGATGACGGCCTATTTCCATCAATCCATCGGCGGTTATCACGCGGCAAGACTAAAGATCTATGAAGACCTGATCAACCGGCAGCTTTATAATTATCCCAATTGCTCGCCCGTGCTGGATATGCTGAATGCAAAGTATATCATCCGCGCGGTCCGGGGCGGCGGCGACACTGTGATCCTGAATAAAGACAATCTCGGGCCCGTATGGTTTGCCGACAGCATCCGCTTCGAACCAACCGCGAAGGACGTGATGGACGATCTCACCTGGTTCGATCCAAAACACGCCGCTGTCCTCTTTAGCGCCGACAGCGCAAAGGTCATCCCACCCGATACGGCAAGAACAAAGAGCGATACCGCGATGATCGCGCTGGTATCGAATGACAATGACGAGGCCAGCTATCTGGCTCAATCCAATCACCGCCAGTTCGCAGTCTTCAGCGAGGTCTTCTATAAACGGGGCTGGCGCGCCTGGATCGATGACAAAGAAGTACCGATCATCCGGACCAACTATGTGCTTCGCGGGCTTTCCGTTCCGGCCGGCCGTCACGTCATCCGCTTTTTCTTTCGGCCCCTCTCGTACTACCTCGGTCGCCAGATCCAATGGATGGCCTCGATCATCTTCCTGCTGATGATCGCGGGCGCCATCATCGTCGGCCTCCGCGAGTACCCGTTCCCATTTCGGAAAGTAGTATCTTCCACCGAAAAATGCGAGCCGTTATCCAGCGCGTATCCCATGCCTCAGTCACCATTGAAGGAATAGTCAGATCCGCTATCGGCAATGGCCTCCTCGCCCTCCTGGGCATTGAAGATGCCGATACGGCCGAAGACATCGAATGGCTCTGCGGGAAGATCGTCAATCTGCGCATCTTCAACGACACCGAAGGGGTGATGAACCTTTCGGTCAAAGATATCGACGGCGAGATCCTGCTTGTAAGCCAGTTCACCCTCCATGCCTCCACGAAGAAAGGCAACCGCCCCTCGTATATCCGGGCCAGTAAACCCGATGTCGCGATCCCTCTTTACGAGCAAACCATCCGGACACTCGCCGCTCAATTGGGCAAATCCATCGGGACCGGCGAGTTCGGCGCAGACATGAAGGTGGAATTGTTGAACGATGGACCGGTAACGATCCTGTTCGACACCAAAAATAAGGAGTAAGCGGGCCCATGGCCCGCTGGCCGAAAGCTCACCTCGCAGAGCGCCACAGGCTCACCGAACCTCAAACTTATATCCCATGCCGTAAAGACTGCGGATATAATCCCCACAGCCCGCCTGATGCAGCTTCCGTTTCAGGTTCTTCATATGGGAGTAAATAAAATCCAGGTTATCATAGCTCATCGCCTGCTCCCCCGAAAGGTGCTCGGCGATCGCATTCTTGGAAATAACCCGGTTCTTGTTGGAAGCGAGGTAAAGCAACAGGTCGTATTCTTTTCGGGTAAGATCGACCGGCTTAGTGCCGACCATTACGGTCTTACCGATCAAATCAATAGTTAATTCGTTTAAAACCAATGTTTTATTCCCTTCGAAACGCCGCCTGCGGATCACTGCCGCTATCCGCGCATTCAGCTCCGGCAGGTGGAAGGGTTTGCTCAGGTAATCATCCGCCCCCAGGTTCAGCCCATCGATCTTGTCATCGATGGAGTTCCGGGCCGACAAAATGATGACCCCATCCGTCTTATTATTGGCTTTCAGCTCTTTCAGCACCGTTAATCCATTCCCGTCCGAAAGGGAAATGTCCAGCAGGATACAATCGTAATCGAATAATTCTATCTTTTCCAATGCAGTACGACAATCGGGCGCCAGCTCGCAAAGATAATTCTCCCCCTTCAGATAGGTCGCCATGCTCTGAGCGAGATCGATCTCGTCTTCGACGATCAGGATTTTCATGGGCGAAAATAAAGAACAGATTCTGTAGGGATACTGGAATAGTATATTTGTATATGCATATATATCAAGTCGACACGGTTGCAACCGAACTCATTCCAAGGTACCCATCCGCCGTCATTCCCCTCACGGAATGGCTCCCGGATCCCGAACTGCAGCGTATCGCCATGGAAAACAACCTCTCCGAGACGGCGTTCTTCATTTCGGAAAATAACGCATACACCATCCGCTGGTTTACTCCTGCCGTGGAAATATTTCTTTCCGGCCATGCCACCCTGGCCGCAGGCCACGTCCTCTTTCATCATCTTGGCCATCCCGGGAACAGCATCCTCTTCCATACGCTCCATGCCGGCGATCTCGAGGTCGTAAAAGGCGAGACGCCCGGAGACCTGACCCTTCAGGGGCGCGTATCCATGAGCGGGAACGCCCATACCTTGCAGGAGGGAACGCTCACCCTCCCACCACCGGCTTCCATCACTCTCCGCGAAGCCCAAAAGAATATCGATGAGTGGATCCGGACCACCGGCGTCCGCTACTTCAGCGAGCTGACCAATATGGCGATCCTCACCGAAGAGGTCGGCGAAGTGGCCCGGTTGATGAGCCGGCTATACGGAGATCAGTCCTTCAAGGAATCCGATAAAGACAAACAGCTCGCCGACGAGCTGGCCGATGTCCTCTGGGTACTTTGCTGCATCGCCAATCAGACAGGCGTCGATCTCACCACCGCCCTGCAAAACAACTTCATTAAAAAGAACATCCGCGATAGCCGGCGGCACAAAGCCAACGAAAAGCTTATTTAATTTATATTTGCCGGCAAGCCGCTGGAAGCGGCTGGTACTTATTATGGCGACAGACACGAACAGGTTTCAGGCGATCATTTCGCATTGCAAGGAATACGGCTTTATTTTCCCCTCCAGCGAGATCTATGACGGCCTCAGCGCCGTATATGACTATGGTCAGTGGGGTAGCGAACTGAAAAAGAACATCAAGGACCATTGGTGGAAAAGCATGACCCAGCTGAACGAAAATATCGTCGGTATCGACGCCGCCATCTTCATGCACCCGACCACCTGGAAGGCCAGCGGCCATGTGGACAACTTCAGCGACCCGATGATCGACAATAAGGATAGCAAAAAACGCTACCGCGTCGACCACCTCATCGAAGCCCGCATCGAAGAGCTGGAAAAAGAAGGCAAAAAAGCCGACGCCGACGCCCTGCAGACAGAGATGGACCGGCTCCTGGCCGCCAGCGACTTTGCCGGCCTCAAACAACTCATCGAGACCCGGAAGATAAAATGCGGCGTCAGCGGAACGGCCAATTGGACTGACGTGCGCCAGTTCAACCTCATGTTCTCCACGCAACTCGGCAGCGTATCCGAAGACGCCAACGAGATCTATCTCCGGCCCGAAACCGCCCAGGGCATCTTCGTCAACTTCCTCAACGTCCAGAAGACAGGCAGGATGAAGATCCCCTTCGGCATCGCCCAGATCGGCAAGGCCTTCCGCAACGAGATCGTCGCCCGGCAGTTCATCTTCCGCATGCGCGAGTTCGAGCAGATGGAAATGCAGTTCTTCATCCGCCCCGGCACGCAAAAGGAATGGTATGAGTATTGGAAAGAAGCGCGTATGAAATGGCATCTCGGCCTGGGTATCCCCGCCGAAAAATATCGCTTCCATGACCATGTCAAGCTGGCCCACTATGCCGATGCCGCCTGCGATATAGAATATGATTTCCCCATCGGCTTCAAGGAAGTGGAGGGTATCCATTCCCGCACGGACTTCGACCTGAAGAATCACCAGGAATACAGTAAAAAGAAGATCCAGTACTTCGATCCCGAGATCAACCAGAACTATATCCCTTATGTCATCGAAACCTCCATCGGCCTCGACCGGACCGTCCTGATGGTTCTCAGCGAAGCCTATGCGGAGGAAGACCTGAGCACCCCCGAAAAGCCCGATTCCCGCGTGGTTCTGCGCTTCCCGCCCCGCCTCGCCCCCATCAAGCTGGCCGTGCTCCCGCTCACCAAAAAGGATGGTCTGCCCGAAATAGCCCGGGAGATCATGGATAAGTGTAAACCCCTGTTCAGGTGCTTTTATGAGGAGAAAGACGCTATTGGTAAGCGGTATCGGCGCATGGACGCCATCGGTACTCCCTTCTGTGTTACGGTCGACCATCAGTCAAAGGAAGACCAGACCGTGACTATCCGCTACCGGGACACCATGCAGCAGACACGGATTCCCATATCCGAGGTTGCCGCCGTTGTTAATCAACATCTGGTGTGAAAAAATAAAAAAAATATTGGCGGTGGATTGTTGAAATAATCCATTTTTTTGTTGCTATATTTGTTTGGTGGTAAGGCCTTTAGTCACTTACCATTATCCCCTGAAGAGCGTGTCGTTCACCCCTTAATAATGAGTCTGAAGGAAGTGCCTGTCTTTGTAACTTTGGAATTTTAAACTTTTTAAGTACAATGTCATTTACATTTGAACCTATCATCAATCCAGTCGTCGTTGTATTGGCGATTGTTGGTGGCGCGCTAGCAGGTTTTGTGCTCGGAAAGGGGAAATTATTGAAAGCCCGATCAGCGATTCGCAGACTCGAAAGCGACGTGGCGCTGAGCAACGCTGAGACGCTGGAAGCCCAAAAAGCGCTGGTTGCACTCGAAGCCCACGTGCAGGAGCAGCAGGCCATCCCTGTGATCCCCATGAAGATTTCCGGCAAAAAGGACAACGGCTCTATAGAAAAAGCCTCCAAGTAAGTCGCTACCCGTATAACTCCTGGTGTATCGACTTCCTGTCGTAGCCAAGCGCCTGTATCCGCTGCTTGGCCTCATCGATCATATTCTTCCATCCGCAGAGAAAGAAATTGGCGGGCCGTAAGCTCCCCTCGGCCTTGCACAGCTCCTCGTAAATAGCATGTACATACCCTGTCCGTAACAACGGATTGGCAGGATCGGCCTTCTCCCGCGAAAACGTGGGGATATAGTGGAACGCGGGGATCTTCTCCGCCAGTTCCGTTAATTCCTGCCGGTACAGGCAATCCTCAAAATGCCGGCAGCCAAAGATCAGGTAGATATCCCGGTGAGGGATGTTGTAGTTGAGGATATGATGACTCATGCTCCGGAAAGGCGCGATCCCCGTACCGGTGCAGATAAAGAAGAGGTCCTTCTCGATCGGATCCGGTAACGTGAATATCCCCTGCGGCCCGCGAAGTATCAGCTCGCTCCCCACGGTTATCTCATTGAAGAGATAGTTGGTGCCGGCGCCACCCTCCAGCAACACGATCACCAGCTCGATCACATTGGTGCCGTTCGGCCAGGAGGCGATAGAATAGCTGCGGATACGCTTGTTGATCTTTTCGTGGATCGGCAGGTCCAGCGTCACGAATTGCCCCGGCTTGAAGTCGAACGAATCCATCGCCGGGATCTCAATATAAAACCTCCTGGTCTGTGACGCCTCCTGCTCGATACGGATGACGGTACCGGATTGCCAGGGCTGCGGCATGATTTAATCCTCCTTACCGCTAATATATTCTTTTTTTAATGATGCACCACCAATTTCTGCTTGTATACCGTATTGCCATGAATGATCTGTAGGGTATACATACCCGATGCCAGGTAGCCTGCGCTGACCTCTCCGTAGTACTGGCCCGAGAAGCCCGGCAGCTGTTTCTCATACACCTGTTGTCCCACCATATCGACGATCTGGATCGTCGTGTTGGCGGCATCGGGCATATAGAATGCAAGCTGGAACTGACCGGTGTTGTAATTCTCCATCCGCAGCCCGATCCGGACATTCGCATCCCCGGTAGTGGGCGTATAGACGATGCTATTGGACTTCAGCACGCAACCCGTCGTCTCGTCGTTCGTGATCACATAGTAGACGCCCGGATACTTGGGCTGTATCTGCTGCGCGGTCGAATCCAGCAGCAGGCTGTCGTTCAGATACCATTGATTGTTGTCGGTGGCGCTGCTGACCAGCTTATTGCCGCTCTGCGTGATCGTCGTCGAAGGCTGGGTGCCCGCTGTCACCGCCGTTCGTGGCCCCGGACATCCCGGCAGGCGAATACCGATATTATAGAAAGGATAATAGAACTTATGCGAGAAGCTGACGCTGTCCGCCTTGCCGATATCGCGGAAATCATTACCCGTGACGGAGAAGATACCCGGTAACGTGACCGGGTAGGGGTCCTTGCTGATATTCGCATTCAGGAAGGCCGTCGCATAATTGAGACAGTCAAAGATGATGACATAGTTACCCGGGGTCGGTACGGGGATGTTCAACAGATAGGTAGCGACCGTATCGCTGTTGTCTCCCGCCGGTACATTCACCTGTGCTGCCGTATCGGGCTTCGCCGCGGTCGCATAGACATCGATGGTCGTATTGTACATCGGGAAATAGGAGTATTCACCCGTGTTGTTGTTGAAGCTGGCCAGTTGTGCAAGCGTAAAGCTCATCTGACCGGAATGCCCGATATACATCTTTGCACTTTCGATGGTCAGTGGGACATGGGTCGTGAACATGACGAAATTACCGCCAAACCGGAAATAGGCGCCCCCCTGGCTGGCGCTCGTGCTTGGGAGCTGTAGTTTGTTGGCGACTCCGGCCTTCGCCTTGAGGTCATTCAACGCAACATAATAGGTCTTGTTGCTCGTAATAACCGTGGAGCTGCTGTTGGTGCCGGCCCCGATCGGCGTCGATGAGGTCGGGCTGTCATACCAGACGGCCACGTCATCCCCCGTAGTCGTTGCGTGCAGCACCACCGAGGTCGCATTGTCCCCGCAAAGCGTAGCCGCTGCGCTGGCGACCGTACCGGCCGCGGTACCGGTAGTGATGGAAGCCGTATCGGCGTCGTTTGCCGGGTTGGGATCGGTGCCCAACGCCGTCTTGCTGACAAAGGTATAGCTGCTGCCCGCCGTTGTGGCGATCGGCGTGTTGTAGGTGAAGACGGCCTCGGCGCCCGCCGGGATGCTATCCATGCAGGTTGCGCTGAGAGTGATGACCGGTGTTCCCCCCTTGCTGACGACCGTGGTCACCGGTATCCCCTTGCTCTGGTAGGCCGTACCATAATTATGGATGCGGATCGACACCAGTTGCGAATCATTGGCGCAGCTGGTCAGGGTCGGATATTCCAGCGATCGTACCCCAACGTCATTGGCCGGATTGGTAAAAGCGACCCGGTAATCCTGGGTCTCGCCGGCAACATTGGGCCCGCAGGCGGTGATCGTGGAAGGATCGTTCGTCGCCGCGACCACGACCCGCATCAGGGCATAATTACCCACCGTTGCCGTCGTCGGAACGGCAATGGTCGCAGCAATGGCGCCCCCGGTAGAGGTCCCGCTGGCCACCTGCTCGCCGGCAGAAAAAGTTCCGTCCCCGTTAAGATCGATCCACGCTACGATCGACCGGGTCGGCGTCGAGCCGTCACAGCTGCTGTTGGCAAAGCTGGCTGCAACAGAAGAGCCGACGGGCAGCGGGAAAGCCGTATCCGCGGTATGGTCCGTGTATTTGCGGCCACAGGCTGCCGCGGCCGTCGCAATGCTGACGCCGTTGACGGTGACCTGATCGATAGTGGGACCGGTCCCGGCCGAGTTGGCCGCACAGACCGCCGTACCACCACCCCCGCTGATCAGCAGTGAATAGGCCTGCTGGCCGCGTTGCAACGTACCCTTATGCGTAACGGTGATGGTATAGCTCCTGCCGGGAACCAGGCTGTCGCCCAGCTCCACCTTCTCGACGTTGTCGCGGATATTGTCGGTCTTCTTGGCCGCCGCACCGGGCTTGGTGCGGTCCAACGTCCAGGGGAAATAGGTCCTGGGGGTCGTGTTATCGACGATCCGCAGGTCGAGGTCGTTGATCAGTTTCCGGCCCGTATCGACATAGTTGTGCATGCTGGACGTGACATTCACCGGTACGCCGGGAGGGTCGGTCCAGCAAAGCGTAGCTACCACCGGCGACTTACCGGAGGCCGTTATATTATAGGTCGCCGAAGCGGTCGTTCCGTTCAAGGTCGCTTCGATCACCTGCTGACTGTGATCGGTATTGTCCGAAGTGATGACGGAGGCGGCCCGCTTCATATTGATAAGCCCCCAGCCAAAAGCATAGTCCGGTCCCGGGGCATTACCCGCCTCGTCGGCGGTATGTATCAACAGACCCTTCAGCGTCGCGCTCCGCATAAATGTACCCCCATGCAGCTTCTGGTAGTATTCCTGCAGCAGGAACGATGAACCCGCCGAGGCCGGCGTCGCCATCGAAGTGCCGCTATAGATGTCGTAGGCATTGTCGGCCGTACTGATCGAGGATAGGACATTCACCCCGTCGGCAACCACGTCGGGCTTGATCCGGCCGTCACCCGAAGGCCCGAGACTGCTGAAATCGGCGAGCACGACATCCGAAGGTTTGGTGTAACCACCAGGAATGGGGCTGACTGCCCCCAGCGTCAGGATATTCTTCGAGTTCCCATAGGTGGCGATCGTATTGTAGCCGGAGTTATTGCTGATCCCCGCCGGCCGGTTTCCCGAATTGACAAAGGTCCCGGAAGAATTCATCCGCCAGTAAGGCTGCCCGACATCCGGGCCGGTCTCGCCGCGGTTATTCCCGCCAGCCTTGGCGATCAGATAAAGCGGGGCGTTGTAAGCAATGGAATCCCAGATCTGCGCATCCTGGTCATAAAGCCCGAATTTGTTATCGACCGTGTCGCCAGGCGCACCCCAGAACTCCCAGCGGTTCTGGGAGTCATCGAAAAACCACCCGGCGATATCGGCGTAGCTATGGCTAGACACCAGCAGGCCTTTTCCTGCCGCCGTTGCCATCTCCGACTCGTCGTTATCGAAATCATAGCAGTTCAACAGCTGTGCGCCGTACGACATCCCCCTGGCAAACGGGTTTACGCCCGCCGCGATCATGGTGCCGGAGACGTGCGTCGAGTGGTCGCTAAGCGTGGTCGATCCATCGGCCTGGGTCACCCTTCCCACCAGTTCCACATGGGTCGGCCGCACCAGGCCTTCATCCCACACGGCGATCTTACCCTTCATAATGGCGCTGCTTCCGCTGAGATTCAATCCCGTACTTCCGCCGGCCCAAAGCGTGTTGGTCTGGATCGTGGCGGCGGATATAATATTTTCGGCAGTCGTGACGTAATAAGGAAGACCCCGGCTATCGATCCCCCGCAAATAGGCAAGCCGCCCCTTCTTATTGCGCAGGGTCAACGGCCAACCCTTTTCAAGCGCCGTCTGCGTAAGGATCTTTTGTAAGGCAAGGTGTTGGCTGGCAAGCTGTTGGCTGGCTTTTTGCAATGCAGCCTGGTTGGTCGTTACCTGGGCTTGAGCAGTAGTTCCGGATAATACGAATATGAGTAGGAGGGCGGATAGATAGTAGGACGGGATCCTGCTTTTATTCATAATATTTTTTTAAATCTTTCTAAAATTACAGTTTTTATGGACTTTCAAGCGCTTATTATGATGAGCTGTCTGGCCCTCGCGCTCCCCTTGCACGGGATCCCTCTCCAGGTCCAGGGCATCGAAGGCATCGCCCGCCGGCCCGCCGGTAATCATATGCCTTCTCCTAAGGTCCACCGTGCCCCACCGGCCGGTGTCAAAACCACCATCTGCGTCTTTTCCCTCACAAACCTCAGCCAGGTCAAAAAAGTCGATGACGCCGGCCGCTTCTCGGCCGTACAAACCCGGCTGGTCCGGCAACTCGATACCGACGACTCTGGCCGCTTCCGCATCGAACTGCCGCCCGGGACCTACTCTGTTTTCACTAAGAAAGGCAATGTTTTCTACGCCACCCGCCGGGATGAGAGAAACAACATCGCGCCTGTAGAAGTGCTACCCGGGAAGATGACCCGGGTGGAATGCAGTGTAGAATCCAGTCATGCGGCCGTGTATTAAAGGTTTACGTCAAATTTTAACATTCGGTTGCCCGGGGGGCGCATCCCGTCTGGAAATTTCGTAGCTTTGCGGCCGAATGAACAATGAGGGTCTTCTTGGATCATTTTTACATTCACCCCGCCTTTTTCAACTGGCGGACAAGATCTTATTGTCCACCCCCCAACGGGTAGCCTGCAAAAACCTCCAGGGCAGCTCGCCCGCCTTCCTCATCAGCGCTGTTTTTCAACACGAAAGCACCAGCCAGCTCAACCATCTGATCGTCTGCGAAGACAGCGAGTCCGCAGCCTATCTCCACAATACCCTCGAGAGCCTTACCGGCGCCCTCGACCTATTCTACTTCCCCTCTTCCTTTAAAAATAAGAAGAACTACCGCCTCCTGAACAGCAGCCACGTCATGCTCCGGACCGAAGCCTTGACCCGCCTCTCGGCCGCCATCGCCAACCCCGCACGGGACGCGGCTAAAAAGCTGATCGTCACCTATCCGGAGGCGCTCTTCGAAAAAGTAGTGCTGCCCTCGGCCCTCTCCGGAAACATCATTTCCCTAAAGTCCGGGGATACCCTCGACCTCAACGGCCTGCTGGAAAAGCTGGTCGACAAGGGATTCGAACGCACCGACTTTGTCTACGAACCGGGACAGTTCGCGCTTCGCGGCGGCATTCTCGACATCTATTCCTTTGGTAATGAGAAACCTTACCGCGTCGAACTCTTTGGCAATGACGTCGATTCCATCCGCATCTTCGACCCCGAGACCCAGCTCTCCGAACGCAAGCTGCTCCAGGTGAATATCATCCCCAATGTAGAGAACCGGCGCGACACCGGCGAAAAGATCTCCCTGCTCGAGTTCCTGCCCGACAATACGGTCATCTGGATGCAGGACTGGGCCTTTACCCGCGATCGAATAATTATTCAGGAGGAAGAGCTCCTTCTCTTCCTCGAATTGCCCCGTCCCGCAGCAACCCCAAAAAGCCTCGATGATGAAGATAAAATGGAAAAAGCGGATGTGACCCTCGCCGATTTCGTCACCGCCGCCGAGGTGGAGACCCAGCTCCGGCGCTTCCATCTCGTCGAGTTCGGCCCATCTGCCGGCTCGCCGTTGGATAACCCCTTCATTATCGAATTCCATACCCGGCCACAGCCGGCCTTCAATCGCCAGTTCGATCTCCTCATCCGCGACCTGAAAACGCTCGAAGCGAAAAAATTTACGCTTTATCTCTTTGCGGAAAATCCGCGCCAGCTCGAACGGCTTCACATCATCTTCGAAGACCTGAAGGCCGAGATCCCCTTCACGCCCATCGCCCACTCGATACACGAAGGATTCATCGACGAAGACCTTAAGATAGCCTGCTTCACCGACCACCAGATCTTCCAGCGCTACCATAAATACAAGGTCAAACAGGCATACAACAAGAACAAAGCGATCACCCTGCGCACCCTCCGGGAATTACAGCCCGGCGACTATGTCACCCATATCGATCACGGGGTAGGGGTCTATAGCGGCTTGCAAAAGATCGAGGCCAATGGCCGTCTGCAGGAGGCGGTGCGGATCATCTATAAGGATAGCGACATTCTCTATGTCAACATCAACTCTCTCCACAAGATCTCGAAATATACCGGGAAAGAAGGGTCTGTTCCGAAAGTCAACAAGTTGGGCAGCGATGCCTGGCAAAGGCTAAAGGAAAAGACAAAGACAAAGGTCAAGGAGATCGCTTTCGATCTGATAAAACTCTACGCGCAACGAAAAGCGGAAAAAGGTTTTCAGCACAGTCCGGACAACTACATGCAGACCGAGCTGGAAGCTTCGTTCATCTATGAGGACACCCCCGATCAAAGCAAGGCGACCGCCGATGTCAAAAAGGATATGGAACAGCCCTCGCCCATGGACCGGCTCGTCTGCGGGGATGTCGGCTTTGGAAAGACCGAGGTTGCGATCCGGGCAGCTTTCAAGACCTGTCTCGACGGCAAACAGGCCGCCATCCTCGTTCCGACCACGATCCTCGCCTTCCAGCACTATAAGACCTTTGGCGACCGCCTGAAGGACTTCCCCGTCAAAGTGGATTTTATCAACCGCTTCAAGTCGGCAAAGGAAAAGAAAGAAACCCTGAAGCAGCTGGAGGCCGGCAAGGTCGACATCATCATCGGCACACATGCCATCCTGGGAAAAGAAGTGAAATTCAAGGACCTCGGGCTGCTCGTCATCGACGAGGAACAGAAATTCGGCGTTGCGCATAAAGAGAAGATAAAGACCCTCCGCACCCATGTGGATTGTCTCACCCTTACCGCCACGCCGATCCCCCGGACCCTCCAGTTCAGTCTCATGGGCGCCCGCGACCTCAGCATCATCAATACCCCGCCGCCCAACAGGCAGCCCATCCAGACCGAGCTGCACGGCTACAACGAGGATTTCATCCGGGACGCGATATATTATGAGACGGAACGCGGCGGCCAGGTATTCTTTATATACAATCGCGTACAGGGGCTGGCGGAAATGACCGCTATGATCCAGGGTCTCTGCCCGGACCTCAGCATCGGTTATGCCCACGGTCAGATGGAAGGGAACGACCTGGAGGACCGTATCCTCAGCTTTATAGACCGGAAATATGACGTCCTCGTATGTACGAACATCGTGGAGAGCGGCGTGGACATCCCCAACGTCAACACCATCATCGTCAACAACGCGCATCATTTCGGACTCAGCGACCTCCATCAGCTGCGCGGCAGGGTAGGTCGCAGCAATAAAAAAGCCTTCTGTTATCTGCTGGCTCCTTCCCTGGCTACCCTCCCCACCGACTCCCGCAAGCGGCTCCAGACTCTCGAGCAGCACAGCGATCTCGGCAGCGGCTTCCAGATCGCCATGCGCGACCTCGATATCCGCGGCGCCGGCAATATGCTGGGCGGCGAACAAAGCGGCTTCATGGTGGACATCGGTTTCGAGACCTATCAGAAGATCCTCGACGAGGCCATCAAGGAGTTGAAGCGGACCGAATTCCGCGATCTCTTCAAGGAAGAGATCTCCAAACAGGAAGACTACGTCCAGGATTGCACCATCGATACCGATCTGGAGATCCTGATCCCTGATAGTTACGTGGAAAGCGTCACCGAAAGGCTGTCCCTCTACACCCGCCTCGACAACTGCGACAGCGAGGACGAACTGCAGCAATTCCACGCCGAGCTGATCGACCGGTTCGGTCCGATCCCGCCACAGGTCGAAGACCTGTTCGATACCGTTCGCATCCGGAAGCTGGCCGTAAGCCTGGGCTTCGAAAAGCTGATCCTCAAGGAGGATACGATGCGCTGCTATTTCATCAACCGGCCCGATTCCCCCTACTTCGAGTCCGACACCTTCCATCTTATCCTCGAATACCTGCAAAAGCATACCAACAAGGCCCGGCTCAAACAGGCCGGGAAGCACTTCCTTCTCGTGGTCGACCACATCCGCTCCATGGCCGACCTCCTGGACTTCCTCCGGCGGATGAGCAAATTTGTCCTCGCTCCCTCAACCCTGAGCCGGTAAAAAGCCCCCTGCGCGGAGCCGGTAAAAAATGGTATATTTAAGGACTAAAACTACTACCATGCCGGAAGAATATCCCCTCTCCACCCCAACGAGCGACGAGCGGACTTTCGCCATTCTATCCCATATCCTGGCAATCGTCCCGGGAATCGGTATTCTTGGCCCGCTCGTGATCTGGTTGATTAAAAAAGACGAGTCTCAATTCGTGAACGAGAATGCAAAGGAATCACTCAATTTTCAGATCACGGTATTTCTCGTCGCCGTCATCCTGATCCTGACCATCATCGGCGCTTTTCTCCTTTGGGTGCTGGGCATCCTGAATGCGATCTTTGTCATCATCGCCACGATAAAGACAAGCGAGAACAAGATATATCGTTATCCTATTAACTGGAGATTGATCAAATAAGACGACTACAACGCCTTCTCCATGACATAGTGCGGGATCGTCACCTCGACGAATTCTTCCCCGGAGATGCCGTAGCCGAGCTTCTGGTAAAAGCCGACCGCCGTCTTGCGGGCATGCATGCAAAGTTTCTTGTATCCGAGATCGCGGGCGATGTTCTCGGCGAAGATCATCAGGGCGCGCCCGACACCCTTCCCCTGCATGCTGTTGGGAACGGCCATCTGCCGGAGACGAACCGTCTTGGCATCCATACGGGTCAGCAGACAACAACCGAGCAGCTTGTCGTCCTCGAACGCCCCCATAAGTATATCGTCTTTTTCATGCTCCAGCTCTTCCTTTGTAAAGGACAACCCCAGCGGTTTACGCAATATTTCATTGCGCAGATTCACCATCTGCTGATACTCCTTTGTCCCGTGATCTATCATCCTAAGCGCCATGCTGTTGTTGTATTTTGCGTGCCCTTGGCCGGTAATGGGCCTGCCCCGGTCCGGGGAGGCCGAAGTTATTAAAATTACTAAATCCGGGCTGGAAATCTGTTTTTTGTTCTGTTAGTGGGAAAATAATACTTTTGCATCCGTATAACTAAAATTTAATCAAAATGTCAGACATCGCTACAAGGGTTAAGAAGATTATCGTCGACAAACTGGGGGTTGAAGAAGCCGAGGTTACTAATGAGGCTTCCTTCACCAATGATCTGGGGGCAGACTCCCTGGACACGGTCGAGCTGATAATGGAATTCGAGAAAGAGTTCAACATCTCTATTCCGGACGAACAAGCCGAGACCATCACCACCGTCGGTCAGGCAATCGCTTACCTGGAAGAGCACGCAAAATAAGCATTGGCTTTATATTTAATGTTGATTTGGGTTGTTCTGGGTTTTACCGCAATAAACTCGTTTGATCCGCCTTTTCAAGCATTTGGGCTTAGAAGGCGGATTTTATCCTTAATCTACCGGAGCCTCTGAAAGGAGGTCCAGAAGCACAAAAATCCTTGGAAATTCCACTATGCAATTGAAAAGAGTTGTTGTAACGGGCATTGGTGCCCTCACACCACTAGGTAACAATACACAAGAATACTGGAAGGGATTGCTAAATGGCGTTTCCGGTGCTGGTCCTATTACCCTGTTCGATGCTTCCAAATTCAAAACGAAATTTGCCTGTGAACTGAAGGGGTTCGATCCCCTGCAATACCTTGACAAAAAAGAGGCCCGCAAGGTGGACCGCTATACACAGATAGCGCTCGCCGCCAGCGACGAGGCCGTCAGGGATGCCAGGATCGACAAAGAAAAGATGAACCCCGATCGTATCGGCGTCGTCTTCGCCAGCGGCATCGGCGGCCTGATCTCCTTTCAGGATGAAGTGATCAACTTCGCTAAAGGCGATGGGACACCCCGCTTCAATCCTTTCTTCATTCCCAAGATGATCCTCGATATCGCCGCCGGTCAGATCTCGATGCGGCACGGATTCCGGGGACCCAACTTCGCGGTGACAAGCGCATGCGCTTCCTCCACGAACGCCATCATGGAAGCCTTTAACCTGATCCGTCTCGGCATGGCCGATATCCTGGTCAGCGGCGGCTCCGAAGCGGTGGTCAGCGAGGCCGGTGTCGGCGGATTCAACGCCATGAAGGCATTAAGCGAACGCAACGACGATCCCGCTACCGCCAGCCGCCCTTATGATAAGGATCGCGATGGATTCGTCATGGGCGAAGCCGCCGGCGTGGTCATCCTGGAAGAGCTCGAGCACGCAAAGGCCCGCGGCGCCCATATCTATTGCGAGATCGCCGGTTGCGGCGCAACGGCCGACGCCTATCACCTTACCGCCCCCCACCCGGAAGGACTCGGGGCCAAAAATGTGATGATCGCCGCCCTGCAGGACGCACAGATGAAGCCGGAAGACCTCGATTATATCAACACCCACGGCACCTCCACCCCGCTCGGTGACGTAGCGGAGATGAAGGCGATCATGAATGTCTTCGGCGACCGCGCCTTCGATATCAATATCAGCAGCACCAAATCGATGACCGGCCATTGCCTCGGCGCCGCGGGGGTCATCGAGGCTATCGCCTGTATGCTCAGTGTCGTGAACGATCAGGTCCCGCCGACGATCAATCACTTTACCGACGACCCCGAGCTGGACCCACGGCTGAACTTCACTTTCTGGAAACCACAACAAAAGACCGTTCGGGCCGCTCTGAGCAACACCTTTGGCTTTGGTGGTCATAATGCCTGCGTAATCGTTAAGAAATACCAATAGGGACAAATGTTTTTTTATTGGATGAAAAAACCGTAGATTGTTATAGTGGGAATTCTGGACCGCATTATAAAAGGCGATGCCGCCGTTAATTCGTTCAAAAAGCAGCTTCGAAATGTGCTCGGGTTTGTCCCGGGCAAGGCTGTCCTGTATAAAACAGCCCTTACCCATCGCTCCGTAAAAGATGGGGCCGACGAAAATAACGAACGCCTCGAATACCTCGGTGACGCCATACTCAGCGCCATCATCGCGGACTTCCTTTTCAAAAAATACCCGTATAAGGAAGAAGGCTTCCTGACCGAAATGCGGAGCAAGATGGTCAACCGCAACCAACTCAATGAGATCGCCATCAAGATGGGACTCAAGAAGATCAGCAATTTCAACAAGTTCGACAGCAGCCTCAAGATGAGCCAGATCTTCGGGAACACCCTCGAAGCCATTGTAGGCGCCATCTATCTCGACAAAGGATTCGACAAGACCCGCCAATGGGTAATAGAACGCGTGATCCAGCCCTACCTCTTCCTCGACGACCTCGAAAATCTCGAGATCAATCACAAGAACAAGCTCTACGGCTGGGCCAACAAGAACGGCAAGAACCTGGAATTCGAAACCCTCGATGAACGGATCGAAGGCGGGCGGAGACTCTTCACCGTAGGAGCCGTGGTCGACGGGGAATTACTATCCTCGGGCAAGGCCTATAATAAGAAGGATGCAAGTCA
>Ga0105239_10000284_pt1 | contig 74589 bp, 66 predicted proteins | sample KBSC44metaG_FD_92761 | JGI IMG/M metagenome (GOLD analysis project Ga0105239, IMG submission 92761) | Corn rhizosphere microbial communities from Kellogg Biological Station, Michigan, USA - KBS C4-4 metaG | ecosystem: Host-associated > Plants > Roots > Rhizosphere > Soil | place: Michigan, USA...
CCCCCCCCCCAAAAAACCTGCCCCACGTGCCAGTCGAGGGGGTACTTACATACTTACTTACCAGTGCGTCGCCACAGCTGAGGAACGGTTGAGCCACGCCCTCACCTCATTGCCAAGAAACCAACGGATTCGACTTCACATGGTATTTTCCACTGCCGAGTGAAAACATTACCTACCTACCTACCTACCTACCTCTGATCCAAAGGTCAATCCTGGGTACTATGAGTTACTCGCATGGGGTGCTTTATGTACCTGACTCGTCCTGGTCGCGCTCGAGGTCCTCATCAGCTCCCCTTGATCCAAAGCCTCTAGCTATTAGCGTCTGAAAGTTGACCTTCGAGGTTGACAAATCTTTCGCTCGGAAAAAAAAGCAAAAGGCTTCTTTCTGACTGCTTCGTTGATAATCAGTGCACAGACGTCTCGTCCAGGTTCGGACTCTCTGCATGAGAGGGATAATCACATAATTATAGACTTCCATGCTAGCAACGACGAAATTATAGGTACCATGGCCGAGTTGCATTAGCTAATTCATACAAGGCGCTAGTGGGAGACTTCGACACTTGTTGCCTAAGGGTAATTAATAGTACTAGGGCTTTCACAGACGGAGTACATCCACTCTGTACGAAGCCCTATTCGCATTGTTCGTTTGTGCTACATAGTGCCTGAACGATGGACATGTTGTACTCCGTACTCTAGTCAGTTGGCCTACGATCCAGCTGGGTGCCGGGCCCACTTGATCCATTTGACATTCTGGAAGAACTTACGGAGTACTCCGTACTCAATCATAGTGTGGCGTTTCGGGCGATGCCTCCCCCCCTCAATGCCCCATTGCTGATGCCACAACTGACGAGTAAATAATACTCCACCCAACTACATATGTATGTGAGTATGTGAGTATGTGAGTACAGTCTGCTTGCTCCCCGTCCATATCCACACTGTCGCAAGATGCACGTGCATAGATGACCTGCAGTGCGATGCGATGCGGTAACCTCCCGCCGCCCCTCTCGCGAAGGGCAGCAATTAGGGGAGCCTCCAAACCACGGTGCGGTGTCGACTGTTCCCCCTTCTCAAAGCATGGCGGGCGAATGCTGTTACATTGTCTCATGGTAAGGATGAGTTGGGATGTACCGTGCTTTGTTGAGGGGGTGGGGTGAGGTTGGTCTGATTTCGAATGCTTCTACCTCTCTTTCTACTGTATCTCAGGTCGAGCGTCGAGTTGTTGCAATTTTTCTGCACACCCAACGTCCTCAATTTCTCGTTGACATTGTCTAGCTCAGTCACGACCAAAGGGGCTCAGGGAAGACTATCACGTATTTGAACTTGGAACTTGTGCTGTAACTCCTGTTCTGTTTTGAGTTATGTCACACATAGAATCTGAAATACTGAAGGAGGCATCCTGCACCTACTGATGCTTAAACTTGGTAACTTCCCGTGCTCCACTACCGATGCAGCTTATTAGTATTAAACAACAATCCCATCAGCCACCCTCTTCCCGCAAATTGATCTTGCTAATGTGGATATCAACGAAAAGTGCGGGTTAGGTCTCTGGCATCTGATATCACTCTTGCTCCGGTTGGTGCCACTCTTTCCATCCATGATACATCGGACCTTAGTAAGAATTCCTGAATCACCTTCCTTAGTTGCATGTTCCGATATCTTTTTAATCAGTCATAGAATGAAGCTGCGCATATAGCTCCCATATCTCCAAATCCCTCCGACCATCGGCATCTGCAAGGGGGGGATTGACCACTTCGTCTACAGGATCGAAGACCACACTTGGTGTATGAGGTAGCGGAGTGTTGGAGGCGAGCATCAACATAACGGAATCCTGTAAAGCGCTGGTGTCGACAAGTTGGCCATGAGTTTCGATGAAAGATGGAGTTCGACGCCCGAAGATGTGCGATCGTGAATACCGCGATTCCGCCATCCCGGTTTGAATAGACATCTCATTCCCATGGGCCCCTTGAGTGGCAGTCGATATCTTAGTGAAATTCTCGTTGCGAGCGCGGGCTAAAGCATTCCTCACGGTCTGGCGAAAACCGCTCCGCTTCCTAATTGAATGTTTTTCCACTTCCGTTATTTTGGCCGTGAGGAAGGAGAGTTCTTCGTCTAAGCTGTCCAGGCGACGGAGGGTAGCGGCAGACTGCATAGCACTTTTGCTGAGACGAGAGTAGAAACGGCCCAGAGTGTCTGAAACGTGGACATGAGAAGGGACTTGGACCTTGGCCAACACACTGGCGTGGGAGATCGGACGGTTCTCGAGCTCCCAACTTGGAGGCACTTTAACTGAGGTATTCAGGATGGCATTCAGTGATTGGAAGGCTCGATCACGATAAGAAGGTCGGCAAGTCGAGCATATCTTGAAGGTGCAGGCCTTATGAGCAGGAACGGGGCTGTGAGACGCGACACGCGATTGAGTTAGGGTGGGCGAGTTGGATTCCGGAAGCGTTACGGTAGGTTCTGACATCCATACTTTTTGCAGCTCATTCCAGTCATACGCTTTTCGAATCTCTTCATCGAGGGAGGCAGTTGATGTGGTAGAGAAGGTCGTACTTTTGGGCAGAGTGGAAGGATTGTCGGATCTTGCAGAGGATGACGATGATGCTGATGAGGTGGTTGTGGCTGTAGAGGCAGTTGCAGGCCTAGGTTCTTGGGCGAGAATGATATCACGGACTTTCTCCTTCTGTTGGATTAAAATCTTAACCTGCTCTTCAGTGTATTGACCTTCGGCAATGGCTTTGATGATGGGCGAAGAAAGAGTGTGCAAGGCAACATCCTGGAAGGACGACTTATTGGCAAGCGTATGGGACCCGTTGATGAAATCAGCAGCAGGAAGAAACCCATCTGAGTCTTGAGTGCAGCGATATAACCAACCAATGTCGGCATGCCTATGGCAGAGGCAACATTTGAAGGATCCCCACTGATCAAACAGACGAGTGATTGTCACATGAGTGCAGGGGTTGCGCCTCTCGTTGTTGAAAGATCTGCGGAAATTCATTGCTGGGGCAATGCCTGGTTATGATGTCGATAGGCTGGCCGTGAAAATGGCCGAGTGGTGGAGGAATCTGTTGAGCGAAGGTGATGGGAAGGGAAGGCTGAGACACGGAATTGAAGAACGCGAGTAGCAAGGCTGAAGAGAAGGGACGATGCCAGTGCCCGACGAATGTCGGTAGAGGCAGGCGCAATGCGCATTGCAAGACAGCAGAGTCCGCGAAGGAAAGAGCAAAGGAGATAGAAGGGTAGAAGGGTGCAGTCATTGCCAGTTTGACTGATCATCTATCAAATTCACTTCACCTCCCAACTCCTCCTCAACCTGCCTCTTTTCTTACCAACTCAACTTCACCATCTACCTACCTGGGTAGCTGGTCCATCTTCAGCAGCAGGTGTAGCGGCCATGATACACCAACTACATCATCACAGCCTGTTTCCCTTCACTCTCGAGTGTTTCACTGTTGCTGCCATGCAAAGCAGACACTCTCCTTGAGATGGAGGGGCTCTCACCCATACATGTGTTCGGTATACCCCGAGGTATCTGTGTCCGGTGCTTACGCAAGGAAGAGGTATACTATACAATACTCCATATGTATACCAAGGTATAGTCGCTAACTGCCAGCGAGAAGCGCCTCAGGGAATTGAGAAGCAAGGCGGTTGTGTTGTTTACTCCTTGGCATCCACACGAGGTATGATTGGCTCCAAGGATTCCCTCGTGTCTCGTATTCTCGCCAGGATGGATTGGCCGCCCAACCACCAAGTCACCTCCTGGGTGACTCCCTCTCCCACCCATGAACGGGAAGCCGTGTCGGGCTCCTGGACGCTGTGGATGACCCAGTCCCTCCCCCCAGCCCTCCTCCAGCAACCGGAAACCACAGCTCAATTCATCTCTTTGGCCGGAATTGCTCTAATACGTACAACACGCGTGCTGCGCTTCCTTTTCCACCATCTCACGTTCATTCATCGACTTACCAGCTTCAAGGCCATTCTCATCCTTTGGCCATCGCATAATTCTACACATCGATACTGAGCTCCTCTAGAGGTACGTTGTCGCCCGCTACCCACGGTCCATCTCCCCACAACTCAACCTTGTCCGTCTTATGAGTATTCGGACTCGGACATCGGAACGAGCCTCGGTACTTGGTGCTTTTGTCAACAACCGCAACTGCACATTCCGGAACCTGCATTATTCTTCCACCTCAATTGCGTTATCATCATCTCCACGCCCTCATACTGACTCTTTGAATCAGTTGCCTCCTCTGACCTTGACCTCTCTTCAATTTCGCCGCCTTCCTGTTCTATCTCTTGCGCCTCGCACGCGCCGCGCCCACCATGTCTGTCAAGTTTGAAAAGGAACAGGTCAGGACCACTGCGCCTGCCGTTGGGAGAGACGAAAGCACCGTACACAAGCTTGGTGAGGCTTTGACTGGTGGAAAACAACAAAATGGCTACCTGGCGGTATGTCAATCCTGAGTATACCCCTCCACAACTAGCCATCACATCCTAATCGCGTCATACAGGCATATCTCAAGCAACTTCAGTCAAACCCACTAAGGACTAAGATGTTGACTTCCGGTACTTTGTCAGCCTTACAAGAACTTCTGGCATCCTGGCTCGCCCATGACCGTAGCAAAAATGGCCATTACTTCAGCTCGAGGATACCCAAGATGGCTATTTATGGTGCCTTCATCAGTGCGCCGATGGGCCATGCCCTCATCGGCATGCTCCAATGGGTTTTTGCGGGAAGAACCAGTCTCAAAGCTAAAGTCCTTCAGATCATTGCCAGTAACTTGGTGGTATGCATTTCCAATCCTCTCCCATAACTCCGCTGACCAAGGAATATCAGATCGCACCCATTCAAAACTCTGTCTATCTGACATCTATGGCCGTCATTGCTGGTGCCCGCACGTGGCATCAAGTGCGTGCCACTGTCAAGGCTGGCTTTTGGCCTGTTATGAAAGTCAGCTGGATCACCTCTCCTTTGGCTTTGGCCTTTGCGCAGAAATTCCTCCCAGAACAAACCTGGGTTCCATTCTTCAACATTGTTGCCTTCACGATTGGCACCTACATCAACACTCATACCAAGAAGAAGAGGCTTGCTGCCCTACGAAAGAGAGTGAGTTCTTTCTCTCAACCCCGTTTCATTGATCTTTAATTGGCATCGTGCTGATAATTGGCTCAACAGCATTATGGCAGTGGCGACGGCAGAAGCCAATCTGGCCGCCCTGATGAGAGATACTAAGGACAAAGCCTTCCGTGTGGGTCAGCGGGACAAAATATTTCGGGGTTCAGGGTCACATTGTCCCCTCCTCCACCCCTACGGACTTTTGGATCTTACAATAGAACAAAAAAGGACGCGGCTTTCCCTCTGGCGCTTGTTTAATGGACCAGCCTCGATGCACAGTTGGTTTGGATTTTAATGCTCCTTTATGATGCCGTAAAGCTTCGCTCCACACGCTCAACCTGTAATGTGTACACATTGGTACTTGGTTATATCAATTACCACTATACCACACACGTCGAGCTAGGAGGATAGCAATTACTTATAGGTAGTCGGTACAATGAAGCGAATGAAAGATGAACCCTTGGATATAGCACATGCACATCTTTTACACCCTATAGTATAATGCTGACATGTGGTCGTCAACCGATATATAGGTGTGAGACATGCTCTTTCATTGTTTTTCTCTAGGTACCTATCTACCTATGCATTCTTATTCCCCACATTTGCCCGTTTGTGTATGTATGTATGTATGCAGGCTCTCATGGGAGCACTGGCAAGCCCGCCTCCACTCTGACCACACCTCGTCCCAGCTCATCCAATCCTAGCCGTGAAAAATAAAGGATCTATCTAGTCAGCACCCCTGTTTCTCAGGCGGTCGTTTTTGTGTCTCTCCTTGTGTGCGCTGACTCCTGAGGTACACATGCCTGCTCGTTGTATCCTGAACATGCTTGTGGTAAGCACTGAGCGGCGCAAATTACAGGATCACAATATGTCAAGCCGCAGCAGCTCCAACTCCTTGTAGCAGCTTGAGGTTTTGGTCTATTGTCGACTGCCAGTAAAAATAGTGCGCGCGAGTTTAAAGATGACGGGAGAAAGGGATGCCAGTGCCGGTGTCGGTATCGCCGTGAATTGTTGTTAGTGGAGGCTGAAAGTGTTACGCTGGGGGTGTCGCGGTGGAGATGGGATTGCTGCATCGTCTCTGCTGCGATTCTCGTTTGTGTATGTCGTGAGAGGATGTAGGAGAGGCTGAGACGCTGGCTAAGCAACATAGGAATATGTGTTCCCTTCTTCGCGCTCCATGTAGTCTTTCTCAATCAACCTGTTTAAGCAGATGTGTTAGTTAGAAATACGTAGGCGGAGGATAGACGGGTTGAGATCATCACAGAGATACAATGGACTTACTTCTCGATGTTTCGTTTGATATTAGCCTGGTCCAGGACGCCTCTCGACATAGTGGCCTTGATGACCTCGACAATGAGATCGTTGTGGCCGATAGTCTTCTTGCTCTTCATGATGCGCACAATTGCAGCCTGTGTTTCGTAGTGGCGGTCGGCAGCTACGCGCTGATGCGTCTCCTTGTTCTCTTCCTTTGTCTCCTTCAACTGGATCTGGTTGATTTTGATCCGCATCTTGGGGTCGTGGAAGGACGTCGCAAACGTGAAGGTATCGGTCTCGTTGACTTCGCGGCCCTTGGGATGCTTGCGGAGGACTTGGTATTTGGCACAGGCGAGTGATTGGAGTGTGCGCTTGAGCTCGGCGTCTACGAGACCTGATGAGTCTTTGATCTCCATGTATGTGAGGTGCTTGTCGGCTGGGATGTCGTTGAAGAGTAGGAGCACAATCGCTTGGAAGGCTGATACTACAAGTTCTTTGTTGCCTCTCGGAAACTTGGCTCGGAGCTGACAGTGTGCGAGGCTGTGCTTCCAGGTCAATTTCCGCCCGCTATGCTTGGATTTGTAGTGGTTCTCGAAATCGGACATCACTTTAGAGATCGCGGTCGGGATATTGACCATGACGTCCGGATACGTGGGCCAGGCAGAGGCCGATAGGACATTAACCGAAAGATCCGGGATAGATTTGATGCCTCGATCATCGAGGAGTTGGCTGTAGGATATCATGTCCTCACGCGCCAGAGTCATGTCTTTGAACATCGATTCTAGGTTGTGAGTGAAAGAAGCCCCGCACTCATTCTTCAAACGTGTGAGCATGTTTCGTTCGGCATCAAACGAAGCACTTCGTCCCATCAGTAAGCGACGAGCCAGGTCTTTTTTGTAAAATGCTTCGAACACGGCTTTGCCGTGAACAAAGCGGAAAAGGTCCAACGCATTTGAGAGATGCTGGTTGATCTCGGCATCTTCATCTGCAGGTCCATCGTCAAAGTCGTGCTCTTCTTCAGGTTTAGAGGGGTCTCCTTTTTGAGTCTGCAATCGTGGAACAGCCTTGACACCACCTTTCAACAATAGGTCGACATGCTTGGCAATCATTTCGCCCGGCTTCGCATTGTCAGTATCCCAGTTCGATTGAGTTTTCTTAGTTTTATTGATGAACAACTCAAATGATTTGTGTAAACCATTCCCAATTTTTTCATTACTGTGGAAGGAATGTTGCTGGAACCGATCAAGTCGACGTTTCAATTCGAGCAGTCTGATAACCATCTCAGATTCTCTCTTTTCGTCGAAGACTATCAAACTTCCCTCCGTCTCAACATATTTGCTGAAGCTAGGACCGACTCGCTCTCCATGACCCCGACGTTGCAGTAGCGTGTACACACGCTCCAGCTCTTCATATTTGTCATCCTCGAAAAGATCCTGGATACTATCATCAGTCGTGAGAGTCTCGAGCTCCTCATCCAAAAGCACGATATCAAAAAGGTCAGAAATCTGGCTTCTTGTACTTCGATCCAGGCTCAAGATATCACATCTTGTCAGTTCTCGGGCCAAAAGCTCAGTACAAGCGTTGGCATATTCCCCAAGGTTATCCTTGTGTGACTCGGTATCCCGCCACACTCGGAGATATCTATCGGTAGCTGTTTGGAACAGAGGTTCGAAGTCGGTGGTATATAAGCCCAGTTGGTGCAAGACATCGATCGACTGGAGGAGCAGGGTGGATTCTGCCTCGCTTGGCTGTCTCTTTCGATCAGAGTCGATGAGCGTCACCACGCCTGATAATACCTTTGGCTTGATGATCGAATCTTCAAAAACCATGGATCGAAATGAAATTAGACCTGTTTGGATAATGCCTGGGTTCTCGTGGGATCGTAGTAGATATGTCTGATCGAGGTAGTAGAAGATTTGACGAACAATGCGTAGCTGCTTCTGCCAACCTGACCATGCCTTGATGAATTGGCTGAGAACTTCGACATCCGACGAGTTGGCCTCATCTCGACGAATACCATCTCGAATTGTGTTGGCTAGATGGGTTTCGTACTTCTGCTTCACTCTCTGATACAACTCAGCACCCTTGCCCTGCCGACAGACATTCTCAGCACCCCTATACAATTCTTCAAGAGAGTATTGCTCCTTGGCATTTCCAAAGATAGCATCAAGAGCCTTATCCTCCTTGGCCCATACTGAGTCAAAATAGTGTTGGGGATCTATTCGAGGAACAGTCCTTAGATTCTTCACAGTCAATTTCTTGGGCCCTTCATGGGGATTGAAGGTCGTTAACCGGGGCGTAATGAAAGAGGGTTTTCTCTTTTGTGACTCGTGGGAGGACGTTGAGTCAACGACAGGGCTTGCTATAGATCGCTTAGAAGTGAATGAGTACATGTCGGCGTATGATGCCTCTGTGGGCTGCGCGATCGAAGTATCCATTCTGGCTGATGAATTTCGCTCTTTCGATGCTCCTCTTCGCGACGAAAGGCTTTCCTCTAGATTAGGTGACTGCTGCGAGGAGAGTAATTCCTTGATAGAAGGACGGGGCTTCTTCGAGGCTGTAGAGGGCTCCAAGTCGTTGTCTTTTAGCTTTCGCTTTCCAGACGACTTGGACGAGGTTGCAGGGTCTGAGACTTTTCCTTTGCGTGCTTTAGTCATCTAAAGTTCTCGTAAGTTGATGGGAAAATAATTGGCTAACAACTCAAGCGCCAGAAAACCGGCCATGAACGACAAGGCCAACTGCGCCCGTGGTAAGGAAGACGAGTGATCGTATGACGAACTGATCCAATAATCGATTACCGACGAGGGGCCGTAGCGCCGGCGATTAAGGGCGGAGATATCCTATTTGTGCTCCGTGCCAAAAGAACTTGCCGCTTGGAGGCATGTGACTTCGCGTTGCGCAGCTCTTTGATCAATATCAGCGTGGTTGGATTTGATGCCGCAGACTTTGGGTTGAAATGTGGGTTCAATGCCACAGTGACCGGGAACTGCCGCATCCCTCTGACACACAAAAAGCATCTTGGTTGCGAGAGAGCCTGCCTCACCACTTTGAAGGCTGGCATGCTGCTTTAAGCTGCCCCAAGTCGCGGAGCACTCAACGCGACCGCGTTCCCCCAATTTCTTCCTTCCCACGTCTGTTGCAGCACCACACCCAAAGCACCAGAACATTTCACTCTCGATAAATCAATAGCAAAACCCATTCCCAAGATGGATTCCATGGCTACGCCACGTGTTCTGCCTGCGCACCTTCATGCGTTTGCTCCAGGTAGACCACACGGTACAGTCCGCATGCTGGGTGTTATCACTACCGTTAGCGGTGACCAGGCCACATTGACCTGTGGGGATGATGCTGTGACAGTATTGCTCAACAGGTATGGCTGATGATTTGATTTTCTCCTCTGTTGGTGCTCTCGATAGCTCACTGTCTATCCCAGAGATTCTCATCTATCTGTCCATTCGCTATACGAGATTGTGGGGAAAGTGGTCAACCTTAATGGCGGCGAAGGCTTGGGATTGCGTGTACTGAGCAGCACTGAATGGCCACGGAATGAGAGAGGCGAACTCCCCGACATGAAATTGTTCGAGGCCGTAATTGATGCCACACATAGGCACAAGAGCATCTTCTATGGGGACGATGGCAATGAAAGTGGCAGGGATGGAGGATATTGAAACGGCATAAAACAGCAGAGAATGATTTCATGAGAAACACCAGTCAAATTCCGGCTACATACTGAGAAAGTCGTGTTGTTGGAAACAACAGTGAATCACAAGTTCACCAGGGCACGTCACTCTGATCCAGAAGATGTACACCGATACTACCAGCTTTGAAAGCGGTGAGAAGCACAATGGTGTACAGGGACAGATCTATAGCTGCCAAAAGGCAGCGTAGCCAAAGACCTGTGTCATGGGCATTCGTCCTTTTCATTTAAAGTCTTTTCTCTATTTACATGTGAACGACTGTGGTCTCCACGAGTGATTGTCTAAAGCTCAGCCAAAAGCAATATTAACACAACGAACAAGTGTTACGTGCTCCTTTTATTCGTTCTTCATAACTTCTGATACTGACTTTCTGTCTGTTGTTGTTAATATACCCAACGTACCACGTTGTTGCGTGAACCAGACTGAACACTATTCATAGCCTCGTCTCCTCCTCACGACACCCCTTTCCGAGGGCTTCTTCTAGGTTGACCAGCGGTAGCCTTGACAGCCCCAGTAAGCTCTGCACCAAGAAGAGTTGATGCTTGACCTTGATCTGTCGCATTTGTGTCTATCATTTCATCCCACATTGTTGAGATATCTTCTCCATCCACATCAAAGTAGTTGAACAGACCAGGAGGTGGCGAACTAGGCAACGTCGAGTTTGCGATGAAGGGATCATTAAACTCACTATTCAACTGATCAGTCGTCATCTCGGAAATGTTGAAATTCAGGAGCTGGTCGCTGGACATCGGTGATGAGTTCTTCAACGATGGCAAATCCGGAAAATCGAAATTAATTGCCTTATTCGGGGTGTTTTTCCTTGATGTTTGTTGGCCATGAGTGCGCTTGTCCCCTGCCAGGTTCATCGACACAGGAGCATCACTAGTGAGGGCGTCATGGATGGAGCGCGAGAAAGGAGTCATCTGATGCACGTCCTTGTGTGTTGTACCTAGCAATGCATTAAGAACGGCTTGTTGATTGGTGGGCTTCACTTTGGGCGTGCGGAATATTGGCAAGAGTTCTGCATTAGGCGAAAGGTCTGCTCCAAATTGGCGAGAGGGTGTTTGGGAAGGAGTTTTTAACAACAATCTTTCTGATCGTCTTTTAGGGGTAGGTGTCATGGGGGGTAGTTCCAGATCGCCAGGACCTTCCTCGAACAAATGGTCGATACTCTCCTCCACAATCTGGGGAGCTGGGGTAGCATTTTCCTTTCCATCAACCTTGACCTCCACGGCTGCACCTTGAGCTGCGAAAAAATCTCGTGTCTTGTTAAGCCTCGGACTTCTGCGTACAAAGGCTGGTAGATGGGTGGGATTTCCCTGCGAGGGTGCTGCAGCCTGCCCAGGGTCAGACCTGGCCTGGATTTTTTCTGGAGATGGGAACAGCTGTCTGCGGACAGGTTTAGGGGTGAAGCCAATCTGGATGGGGAGGGTTTCTGAGCCATAAGCTTGTCCCGGGCTAGATTGGACCTGCCGATCAGTTGGGCGCTGTTTGGTTCGAGCTTGTAGTCCTCGTGGCCCAGGATCAGCACTGTTGGCACGGTAGGAATGTGGCATGTGAGGTAATTGCGGTTCCCCATCGTCGGCCATGTACTCCTCGTTGTTCGCGCTTTCGTTTTCATTTTCTTCGCCATCTGCGGCTTCATTCGAAGTATCTGGGGGTGAAGAGTCATCGCTAGCAGGAGTCTGAGCATCACTCTTGAAGTTAGTATTCCCATTGCCTTTCTTCGAAGTCTTTGATGGGTTGGGGTTGCGTCTTCGCTTGCCCTTTGACTGAGGTTCTTTCTTCTGCCACTTTTCCCGAGGTCGCGGACATTTTTGTTTATGGAGCCATAAACCACAAGCTAACCAATCTAATGTCAGCTTCTATCTCACACTCATTGTCTGGTCGAGGAACTTACGATTGCATAACGTGATGGCAAGCCAATTTTCGTCTTCGTCCCCTGCAAGCTTCTCAACCTTATAGCCCCTGAAGGACTTAACACTTCCATCAGCATTTCGCGTCAGAACCTCCTTGAAACAGCATTGGCCAGGATCCAGTGATGGCTCAACCTCTTCCCAAGGGCAGTAAAATGTCTTTGCATACCCACGTCGCCATGCCGGGGTCTCGATTGAGCCGCAGTTGTCACAGAAAGGTGGCATTTCTCCATTGGCGATCGCATTCTCTAGTCTTGCTTTTGTTTGCTCCTTTCCCACCTTTTTCTTTGATGCTGCCTTTGCCCTAGCTTCCTCCATCGTGGGTGCCTCGGACATTAGAGCATCGCTATCTGGCGCCCAGGTTTGGGATCTCTGAAGTGCTCTAGGCGCAGGATCACTCTTTGGAACTTGCGGAGGCAATGATGACTTTGCGCGCTGCTGTTCCTCCATAATCTGACGAGCACGCGGAATGGGTGCTGGTGCTAATCTCGGCGAGGAAACAGAGGTTTGTAACCCGGGAGTGTATGATTGCGCCCTTGCCAAAGGTCGTTGGTTAATGGGAAGTGGCGGAGGCTCCATTTGTGCTTTTGGCTGCTGTGCCAGGACGTCCAGCATATCGTTACCTTCATCGAATACTGCAGGGAACGAGTCCGTGATTTGATGCAGTTGAGGTTGTCCATTCATTTCAATAGGTTTTGCCAACACAAAATCGTCAAATTGGAGCATTGCATCGTCACCAAAAATGTCATCCAGTGTACCACTCATAAAGCCAGAGTCGTGGTTTGTATTCATCATCGGAGGAAGGGCCGGGCTGGTCACCGCTGGTTGTTGAGGATCAGGCATGACAGGTGGTGAGGAGGGTATATGGGCGGGAGTACTAGACACGCTTCTCAGACGAGTATCTTCGGGTGAGGTAACAGCAACATTGAGAAGCTGAGGTTGTGGGGCGATTTCAACCATTGGCGAAGAGTCCCTAGTTTGTGAACCATGATTCAGATTGCTTAGTGCGTTCTTCCTGGGCCGACCTCGAGGCCTTCCTGATTTTGCGACTGGAACTGGAGTTGGAGGTCTTGCAGGTTCTTCTGCAGGTTGGCCCTGTTGCATAGCAGCTACGGTAGCAGGGTTGATGGCAATTGGTCTATGGAGTCTGACACTTGAGGCAGTACTTGCAGCTACTCGGAGAGAGTCAGGCTGTTTCTCGATGTTGAAGTTGGTCTTTGAAGGCCAGTCAACTTTCGAAGTTTTGGCTCTCTTTCTTGCTGGGCCATCATCCACATTTTCATCCCCACTGTAATAGCCAGAATTGAAGGATTCACGTCGTGCCTGGGAGGTTTGACGCATCCCGGAACGTGAAGCCGGTCTCGAGTTGCTGTTGCCGGGTACTCTTGGAGGTGGATTGAAGTTTTGGGCTGCCGTGGGTGTCCCTGGCCTACTTCCTGAGCCAGTCGTTCCCATTTGCATACTGTCTCCGCTGAGCATGCGCTGCATAGCCTCCAAGCCTGAGGTATCAAGCGGAGAAGCTGACCTTGGCAGGAGCTGGGAAGCAAGACCGTTCTGCCACTGAGGTCGACCACCATCTTGGGAACTTATACTGCCAGATCGATATCGTTGAGGAAAAGCACTCACAGGTGTGAATCTGAGCTTCACCTCAAGTGTTTCTTGAGCGGTCTTCGAAAAGAGCCCCATGAGATTTCTGGTCACTCTCCCAGTCACCATGTTATCACCGTCCGCTCCTTGGCCTTGAGCCTGGCTAATCAATGCCTTCGAAAGCATGCCTTGTCCAACGAGAGGGGTGTCTGGTTCTGAGTAATCGTACGCGTAGACTGTGTAGTCATTTTCAGGATTGGCCGTAAGCTCCGGGCTCGCGGTTGTGACGGCTTCTAAACATGTTCGGAGATCAATGACGCCGATCTGGCTGGTTTCATCGACAAAGGCAGTCTGAACTTCCAGTGGGTGAGGGTATCGAGCAAGGTGATTATCTTTCTGCTCAATATCAAATGTGTAGAGCACTTTCAATCGAACTGTTCGGATCGAGACGCTTTCATCAGGAGAAGTGGCCATGATGGGCGTGTCTTGAGACGCGAATTGGGCAGACGGTGTGAATGGACGAGCTCTGAAAGCTCGAGTCGTCAGAAGGTCAGAAGGAGTATTTCATATTTTGGCAGGACTCGTGTGAGATCTTGTAGAAGCGAAGTGGGTATTAGGATAGACTGGCAGGGTGTATTGAAGATGAGCTGCCTCAAACAGCGTGCTTTAGCTTGGTGAGGTTGCCAGGTTGGTGGATGAATTGAGGTAGAAGAACTCCGAAGCAACGCCTCTTTGAACTTTTTTCTCTTGTGAGCTTACAAACAAAAGAGGCGAGGACTTTGTTGGACAAGCTACACAGAGGAAGAAAGAGGTGAAAGGTAAGGAAAGAATAGAAGGAGTGGGTTGAACAAGAAATGGTAGCAAATGACAATATAGCATTGAGCTAGTTGGAGAAACGCGTTGAAGTTGGTGATTAGTCTCCAATGCGCGTTGTACGGGTAGGAGAAGTATGGAGTAGGTGCGCGGCTTCGGGTGGTGCCAGTGGTGTGTGGTTCGTGGTTGGGTCGCGCCTGCAGTGGGCAGGAAGTGGGGAGCGTCACCACGGTGCCAGTGATGCAAGGGGCCGAGGGGCTCGACTCTTGCCAGGCCTGGCACAGAGGACGGCAGCCAAACGCCAAACCAAGAGGCTGGAGGCTAGTGGGCACTAGAAGCTGGGAGGGGGAGCCTTTGCCTCGGAGCAACGTGATTCCTGTTCAATAGTAATTAGGAAACTTTGCCGAGTACAATGCTTGGCTCTCGAAATTCCATATCCAAAAGATTCACTCTTCTCTCCCTCACAAGTTTCCACGCCATCTGGGAACTTGCTCGACTTAAATATCTCTTCGCAAGTATGGCAGACGCCTCCAAGATCCAGTAAGTCCTCCTCTTGTCCCTCTACCCCGGCACTATGACTCACTACCCCGGTCAAGCTTATCTCCGTCCTCTTTCTGCTTCGTTGGTCGTGAGATACAATCTGCTGACGTGCCTATGCAATAGGGAGCTGCTCAACAAGCCGAGAAATGAATTGACGTATGTTGGAACCCCTAGTACCCCCCCCCCTACCCCCGTCTCAGTTTCTGCCCTCCCTCTCCCTCCGCCACCATGCATGCACCCCTATTCGCGATGCATGCATTCCGCTCCGCCCTCCATCCCACCCACTAAGCCACCCCATTGCCACCGTTGACACCGCAACTCTACAAAGCGCTCGTGAATAATCGTTATCGCTTTAACACTACCTATCACTTTCTGCACGCTTTATCAAGATATTCTGACATTTTTCCCGCTACAGCGAATATGAAGTCTCACTACTCGAAGCGCATGAACTATCGACCGGCCCTCTCTCAATTCTCATGACCGCAACGCGCACACATACACAAGTTTTGATTTCATGTCGGAACAACCGTAAACTATTGGCCAGAGTTAAAGCCTTTGACCGCCACTGCAACATGGTATTAGAGAACGTCAAGGAAATGTGGACAGAGAAAGGCAAGGGCAATGCAAAGGGCGTCAACAAGGATAGATTCATCAGCAAGATGTTCCTCCGTGGAGATAGTGTCATCCTCGTCTTGTTGAGCTGATTTTTCTATCACGTCGATGGAGTCAATGACATTCAGGTATAGAACATCACGATCGCAGAGGAAGGAAGACCTGCCATGGGGTGCACTCACCGCCCAAGAAGCAAAGACTTCAATATCGCGGCGAGAAATCAAAATTCGCAGGCGCAGGCCAGGCAGTAGCCAGGCAGAAAAGCGCATCAAGATCACCCCCAAAAAGGTCAGGCATACACAGCCTTCAGGTAAAAAGTCAACTAGGCATGATGCAGGCACCCAAAACTGATACCCAGGATCAATGAAAAGATTTCTTTTTTTGATTGACAATACCCTGTTTGCCGACAGCTGCTGCCTACATTCGAAGCTCTCGGAATATATCTCCCCTCGTTTCCCAACTAACCGCCCTGCCTAGTCAAACCTCAGATCTGGATCTACACACCCGAAGCCAGTCCGACCAGGAACTCCTGCAAGCCCCACGCACCAGGGTCTGGGACTTTACCGATCCACTCTTGCTCCGCTCCAACATAGACCGATCTTCCCAGGCTGGCCTTTAAGTGCTTGGTCTTCTCTGCGCCTTCTCTAGCCGCCTCAGCAGCTTTCTTGACGTCTCCAGTGCTTCCGAGAGTCTCGACAAATGGGACGAGAGCATCCATCAATGTCCTGTCGCCAGGTGCAGCAGGCGTATATTTGCCCAGAGCCTTCAAACTGGATGCCAACGCTGCAGCCCATACCTTGGCATCAACCTCCTTCGAAGATCCAGTGTCTTGTTCTCTCAGTCCGTGCGCAAGCGCATTGAGGAAGATGGCGTAAATCGCTCCAGATGTCCCGTCCATGGTGTTCTCAACCACATCGATGATCTTGTTGACAAATGCAACTGCGTCTGTAGGCTGGTCACCAGACGCAAGCATCTTCTGGACTGCTTCTGCTCCCCTCTTGAGGCCAATGCCACAATCTCCGTCTCCAACAATGGTATCATATTTGGTGACGTCAGGTTCTGCAGCAATGACCTTTTCGAACCCGGCGTCAAGCGCAGTTTGTGCCTTCTTTGGGTCCAGAGTCAAATTACTGGCTTTAGTTTCTCCTGACCCAGCAGCGTGACTGTCTGCAGTAGCAGTGTTGTCCGCGTCCCAGGTTGCCGTCGAAATGGCAGCTGCCCAGCCAACAGCCTCGGACGGCGCGTCTAGCAATTCCAGCATTGACTTTCCACTACCGAGCCCAGTGTCCTGGAGCCTCAGTAAAGATGCAGAGAAGCCCATACCGTTCAGTGAGGTCAGGAATGATCCTGATATAACACGAACCGGTACGATATCCCAGTCCTCCTTGAGTTGCTTGTGTATCTCAGCTAGGATGCCTGCAATTTCGAGACAGGACACGCCGCCGAGGTTATTGATGAACAACACACATTTGTCTCCCTGCTTGATGTCGACGAAATACCTGTCTTTATCGTTGGGGTCGAGCATTTGCCCAAGAATGATTTTAACGAGTTCAGGTAGGGTTGCAGTGACGCGATGGCTACCAGGTTCGTTATGGATACCCATACCAACCTCGATCTCTTCGCTTGGGATATTTTCGTCAGAATTAGCATCGGGTATGGCGCGCCCGGGTACATGAACATGCTCTAGCGAAGCTCCAACGGAGACAATGTTGTCTGCGACTTGCTTGGCAAGGTTGTACACTTCTTGAAGACTTCCCCCTGCTTCTGCCAATGCGCCAATAGACTTCAGCACCAATATGCCACCCCCGATACCTCTTCTTCCAACCTTTCCACCCTTCTCTCGGCCCACGCCTACGTCATCACCGATGGTGAAAAATTCGGTATCGATGCCTGCAGCTTTCGCCTTCTCGGCAGCCATTCCAAAGTTCAAGACATCGCCAGTATAGTTCATAGTGATAACTAGTACACCCTTTTCGGTGGGGACTCTTGTCAGAATAGCTCTTCGTACCTGCTCAGCAGAGGGCGAGGCGAAGATACTTCCGGCAACACCGGCAGTGAGTAGGCCCTTGCCTACGAAACCAGCGAATCCAGGCTCATGGCCAGAGCCTCCTCCAGAAATGATAGAGACCTTGGGATTCTCTGTCAATTCCTTGGAGGGCCGGCGATAGACAATCTTGTTCGGAGCATCGAAGGCCAGGGAAGGATTGGTGATGGTCAAGGAATTGAGCGCCGTGCTCACGAGGTGGACTGGATCGGTAATGAAATGTTTCGTCTGCATCTTGAAGTGTTCTCGGCCCTGTCTAAGTAGGACGCTAAATGTATACAAATTCAAAGGGCACAAGCAAGAAGGAGGGAAAACAGTCAGGCCATCACTTTGGCGAAGGGGAGGACAATATCATATTCAAGTACCGTGGTGAAATGCGGGGGAAGATGAACATGCATGCCATACTGTTCTGTCATTGTTGCAAAAGCCCCACACTCATTTTATCCGTGGCGTGTGCTTGGAGGGTTCCATTCTTTTCGGCCATTAACCCATTGGATTCAAGCGCGCTGAGCTGAGATGCCAATAGGTTCGTCGCTTTCCTGCCTGCTCGCTGCACTTCGGTAGAGAAGTCCGAATTAGGCTTTTTCTGTTTGGCTGTGGGTGTCTGCTCTCTGGTGGCTTTGCACGGATTCTCTGTTTCTGGCAATCCCGGCTCTGACACGTGATCGCGAGCCCTAGTATCGGGTTGATCGGTAATGAGATGCGAGCCCGCCCAAACTCTCGTGGTTGAATAGAACATGCATTTCGCTTACAGCGCTTCGTGGGAACAGGCTTGTGGTGAGTGCCAGTCTACATCTTCGGCTCATCGGTCTTCATTACCGACGTGATACATCCACCAGAATGAAAATGCAAGGCAATCCGTCGGTTTACTCCGTCCTGCTGTCGGCACCCCCGGAGTCTGGTTGGGACTTGACCGTTCACCAAAAAATTAAGCGAAGCAGTCAATCGTCGAACAAGATACTTATGGTGTTAGGCAACGCCTAAGGCGAGTGCTCAGAGATGGGTTTCGCTCCATGCTCCACGTGGGTTGAAGTGCCGATTCAAATTTGAAGTCGCCCGGGTTTTCCCCATCCCCCAAAGGATGGTGGGGGAACCATGTGGGTGCCATGGGGGTGAGATTTTCTCAAGTGAAGAATACTCGGGACCCTACCTAAGCTATGTAAGAACCTATGGTAGTATGTACTATACAGTATACTACATCCACAACTAACTACCTAGGCAGTTACCTGAGGTACTCCGTAAAGTGGGTGAAGTTAGGAACACTCGGATGTTGACCCCAATGGATTTCGTGGGGGAAGCGGACAATATTTATCTTGGAGCATCCCACAGAACCTCATCCACATGCTAATACGGCTCGAGTGTGCTTGACTCAGAACACCACCATGACCATTGGAGAGGCAAGGTACCTCTATTTAGGTAGAGCCCTCTCCTAGTCATGATACTAATCCAGGACACTACCACTGGATCCATCGGAATGATATCTAACACCACCTCCACGTTTTCATCACTAGTGTGTTCAATATGGTATCGAGTAGTTCTCATGGGAACTCACAAAAATGGACATTCCTCATCTCACGATCGCGCGTCCACCACCCACGCGCCTTGGTGGATAGCAGTACTTATCTAGGTAGGTAGCCATATGTATGGTACCCCGTTTTAACAAGAGCAGGAAGCCAAACCGTGTCCTTAAATCCCTTTCTCCAAGAAACCCAAGGTAACGCCTTATGATTTACGCACCATCCGCACAACCTTGTCGCAGTTCAGTATACACAGCGGATCAAAAGCATTCTTCATCTGGAATAAATTGTCAGCACCTCAAGTTCCACATTTGGGCCGAAACAAGACGACCTACCATTCGCATCGTGTCCACAGTCGTTCTCCCCAGCTCCTTTTCCAAATAGTCTCGTTTGACAAGACCGACACCATGTTCTCCTGTTGCGGTGCCCTCCATTTCTAAGGCTGTCTTGACCATCCTCTTCACAACCCCCTCAACAATCTCTCGTTTCTCCTCGCGAAACATCAGTATCGCATGAAAATTGCCATCGCCGACGTGTCCGAGTATTGAACCGAGGATCCCAGATTTCTCTATTTCTTCCTTGCTTTGTTCAATGATATCCGCAAGACGGCTCATAGGAACAGCCACATCCGTCGTCCACACTTTATCTGTCGGTCTTTCTCTTATTGCCATCATGCTCCAAAGGGCGTTCTTCCTTGCCGACCAAAGCTCCTCGCGTTCCTCTGCATCTGCGGCAAATGCATAAGATGTTGAACCATGCATTTCAGAGATCTTTCCCACTAGCTTTGCAGTGTCCTGGACAATGACATCCGAGCTGCCAGCAAATTTGAAGAATAATGAAGGTTGCTCGCGCCATTTCCTTTTGGTCAACCCAGCCTGGTTGATACTCCGCATTTGTACGTCATCAAGTATCTCAACAGCTGCAACTGAGATTCCATTGGAAATGATGGTCTGTACCGCACTGGCAGCATCTCGGATCGTCGGGAAGGTACACACAGCCACTGCTTGTACCTTTGGTTTTACCGCCAGCTTAAGTGTGGCTTCTGTCACCAAGCCAAGGGTACCTTCGCTTCCGACGATGCTTCTGGTCAAATCATATCCCGCCGTCGATTTCCTCGGCCTCTGTCTCGTCTTGATGATGGTGCCATCCGCAAGGACAACTGTCAAAGAAAGAACCCAGTCTTTCATTGTACCATACGCAGCTGCATTTGTTCCAGAGCATCCAGTTGCAACCATACCTCCAATCATTGCTCCTGGACCCGGGTCTGGGGGGAAGAAGAGGCCTTGGTTGGCAAGCTCGTGATTAAGATCTTGCCATCCAATTCCAGGCTGAACGGTGCAATCCAGATCAAGTGGGTTAAGCTCGATAATTCGATCCATCCGAGTGAAGTCGATGGTGATACCTCCCTTTTGTGGGATGTAGTTTCCCTCAATTGATGTCCCTCCTGAATAGGGTGTGATTGGAATCCTTCGTCGATGACATACTTTGACCACTTTTGATACTTCCTCGGTTGTCGCTGGATACACTACAGCCGCTCCAGGAGTCGCTGTCTCCGCAGTCCAAGGGAAAGATTGATAGTCTGATCCCGAATGGATCAGCAGATCGTTCACCGCCGTTGACACATTTGCTGATCCCACAATGTCCGAGAACTCTTTGCAGGCATTGGAGATGTTCGATTTAGACGTGTCATGGCTGTAATTCGGTACGTCTGAAATTGGAAGGGTGGAGGATTCTTTCTGCTTCTGTGAGAAGAAGTATCCAAAAGTCCCGGCTCCAATTCCGGCCCCTGCAACCCCAAGCAGGGAAGATCCTACCAATATGTCAGCCATCTACTTACGACGTTGCTGATACGTTCCTGTGTCTTACCTGAAAGAGAACCTCTGAGAGTATTTGCACCTATAGGTCGTTGAGACTGACCTGATGCATGACGAATTTGTTGCATTCTGCACGGTTGACGCCCTGCCCGACCCTGTAAAGATCGTCGACCGAGCGAAAATGGCAAGTTTTTCTTCATGCTTGATAAATACAACTATTGAAAAGTCGGTTAAGAAATGACTTGCAAATCGAAAGGAAACACTACTGAAATCCACACTTCTCCTTCCCCAGAGTCGGACTTTATATAACAATAAGTGAGAAACCCTTGGCCGCAGCGCGGCAGGAACGATTCCGCAAAACCCGTTTGAAATGACGAGGCTGCCCGCAATATTTAGCTTGAGGTAGGCATCAAATACGTCCGCGAGTTGCCCAGTGGGTTTTCGGCTGGCAAACACGGCTGGGAAGGACGACTCTTACTGTGGAACTAAGTTTGGGGATTTTCCTCCATTCCCGACAAGCTCATGTGGAGAGAGATGGAGTCCGGGTATGGTTTGGAGTTTTAGCATCTCCAATCCCGATGACCACAACCTTGCACCACCCGCAACAACTCTATACACCAAGATCCTAATGTGGATATACATCTTCGGCGATAGTCATTTGCCACACTTTAGTGTATACACTAGGTATCGTTTACACCTGGTCGTGGGGTTTTTGTATCCATATCACCGTCACCGATCACCCCATGGGCACCGCAGCTTGCCCAGGTCGCCAGTTACCTCGGGTTTGGTTCTGGACAAGAATTCAAATGATCTTAAAACCCTGGCTCCCACCGCGGCGATCACGCCTTGCTCTCCTCCTCTTCCCACCCTTCTTCCTCAATCCTGTTGACCAAATAGACACTCTCCCGACCATTATCTTATCCAATGTCGGACAAACATGTCGAAACAGTCCGTCGGGACAGCATGTCGTCCATCAAGGACGACAAGCTTGACCAAGTGGAAGTATCCCCGACAGTGGAAGACGCGCATGATGCCAAATTCGAGAAACGGGTCTTGAAGAAGATCGACCTTCGCCTGCTCCCGATTCTCGGCGCTCTCTACACCATCGCATTGGTGGATCGAAGTAACATCTCCGTTGCTAGGATCTCAGGTCTTGATGAGGACGTTGGCCTCAAACAAGGAAACCGTGCGTCGATAGCTCTCCTCGTCTTCTTCATCGGCTACATCGTCTTCGAGATCCCTTCCAACATTGTCATCCATAAGGTTGGCGCTGCAAACTGGTTGGCGTTTATCGCGTTTGCTTGGGGATTGGTCTCATTGGGGATTGGATTTCTGCAGAACTGGATCGGACTTGCCATATGTCGAGCCATTCTTGGAGTCTTTGAAGCCGGATTTTTCCCAGGTTTGTGCTTACCTAGTCATTTCACCCATGACCTGCAATAGGTCCGGCAATCCCATGTCAGACTCGGAACAGGAAGTGATGCTAATGTCCATGGATTTTGGCAGGTTGTGTTTACCTAGTCAGTTCGTGGTATCGTCGATACGAGGTGCAAAAGCGACTTGCGGGCTTCTTTCTCACGGCCTCAGCGCTATCGGCGTTCGCTAATATCTTTGCATATGGCCTGATCCAGATTGCCAAGAGGACCGAGTACAAGGGGTGGCGATGGATATTCATCATCGAGGGTGCCATCACCTGCGTCGCTGCAATTGCAGCGTGGTTCATCATTGTCGACTTCCCCGACTCTGATCGCAACAAGTTTCTCTCGGTGGAAGAAAAGATGTTCGTGAAGTCGAGACTCGCCGCTGATCGAGGCACCGAAGAGCGACAGAAGGTTACCTGGTCGATTCTTTTCAGAACGGCGGCAGACTGGAAGGTCTGGGCCTACTCTCTCATGTACATGAGCGGTGCCGTCGGCGTCTATGCTTTCTTATTCTTCCTCCCGATTATCCTCCGTAGTGGCCTTGGTTATTCTCTCTCGATGTCTTTCATCCTATCAGCACCGCCAGCCTTGTTCTCGGTGATTGAAGCTTTCTTCATCTCATGGCTTGCCGACAAGACAAAAATGCGAGGGCCCTTTGTCGTTTTCCAGGGGATTGTTGGGATCATTGGACTTTGTATGACAGGTTTCCTCGACTCTCCCACTCCCCGATATATTGGCACTTTCCTGGGTGAAGCTGGTATGTTTTTCCATAATTGACTCACTCAGTGATCGAATTCAATGACTAACCCGATTGCCAGGTGTCAACGGCCTTGTCGTCTCCGTCCTAGCATGGCAAGCGAACAACATCCGTGGCGATGCGAAACGGGCTGTTGCAACAGCGATCTTGATCTCCGTTTCCGGTACGCGGCCACTTCCTTCCACCTGTAAATGAGACTCACCCCACTGACCAATCAATCACCTAGGCATCGGAGGCATATACTCCTCGCTCGTCTTCCGCCAGCAGGATGCGCCAAATTATGTCCCCGGCATTATTGCCGTCATGGCCATTTGCGTATCGACGGTGATCATCGCATCGGTCACGATGTTGGCATTGAGGAGGGCAAACAAGCAGGCTGACCAGGGCAAGAGGATCATCGAGGACCTTGAAGGGTTCAGATACACGATCTGAAACCTTTTCCAGGAACAGTGCTGGTCTGCAGCTGGGTGAATTTCGTGGGCCAAATTTGCCTGGGGAATACTTACGCTGGTCGTAAAACAACAAAGACAGGGGGCATCTCACGTTCTAAATATCAGCAAATAAAGTGAACATGGGGTGCAAGGTTCACCGGGTTCGGTGTTCTGCTCCCGAAAATCCTCCAATGTTAGTGAAGGCCAATGACAGTCGGGTCGAGGATTAGAAGTCCACAGCCGCCTGCGGGCTTCTCGAAAGACACATAACTACATACCTAGCTAGGCATCTGCATAAAAGGTGCCCAGGAGTAACAGGTCTAGCCCGAGGGCCCCTCGGGCTAGAATATTGGCATCCCATGCCCTGAGTATGGGCATTCCCCCTCCCCCTGGGCAACCACAACCGAATTGCCAGGGCCAGCCATAACCGACACCATGTGGGTGCCCATGCTATCCTTGCATTATTGGCCTGCCTCGGCCTCGTACAGCGGAGTACCCCAGTTATTTACACAATTCTCCGTACTGTGTACTCCGGCTTCATATGCAAAGGCTGGATAATACCCGAAAGACATGCGAATTATTATAGCGCCAGTTCCCAACGGGAGACGGGAGACGGGAGACGGGAACGGGAATGAGTACAGCCAGCCTGAAGAATCACTGACGACTTACGAGTCCTTCGTCGATGCAGCGCGGAACAAACCCACAATCATCATTCTCGATCATTCAGCTTGGCTAGGTTACGTTGTGTACTGGACGGACTGGGACTCCAGTTCAAGTGGCTCTGTCCAGGAGGAACTTCAGTGAAGTTTTGTACTCCCTTCACTACATTCGATATCGTGTTGGACCCAGTTATATTCGTGCAGCGACAACAGGCAGCGATGGAGAGTTTTGCAGAGTCCAGAAGAATGATGGATCTGACTTTTCGGACGTGGATGGATGCGAGGAACGCCGTTGCAGACTCTTGTGAGGGATGTTTGCCGCAGATACTATTGATGAAATTATGATTTTGACGTATCCAATGTATGTGTATCCTGCTTGTCTCCAGTGCAATAGGTCGCGAGAGAGTGCGGACCCTGATGAGCCTTCGCGATCGGCTTGCTTGAGAAAAGGGAATTGAACCACTGCACCCCGTTGTCGCTGATGCAGATGGACCGCAGTCGTTCATCAGTTCCTCCTGATCAGGAACAGCATGCATTCCAGAACGGTTCAGCTATTCTCAACCAAGATGACCTTGTCATGCCTTCCAGGCCTGTGAAGCAGTCCTGATTTCCGAGGTTGGCTTCCGTGGATAGCCACCAGGGTCTAGCAACGGCACTGGTCCTAAGACGCACTTATTTACCCAAAGGAGCCGATCGCGCCCCTTGAACTCACCAGTAGATTTCATTGGTAGATATTGAACCCGGAGAGCCCTATGTCGGCGAGGAAGTGCAGGCTCTGATATTCCAGGGTGCTTGGGCTAGGGAAATCAATCATATTCATGCCGGACATGTCGTTGCTGTTGCCACTCTGGCCCGGCAAGAATTCATTAGTGATGAAGTTCGGCACGAAATTGCCCATGATGACGGACGGTGAAGTAGAGTTGTCGTACGAGTTTGTCTCGTAGATGTACGTCCCATCATCCGGCGGCGCTGATGTATGCGGAGGACCTGCTTCGCCTGTCGAGTAGGAATTGTGGGTCGTCGACGACGACGATCCTTGAGCCGAGCCTGAATTTGGTTGAGTCGATTGATGGTGCGATCGGAGGAAGCTTTCGGGCGTCATCGACGAGTCTTGCTCGGGGGCGCCGTGGCTGTCAACGATTCGGCTTCGTTTTTGTTGATTGCCCCTTTGATCCACCGCCTGACGGACGGGCTTGTTGATGATATCCATGAATAAGTTTCGGATCCAGCGCGCCAGGATGTATGTCGTTTCGAATTGCTTCAAAGCCAGTAGATTTGGGCGGAGTTTCTGCGAGAGGACGTCGCGGGTCGCACTTGATATGCCACATTCAGCAACGTGGGCCGTCATCGCTGTAAAGATTGCGGTAACACTTTAACGAAGTCAGCTCCGTGGCCAAAGAACACACATGAGTGAAAGGGTATACTGACTATGTCATGGGGAAATGTTGTGGAGTGTAGTATAAAAGTGATTCTTCAACAAGGATAGATACTTGGTTTGCGGCCTCCAGGATAAATTTAGACCCCTCTGAGTCGGTAAATGGTTTCGGGCATAATCTCTGCAACCGTTGCTGGAGAGTCGTGATATAAAAGCTTAATGCACACCATCAATCAGCCCAGTGTAGTGCCATAGAGGTGGGGGGAAACTTACAAGTAGCAAACTTGCAAGCACAAAATCAAGTGGTGATTTTTACCGCGGGTGGTAATTATCGGGGCAACGCTGGCATACCAGTCCTCCAGAGTGGTTTGTATCTCTCGTCGTGCGGCCTGTCGAACTGCAGGATCGTGGCTTAGAGGTAACCGTCGGGGAGAGCAGTGATTAAAGTACAGAGCCGACACTGGAAAAGATGTCAGTTACAAAACGGGTGCGCAAGGGCTGGATGGCCTGGGACATACATATCCGACATAATTGGGATTGTGCAATTATGTAGTTTCCAATTTCTTTGGTTTCGTCTGGAAAGTCCTCCAGTGTGGGTTCCTCGACATCAAAGTCGAGGTCATTGATGACCATCGGTGCGCCTGTTGCGATACAGACTTGCCGATCTCGCATCTGAAACAGTCAGCCGCTGTAGTTTCAGTAGGAAGAGCCAGGCATACATAGAGACACCACCAGACTCGTTTCCATTGTGCTTTATGTCGTGGCAGCATCTTGCTGTTCTTAGTGCTTCGGTGGTATCCCATACATTGTGCACTTCGAATTGCGTTGCTTAACCACCATAAGGAGTCACGATACTCCGATGGTCGCCCGAAGAAGTAGTGGTTTAGAAAAGACGCCAATATCAGCGTGGTCCGATCGGACTCTCTATCCGCATCGAAGGACGCGCATGCTTTGGTCCAGAGATCGTCCCCAGCATCCACGCGGGTGCTATATCCCATCAGGTGGTAGACTTCTGGGTCGCAATGTATCGATGCGACAAAGAGAACACTGCGCAGTAAAGTGATGGAGACACTTCCGTCGCGAACTGAGGTTAGAAACTCCGCTCTTTCGAGGATCGGCACCAGACAATGGAATCGTTTAAAATATGCTTCGAGCAAACGCTCCATTAGGTGTTGAGGCGGCAAATCCGCCGGAGGCGCACTCCCAGGCTTGGGCACGAGCTTACCATCGACCTGAACATGGCCAAGGGATGTCTCAGAAAGGGTTTTCTGTCGTCGTTCTATCGGGCGATGAAGTTCTGCGTGGCCAGTGCCAGAAGCACTCAGCACGTACGATGCATACCAACTCTCTCCCACAAAATTGGCCTTCGACTCGCTGCGTGGTCTGACGGCGGTATCGTCAGAATTCTCATGGTTACTTGTTGCTTTGTCCGCCGATTCTTCGCCGGAGAGGCTGTCTTGGTCCTGGTCGGCGCCAACTAATTTCGCCAGGTCAATGGGAACATCAGCTTCTTGGGCGCTTTTCGTGGGCTCTGGAGCATTGTCGGATTTCGATCTCAATCCATCGCCATCTGTAGTGCTCGGGCTTGTTGAAGAGAGTGTTTCACTTTGTTCGGGTAGAACGTAACGTCCATCAGGCCCTCTAATTGAAAGGGTCAGTACTCGCGCCACGGAAAAATACTCCCAGCCTAATTTACCTCGTGCGCTTTGATTGAACGAGTCTACATTCTCGGTTATTTGATCGCCGGCATTCGGAACAAGGTAAACCGTTGATGGAGGCGTCGCATCGAACTCTCCGTTTATTGCATCTTTCGCACGCCGCAGCTCGTCGCTTGCGAACTGGGGTCGGCGGAGTGAAAGATGGCGAGGGAAATGCCATAAGGAACAATTTTACGAGTGTCGAAGCATGTCAAAGGGCGCAAGGCTCTTCCTACATTGGGTAAAATAGCCTTCTGGAATATCGGAATCGGAGTGTTGAGACTTGAAAGGTTGATGTCTTGGAAATACGCGGACCACGTGCCGCGCATTGGCGGATTTGCCCCTCTATTCGCCCCAGTCTCCGTGGGCCGAGGGCCTCCACACAAGAACCATGTTGTGGGGGAGGTAAAGGTCGGGTGGTTCCGGGAGCGAAATAATGTCGAAACAATGTGCGGGAGGATCCAATATCACGCTGTGAGCTATGCACAGCAGCAATCCCTTCCGTGGATGGTATGGGACTAGTAGCTCTGGGAGGCAAGATTCAAGTCGTATAGCTACCAACCAAGTATGTACAAGCTTTTTAATTAAGCCAAAGACCTAAAAAGTAGTTGGAGACATAGGGCAAGCCTCAGCCTTGAAGTTTGATTTTAAGTTGAGATATGGGAGGATTAAACTCGAGATTAAACTATTTATCCCGAACACCATATGTGCAAGGGATAATTCTATAAAATGGCTCTCATTTGAAGGTACATAGCGGTGGAATGGATTGTGACGAGGCAAGAGAGAAACAGATTTCGCAGATATATAATCTGAATTTAGAACAAGCTAGGTCAAGACAGGTTCCTACTTTGTTCGTTGGAATTGATCTATAGGAGTCCGACGACGCAGATGGCTTGTTTCAATCATTCAAATACTATTCGTTTTCACATAAGCAGGCAGTGCTGCTAGGTTATATCGAATGCTCACGATTGTAGCTGTTACCGCTGTACTCCAAGAACAAATTCGGTCAAAAAGAATCCCCACCCTGAAAGAGATCGATCGTTATGATCCATTCAGGGCACAGCTGGACTTGTCTAAACCATCAGCTGAGTAATAGTTATAGGCGCGCTCACAGGACCCCGGGCTACTTGTCCTGGCCGTTGAGCTCCACCAGATGCCGCACGATATCAAAGAGCGATCCACCTGGGACTTGCGAGCTAGAAGAGTCGATTCGTCTTCTCAATTCGTCATCCACCAGAACACGAAGCCTCGATGCTAGGACACCGATTCTGGCCCAGCCGCGTAATTTTAGCCAGCCGTCGACGACGAGTCCAGCGCCTGAAGTGTCGACTTCGATTGGACCCCCGAAGAGTAAGAGACCATATGCATTCAGGGGCGTGAGGTCGCGAATGAATGTCTTGGAGGTCTCCATTTTAGTGAAGTAGGCTGCAAAAGCTGCAGCCCCTGAAAAGCTCTGCGCTTCGAAGAGGACGCTGCTAGGGTGTACAAAGACTCTTCCATTCTCCTGGTTGAAGTACTTGATAGTCTTCGCCTCGGGATCGAGCTCCTTGGCACCAGATATTGAGGCAATGTACTTCTTGTCTGGCATTTGAATCCTCGAGATCTGCGGGTTGAGGGCGCCCGCAATCACAGCTCTCAGCAGCATCGAATTTCCATTGTTTTTATTGTGTCTGACGATATTCGAGGAGTACTCCACTGGAAGGAGGCCTGTTTCAATCAGCGAGTCAAGCAGCTGTCGTCTGGTTGAATCTATATCCCGCAGTGTTTGCTGATTGAGAAATCTGGCAGAACACCAGTCCTGAAGTTCTCGGTACCTCATCTCCGAGGATTGATCTTTCCACTGGCGAAAGGCGTGGCTGTCCAAAAGTAAATCACCGTCAGATACGGGGAAGGATGCTCGTGCGTCTTTGGCTTCCTCGCGTTTGTCTCGGGGTGAAACGAATGGACTTTTGGTCGTCAAGGTAGCCGCAATCGTCAAGCAAGTCTCAACACAATCAAAAAGCACCCCGTAGACGAGCAATTTTCCACATCGAAGGTCTGCAGGAATCGCAGAGAGATATGTTCCCAGCCCAGTTAGGCTGTCGTTCTCTAATGCGCCAATACGATGTAGGGTAGCTATGGCAGTCGTCACAGCACGGCTATCTGGTGGGGATATCGTCCTCGAAAGGAAATCTGCGACATTTCGATCCACCCCGGTGGCTTTCACAGAGAGACAGAGCTGCTCTAGTGGCGTCCTGTGCATTTCAGGAGCAGGTGCCGGGGCCATATTTGCTTCGATGTTCTTCGTGAAGAGCTTGTAACACGTTCCAGCACGAACTCTCCCAGCCCGACCTCGCCGTTGCTTGCAAGCAGCCTGTGATGCCCACACTTCCTGCAGACGAACCATATTGGACGACGGATCATAAGAAGTCTCTTTGACTTTCCCCGAGTCGATGACAGCTACAATATCTTCGATGGTGATCGATGTTTCCGCAACATTGGTAGCCACAACGACCTTTCGCTTCCCTGCTGAAGGTTTTCTGAACACCAGCCTCTGCTCTGCGGGTGTCAAAGATGCATGAAGTGGCAATCCATGCACGCGAGGTATGTCAGTCAATGCTCTCAGACATCGTTCAATTTCTAAAACACCAGGAAGGAAGATGAGAATTCCGCCGTCAAGAGTACCCAGTTCCTCATCAATCTTTCGAACAAGGGATGCTATGAGCTGGTAGTTGATGCCGGTACCGAGATCTCGGATTGCTTTCCCTACGTGGAGCTCTGACTCGTCCGCGGGGTTATCTGACAGGGTTGATTTTGAACCACTGGTAAGAAGAACGACATCGTCGAGGTAAAGATCTTGGACTGGGAATGTGCGTCCTTCAATGTGGACTCTGCCAACTTTATCACCACCAAAATAATTGGCAAATACATCGGCATCAAGAGTAGCACTCATCAGAACGACTTTGAGTTGGGGCAAAGTCGACAGAGCGTCTTTCAACAGGGCCAGCAAAAAGTCCGTGTCCAGTGACCGTTCGTGAACTTCATCTACAAAAATGTGGCTGACCCCAGACAACGCTGATTTGACATCTTTTGCGCCCTGTAGACGACGGAGGAGGACACCTGTGGTCATGAATGTGATTTTGGTTGCGGAAGACAATTTGGAGTCCCCACGGATGTTATAACCAGCCTCATCGCCCTCGATACTGCACCTCTCGGCACTAACTCTTTCAGAAAGGGACAAAGCTGCCACTCGCCTGGGTTGAGTGCAGAGAAGATTGGCTGTCGATCCTCTCATTTCTTGAATCGCCCTGTCTAACACGAATTGAATTGCTTGCGTACTCTTGCCGGAGCCGGTCTCACCAGTAATCAGAGTGACTTGGTGTTTTGCGACAACTTCTACAATGCTATCCTGCTTAGACCAAGCAGGTAAGCTCTGCCGGATCGCTTTCATTTTAAGTTGAGCACCACTCTGCTGTCGTGCCTTCCACGATTCGTAAATGGCAGCACTTGTTCGCAGGTCCTTCAGCTGATGTCTATCACCTCTTCTCACTCGGCGAGACCTGCGCTCAATTGAATCATCGGTTGTGGCCTGAGACTGCAAGTTCAAGTCTGTAGAAACGATTTCAAGTTCGGTCAGCGAACACGGCTTCTGAACAATCTCGGGAACTGATGTCTCGAGCCACTCCAGTAGGCCAAATACCATCTGATCACCAAGTAAACGACTTTGAGCATATTCTACTCCTCGCTTGAGAATACTGAGCCGGGTGTGAGAAGGAATGCTTGGAGCCTCGACCGAGAAGAGAAGGGCAGAAGAAAATGGATAGCCTGATTTTGGTTCTCGGAAGTGGTATGCTATCGGAAATGCTGAAGAAGGATCAGATGTGATGGCACAGTGGCTCGGACTGTGAGAAGTGAACCTCTCTCCGAGGATCGCCTCCAAGGCCATCATCTCTTCGGACCACATCTGGGCATCTGCAGACAGATCCAGAGACTCGGCTGTCACAGGCGCCACAAGCCTCAATTGAAGAGCTTCTAAAGCAAGATTCTCGTCCCGATCATTGTCCTTCAGAGCTTGAATGCATATTTGACTCGAATAGCCAGCTTGCATCATCCTCTTAACCTTGGCGTCAGTTGAAAGGTCACTCGTCATAAGGCTGACTCCTGCATTGTACCCCGCTGGAAAACTCCAGCCAGGAAGAGAGTCTTCAGGCACATGGATGAGAAGCCATTCCAGAACTTCTTGTCTGCTGCCACAATTTTCAACAGCCTCATCGATATGGCTTTTCTTGAACCCTGATTTGGAAAGATCAGAGATAATGGATGCTCTCTCAGCAGAAGACATCTGAACATCGTTCGGATTCCATATGCTTTTCGATCTTATAATGCTCTCGATACGTGTCCGAATGACATCGCCTAATTCAAGTTTTGGAGCATAGTCCCAGGCCTTTGTGGGTGGCTTGGACGACCCATTATGTACTAAGCTGATTGACTCTGGCTTTGAGGCCTGCGCAGCCGCTTGCTCTTTTCTTTTCTCGATACTGGCCTTGATCTCTTGCCGTTTATTTTCAGCCGCGAACGGGTCTGCATCGTACTTCCAGGCTCGTTCCTCCTTCACGTCTTCATCTTTTAATCTTTGAAAATCTCCCTTCCACAAGTCCCGATAAGTTGGTGGGAGTATCATCGATATGTTCTTCATGCTCGAGACCCTGAAAAGAGCATATGCAGCAGCAAAATGCCTTGCTTCAAGAGCAGTGGGTTGATCTGCTAGATGGGCATATTGGGATGGGAGTTGGAACGGAGGCAGCCTAGTGATTTCCCTCGTCTTCGGGTCATTCTTCGAAAGGATCACCCAAGATCTGTATCTGGCCCCTTCATCGCCGCCAGAGGGCATTTGTCGCTGCTGATACTCAGGTTTGTTCCATTTCTGACGTTGACAATGCTCCGAGAGCAACTGAACAGGGACCTTCCCGGTCCAAGATGCACCGCCAATCACTTTCTTCGTGTCAATTCGTGGAGGTGCCTCAGCATCCTTGTTATCCTTTTTCTTCTTGTCATCTTGGCGATTACTGAAGACGATGTGGTCGCTATCAGGCACTATAGGATTTGATCTCTTCGGCGTATTTTTGCCCGAGCCCGAGCCTTTCTTTGGCGCCATTAGATATCACCACTTGTTTTCCACAAAAACTCTTCGACTATGTTTCTGCATAGCGAACTGTGAATAATCGAGCGTCGAAAATACAGTGCAGAAACGTGATGGATGCTTCACGCAATTTGCAGGGGGGTTCGAATGCTAAGTGGCGAAAGGATTGTGACATCGGGCTGATGAGTGCACATGTAACGCCCTTCGATTAGAACCGTCTATTGACTATCGCCCGCTTCACTTTATTGAAGGACATGGAGGTCATGGATCACGGAACCTTGTGTCATCAACGATGCCAAGGGAACAAGTAAAATCACTACTAGAAGGAAAATTACGAATGGTTCGCAAGATGCATTTCGGCTTACCTGCCATTATCGCGGTCAAGCGGCCCACTCTAAGTCAGCACAAGTCTAGTACGAGGCTGGGACTCAGCCTTCCCGCCTCGCTAGTTGGCACACCCTCAACACCGAGGCGCTGAGTTCAGCCTCGATGGTCACGAATACGCAATGGTAGCAGAGCCAAGAGGCGGTGGGTCTGGGTTTGGAAAGTAAAGTATTTAGTTCATCATTAGGTCGGAGCAGACACAATGTCTACTTTCTCCAAGCGTTGCGTTGGCGTGACTTGTACTACAGCATCATTTTATTACTTGTGCTCGACAAGACCAATTCTATGGGACGAAATACTTCGAGGCTCCCAAACAGCCCCAGGCCTAGTACACCTACGGTGTCTCACAAGTAGTTCACAGCTCATATGTGATGGCATTCCGGTACGCCGTCTGATACGCCGATAACCGTTTGGGGACCGAAATAACCCGTCTCCGTGAATAAGTCGGCGGACAAGTAGAAGAATTGCTAATTATGGTTGTCGTGACTTCGTGTGGCCTCATAAATGCTTGCTCCGAGTAATGAGCTCTTCTATGATTAAGGATTGGATGAGAAAGACCGGACAATGGGTGAAGAGGATGTATCAGAGTTGCAGGTTGTGTAGTGGTTGCAACTTCGGGGGCTCCTGGGTCGTGCCTTCGTGGCAGACCGATTCACCTTGCTAGCTATTGGCTAGTGGTGTGTGGCATGTAACCACAGGGGTTTGGATAGAAGTTTCGCACTTCATACTCGGAAGAATGAAACGCTATCATAGTATTCAATGGGGGGTGGCTGTGATAAGGCAGCGATCGCGACTGGGTCCGGTAACTGAAAGCCTCGCTGCATCTCTGTCTCAACAAATGCTGATGCTCTCTTGTAGCGCTTGTCACAATACTTGTTGTAGACGGCGGCATGGTGCTTTCGAGGGTCTTCGCAACACTCCAGCAGCAGATTCAAGAGTGGTTTGAGTTGAGAAAAGGTGTATCCGGAGTAGTAGACATGATGAGGTGACTAGACTTGTTAGATCGCAGACTTCAGGGGGAATTACTTTCAACTTACCCATGTGCCTTTGCGAAGCATCATGCGCGAGAGACAATGTGATGCTGCCGCGGTGAAGCTCGGAGGACTTCCAATAAAACGCTCGTCGATTAAAGTGACTTCCAGGAAATACTTTGCCAGAGTCCGTGTTTCCAAGTCGTAGTCGTCTGCCTTGCTGATTCTTCGCAAGAAGCTCATTGGACCTGGCCAACCTAATTCGAATTGCAGCATGGTTAACATGAAACGCTCTGCCTTGAGGATCTCATCGATTGTGTAGCCCCCATCAACCATGTATACAATCTCTTGCACCGACGGGCAGTTGATCTCTTCATACTTGGCAGCGATGAAGATAGCCGTTGCTCCCACGAGCTGCAATTTTGCGAGAGACACGACTTTGCAAGACAAGAAACGATCAATATAATTGACACAAAGGAACAACGTCTCGGGTAGGAGGTTGAAGCGGTGGTGGACTTGAACCAACCAATCCATCAGCACTGAACGCATGGACCACTGGATTTCATGCTGATTGTCCATGTAATGAGCATTTGGAAGCATCTTGACTTCGAGCTGTCTCATGTAGTCGAAGATCTCATCTCCATACTCGGCAACCATGCTGGTGTCATAACTTTCGTCTTCGATCTCTTCAGGAGATCTCGTGGCCTCCACTAGCTGTTTGGCTGCAGAGATCTCCTTCCGGACGCGGTTGTTGACCTGGGGGAAAAGGACTGCGGTAGTGCCCCCGGTGGTGTTGTCACCTTTGGATCGAAATGATCTTGCAGTCACGTAACCTTCCTCTTCATAGTTCTCATCATACTCATCATCCCAGTATTCTTCCGGCTCCACAGATTGTTCATGATCAATATGGTGAGGATTCAAACCGGGAACGTGGTCCACAGGATTGATTAGGCTTGCCACAGTGACTTGCTTTGTTTCAACTGCCTTGGGAGCGACTGCACTGACCTCGGGCAGTGGTGCATATGTTTTTGGTGGCTCGGTGTCAATCACTTGCGGTAATATGACCTGTGGTTTAGATGGTTCAATTACAGGAGCAACGTCGTGAAAGCTTGCTTCCTGCGTCGTACTGTATAAAGGAGCGGGTTCTAAACTGACACCGTGAATCTCTGGGAGACTTGTATCGGATCTGGGTTCGTTTGCTGCTTTGGTCGGTTCAGCAGGAAGTTGGGTAGTCGATGTCGGAGGTGGAAGAATAGGAAGGCCTTCGAGATTGGGTCCCGGCAAATTCTCAATCTGACCATTGATCAACGGTATGCTAGAGGCGGTAGGGATGAGAGCATTAAGAGCATTATCTGGAACTGTAGCAGTAGGATTGTCCTTGAAGATCATCGTTGGACGCTTGCTCAAGGCCGTTCTTGGATTGTACTTTTGTGCTGCACCAGTCTCCACCAGGACTTGCTTTGAGACATGATCTGAAGCAGCATGACTGCTGGCTGTTGTTGCTGTGGGCTTGAGAATCGTTACGGAGAAAGGTCTCTGTGCAGGTTTGAGGAGAGCGGCTGACTTTCTTTCGTTCAAGGCGGGAACATGCTTTATGGTGGGCTGGAGGGCAGGTTTTGTCTGGAGAATGGAATCATCTCTGATGGTGGCGACAGTATTGCTTACGTCCGCAAAGACGTTGCGTTTGGCCGCAGTCTTGAGGGAATGGCCGGCCGGAAAAGAGGTCAGAGCTGGACTAGATTTATTGCGCTGGTGGAATGTTTTTGCAAGGGTGCCATGGGGAGGCACATTCTCATCGTTTTTGACGCGTGAGATACGCATTGGGCGTGAGGGCTATAGAGAGGTCGACGTTAGTCTCAAAGGCATACTGTGGTTTGGTGCACTATAAGGCAAAGGTAGGGCCGGTTGACAGTTGAGTTGGAGGAAGTGTCATTGTAGTGTTCCCAACGAGGAGTTGGCTTACCTTGATCTCCATCATGGTGAATCAAACTGTCGAGGCTGATTCCGCAAGTCCTTCAAATCACAAGATTGAGCCTGGTAATCCTAAGACCACGATGAAGAAGGTCAAGGAGTCGCGCCCCTTTTCCGTAGCAGCAGTGAGGAGCTGTTGCATTAGCTTAGAGAATACAAAGGCGAAGGTAGAAAAAGAAGAAGACCAACACCTAGATGTGTATCAATGCAAAAGCTAGGCCTGTGGTAGAGTTCACGGCATATTGTGGGCCATGGTAACGGGAAACCACAACATTGAAGGACGAGGCCATGTAAACAAAAACAGCACGATGAAGCATGAGCCCGGACGCGGCTACACTTTCCGCCAAGCCGATTCCGGAAATGAATGACATTCTGCCTGACACGGGTGCGTCCCCCAAATCCGGTATATAGGTATCCTAGTTTTCGAATCATGAACCCAAACCGCTTGCCAACTATGACTTTTTCCCTAGAGAACGCATAGTAAGAATATTTCAATTATGTCTCCTCTTGAGTATGGAGCACCCTGAGTTTGAATCCTCCGAGTCCCATCACATCCACCTTGACCCAAGCGGAGGTCAATAAATTTTAGTCAGACGAAATCATTCTATCCGGGAAGCCTTTCCACATTTAGCACCTGCCAAGCGCCGCTGTCCCTGCTTTATTACAACGTCAACATGGAACGCGATCCTCACGCACCCACTGAAATCAGTTTTCCTCGCCTCAGTTCAACACCAGTCATGATATGAGTTTGAAAAACACACAAGAGATATGGTGTCATCATACAGAACCATTGGTCAGTATTTGAAATGAAGAGATTGTAGACCTGGTGGCTAACCTTTGAAACTGGGGTATGACGTAGACGCGACATGAAACATACGCGAAGTTTCGCGAAGTCACATGACATCCACCTGACGGAAGAACTTTAATACCAAGGCACTTCTCGACTTGGACAAGAATCTAGAATATGTGTTTCCAATGCCGTGAAGCGCGCAGCTGTGCTCAGCAGCTGTGGATGAAATCGGCGTTTCTTCATGTCAGGGTACTAGGTGTCCTTTGGATTAGAAATAAATGTTGTCGTCAAGCCATCATCGGAGGCCGGTATCAGCTGGAAAGGAGTCCGCTGGGCGCTTAGTCAATCTCCCTATGTCATAGCTGGTTGCAGGCCCCAACGGTGAAGCTCCGAAGATAGATGGCCTGTGGTTCAAGACATCTACTAGCAAAGGCCCCTGTTTCTGTCCGTTCCGACTGTTAGTTGAAGGCCAATCCATTGGGGTGGTCGTCGAAGTCGACAGCACCTATGTAGATTGGCCCGTTCGAGCTCAGACATTTGCCTGTCAGCTAGGACACACATTCGAAGCCACATCGTAACATGTGCATGGTTCATTCCTGCGATGGACGGACAAAATTGGTCGAGATGCAGGCGAGATGCAGGTTGGTGACCTCGGCCTCGGCCTTGGTGCGATGATTACGCAAAGTGGTGTGGCGATTCACAAAACGGCAGAGGAAGTTTATTTGATTGCGCTTCGGCACGGGGGCTTTAGGGATTAATTACGAATTTTCAGCTCCCTTTTCGGGTTCGGACCCATATCTCGAGGAAGCCATCCAGACATGCATGACATTGATGTCAATTGTGGACAAGACTACCGAGAATGAAGGACAGATAAATAGTTGCCTCAGTTTACTCAGTTTAATCTCGGTCGCCATGGTATCGCAGGCAGCGACGGAATGTGGAGATGCGACGAGCCAGGTAGTTGGGGGACATTTGGGCGTCGCAAGGAGCATTTGGGTGATCCGTGTGGCTGCCAAAAGGTCAATCCATGAATAGAAACGATAGCAGCCATTTCGTATCAAGATTACTGCACGTGCACAACTTGTTGTGGTGTTGGTTTGTACCCGTACCCGTACCCGTACGGTTCTCGATTCCATCGGAGATAGTGGTAGTACTTAGTTCCTCGTGGGTGTCATCACAAGCTGCTGGTCAATGGACGCTGGGACAGACGCCAAGCACCCGTTAGCTACAGTAAGTATGCCTTTGAGCGAACTTTCTGTGGGTGCCTTTCAGGCAGAGAGAGAGTTTTTCCGGGCCGCTGAAACCCCCCAGTTAAAGTGGCTAACCAGGATGTGCTCCATCCCATGCCGTGGCTAGCTAAGTACTTATTGGTAGTCAAGAAAATAAGAATGTACGGGGAAGGACTCGTAAGGGAGTCTGAGTCTGAGTAAGGAGCAATGGGGAGGGATGGAGGAGGGAGTGCGTCAGCTGGATATGTGGTATGCCTCCCTGCCTAGGTAGGTAGCCAGGTACATATGTGCGTAGGGAGGTATCTGTACCTGGGTACCACTCCGTACTTACACTTGTAACTCCGTAATTACAAGGTGATCCCTACTTGTAAATCATCTCAGTCACTGTATGCGACTGGTATTCCTGGGCATGCCAAGCCCATTTTCTGAAGGCGGGCTGATGAGAGCATGGGCCGGGCTGGTGGTGATTGAGATGTGTGCCAACAGTCATGCACCAGTGAAGACCATTGGCCAACATGGATGGTGGCATAGTAGTCCATAGTAATAATTAGTAGTTGTGTGTCTCGATCCGCTGACGGCTTGCTGATCTTCTCCATTCACACGGCGCAAAGTAAAGCGCAAAGCCCTGCTTCGGCCAGATTAAACTTGAACATCCCGTGAGCACTGGGCACCGACTGAGTTGTGTACAGGGAAATAAGTAAGTAATAGTAAGTCGGTTAGTGAGGGGTTTGCTTTTGCCTTTGTCTCTGATCTCTGGTCTCTGAGGATACATACTCTGGAGTTGCTTCGCACTCGTGCATTGTGAGTCGTTGGTAATCCCCTCTGGGTGCGCTTTTAGCACAGCGCATCGCCTGGCCTAGCCTTTAGTCTGCCTCGCATTCATCCAATTCTCTTGATTCAATTCGTGTCGTGGTCCTCACTTTCCCGATTCCTTCCCTTCCCTCTTGTTGGCATTGCCTCTGCGCTTCCATTCTCCCCCTACGACTACCGACTAACGCCCGCTGCCCACTACTGCCCGCCGCCCGCTGACTTGATCTTGATTTAAATGTGGGATCCTGGCCTTTCTTTTACCTTCCAAGCGTTTTTACCCTTTCCCCCCTTCACCATTCGGGTGCGAGTTCCCAGTCACCCAGTCACCCAGTCGCCTCAGCCCTCAGGCCCAACCCCCGTGAGAATGCTAATCAATCAAGCTCCCAGAGGTGAATGGCCAACATGACACCGCTTCGGATTGTCACCTGGTACCCATTGGCCCCAGCTGGTCGAACCACTCCGTCACAAGATGTACTACTGACCTTCACGGCCTAGCATCTCGCACAAGTCCTCCTCCTCTGTAGCGGGTCCTTCGGTCGCTTCATTATCATCTGGCAGTCAATAATGTAGATGCGCTTCCTTCTTGACTTTCCAACTTCGTTGTACTGTAATGTCGACTTGCTTCCCTTGCGCTCCAATCTCTGATCTCTAATCGCTGATTGTGACAAATTTGAACTCAGCCACTCGGAATAATCCAGTCTTCCACACAGTTCGAAGCCACGTTCTTGTGGTACGAGGCCTCTGGGTACGGAGGACGGGCATCTGAGAGGAGGGAACCACTGACCACTGACCACCACTGCCCACGACTGACCAGTGGGCCGTCGCCCTCCAAGTGGGCCTGGTTTCAGCAACCCAACCCAAGCCAGGATCGCACTGTCTCTCCCTCCGTCTGCACCTCACCTACTCACAGAGTCACTACTGCACCTCTTCCCTCTTCTCATCCTCATTCTACACCTGATCACATTCTTCTTTTCACTTCATTCTTGGCTGGTTAGGTCCTTGATACATCTGTCTTTGCATCAGAAGGGCCACTGCGTCCAACCGACTATCTTCCCTTCCCCCAGAGATACTGCCACTATTTCAGTGCCATCTTCCTCAAATCATGCCTGAACGGTAGACCCGGATGCCATTGCAATACCATTTGCGCTTTCTTCTCTCCATCCAATACCCTGTGGAAATTGCTTCTCTACCGTTGCGATCGCAGTAGACCATCCATTTCCGCTGTAAGTTACCTTGTTCCAAAACCCAACTCTCATTCCCAATCACCCGCTTTGCCTCCCTCGCCCAGCAGTCCGCCCTGAACAACCCCAAGCTTTGCAACACCAACCTCAGCCATCACCATTGATTTGATGCATAGTGAAGCTAATCGCTTGTTTCGCAGCACTGTATCCTCTTCGAACCCTTAGTTTCTCCTTTTCACCTCCTCCATCCTTACATTGTCATCGGCGCCGTGCTGACCCTGGTGGTCCCAACACCGCCTTACCGAGGAGAAGGATACGTACCCTACCCAGTTCAAGAAATTTACGTGCTATGCAAATCTTCAATCTACTCTCGGACGAGGACCAGAAAGCGGACAAAATGTCCCCTGCAAAGTCCATCGCCTTTGAGCTTCTCCTAGACGAGGGCTCAAAGACAAGGGCTCGGATCCCCCTTAGGGTGGTCTTGAACGCCCACGACAATATCGAGTCGATAATCACTACTGTCAAGAACTTCTATGGCATTTATGACAATCATGGAGTGAGCTTTGAAGACGGATGGGGCAACACCCTCATCGCCTCATATGATAATCTGAAGGCCAACTCAACCGTCTATGTGCGCATCGTCGCTGGTGTCCAGTTGCCCCCTGCAACCCATATCAATGGGGCTCACATCATTGAGAATGGCACTGAGCCTCGACGTCGACCTAGTTTGGGTGAGCCTTTCCAAATGCTACCACCCCATATGCGAGAACAGTCGCATTCACCCTCCCGCCCGTCCTCCAGGCTTGCCTATAAGCGAAGCATTTCTCCTACACAGGGAAGAGGTCGCCGAAGTGCGTCGCAACAGAAGGGAGGCTCTCATACAACTGTCAGTCGGGGTTCCAGTGCCAATGGCAGCTATCACGAGGATAACGGCTACAGCGATAGCGAGGCTGGACGCAGCTCCATCTCTGGATCCAAAAGAGCAAGGAGTGAACAGTTTGCAAGCTCGGACATCAGTACTGCTAATGTCTTGCAAGATGGTCGACGAGGAGGACCCATTTTTGATAGCTCGGTAAGTGTCGACGCTTGAGCAGCGCCTTTTGTTGTTTACTAACCACCAAATAGACATTACCCTTGTTTCTGCCACCCCAAGTCCCAGTCACGGCTTCCCAATCCTCTGTCTCCCCCCAGCGACGCTCCATCCCTCAAGAAGGTGCCTCTCCTTTCCACCCTCCGGCTCAAAAACTTTGGGGAAATCAACAGCCACCGGTCCTCTCTCCTCAAAGCTATGGCCAAATTCACAACTCTGCGCGGGCTGAGTTCGGCGCCACCACTGAAATGGCCACCCCTGTACCTCAGCACGGCCATCGCCTGCGAGACCGCCAACCAGGGTACACTGGAAGAGCGGGTTATTCATCTCAAGGAGTCTTGCCCACTCCTGACCCTACAGTTGCCAGTTGCATATCTGATGAAGATGTCGCCCGCACTCTGATTGCCCTCGGTGATGCTTCCAACTATTCCCATGGGCGCACATCAAATTCCACCATGGATGAAACCTTTAGTGGTGTTGCAGATGCCGCCTCCTCGACTGGAGCGACAAGTGACAGCGATGAGAACAGCGATGCGGAAGGAGGTCCCCTAAAACATAGAAAATACCTTGAAGAGGACGAGGAGTATGATATGGAAGAGCCTCTCCGTGAACAAAACGACTTTGAAGAGCAACCAAAGACGAAGAAGATCAAGACAAAGACGCACGATGGCCCCACCAATGGATACCGCCCAAAGCCCACCTCAGCCTTCAAGAACAGCAAGCCCTCCAAGGTCCGCTCTCTCAACATCCCAAAAGTGAGCAAGGCAGCACCGCAGTCTGGACTGATGAAGGCACCATCGGCCCCAGCTTCCAATGGCCAGGCGCGCAAGTCGTCTGGCTCAAGTCTCAATTTCCAGCACCAACTTGGTGCGGATGAAGAAGACTTGTCATCAAAACCTCGCTGCCAACGCTGCCGCAAGAGCAAGAAAGGTTGCGATCGTCAACGTCCCTGTCAGCGGTGCAAGGATGCAGGTATTGGCATCGAGGGCTGTATCAGTGAAGACGAAGGCAATGGACGAAAGGGCCGATACGGTCGCCACATGGGTGTACCCGTTGCGAAGAAGGCCGATGATATCGCTATTTATGAAGACGATACCCCAATGATGCCTGCCTCAATGGTCGGCGACACCACCGCTGTTGCTCTTGGAGGCAGCCCAGACAAAACAAAGAAGAGGAAGAGATGATGACAAGTGCAAACAAAATTTGGTGGAACGGCTTTGTGGAATCAAGTGGGGGCCTCTCAACCTAAATGGGACCGGCATGGATAGATTGCGGAAAGGCCAGGGTCAACCTTGGATGGATAGGGTCGCAAGACCCCGGCTATTGCAACGAAATTGACTGAGACAAACGACTTGAGCACTTGTGTTGACTTTGAGTTCGTGGACTGTTTTACAAAGAAGATAACTATGGAGTTGGAAGCTGGAAGCTGTCAGGCGAGTGGATGATTAATTTTTCCTTGCGGTGTTGTGATATGGGTTGGGATGAAAAAGGCTCGCAAGCAATTGTTTTTGTGGAACAACATTGAAACAAGACAATTTTTTTCTTTGGCATTGGTAGCAATCAGTCAGTCACTCAGTCAGTCACTCATGATGTATGAAATAGTCGCAATTTATAAGCTTTGATATAACTGCAATCACATAACAGGATGAACCCTCCACAAAGCCATTCTTAACGATCGCGCGACACCAGGTCCACCAATTATAGTCGCGCGCAAACTCACAAGGCTGTGGTTTCATATGTCACATGATCAGGCTCTGTGGGTGCAGACTCCACTCGTCATCCTGAATTGGGATTCGAAAATGAGGGGCAAGAAATTCCACCGTCTCCAAAAAAAGTTGAGTGAACAAAATCAAGCCCTCGGTTGCCCACCATCAACGCTCCTGGCTGCTTAAGTCAATGGATGTAATGCTACTAGTACTGTGACGCTTCATTGACTTGTGCTTCATTGACTTCAAAGGCAGCCCCACCTAGGCTTTCTTCACGGTCACTCGCAATATTCCACCGCTTGGAAAATCGCTGTCATTTGCGACTTTCAATCTTTCCTTGGCTGCGTTACCAGCAAATACCATCCCCGGAGATTCGAGACGCGCCGACACTCCAACAAGGCCCGGAGACTCGATCTAGAACATCATATTAGCCTCAACCCTCATCGCTCCCTGTCGAAGCCCTTCATCCTCGCCCCTGACATCACTCCACACACCCACAAAAATGCCCGAAGACCCGCCCAAACCGGCGGCCGCGCCTCGGACTCGAGCCGCGAAGCCTCGTGCGGGGATCCAGCGTAAGACGCGAGAAGAGCGAGAGCAGTTCGCACGGCAAGAGGCGGAGCGACAACAGGCGCGGAATGCCGAGGCATCGAAGAGTGCGGCGACACGCGGCGGAACCAGGGGAGGGAGAGGCGGGCGCGGCGGGCGCGCGGGTGCTTTGGCTGGCGGAAGCGTGGGCGACCCACGAGCAAGTAGTAGTACACCGGGATCCGGGGGAGGCGTGTTTGGCGCAGGCGGCGGAGGCGGGTTGAGGTCTTCGCTGGCTTCGAGGACCATCTCGGCGGGATATAGCGAGATGATTGAAGGGGCGGTGTCGAGGAGAGGGGATGCGGCGCTGTTGAAGACGCTGGAGGGTGAAGATGTGAAGGGCTCAGTTGAAGGCGGCGGCAGTGGAGGAGGAGGAGGAGGTGGTGGTGGTGGTGGTTTCGGGGGCAGCCGCATGACAGCAGCGAATCGGTACGTGGACGGCGTCGAGGTCGTCGGGGACGAGGTGCCAGATCATCCCAGGCGAGACATCGAGCTCATCTGCATCTCAAGCGACGAGGACGAGGACGCAGGAGCCGGTCGGGAAGGCAAGCAGAAAGATGCACAACGCACATCACACAGCAAGAAGGGCCTGCGCCCTGTCCGCGCGCCGCATACACCGCGAGAAAAAGACGGACACGTGCCTCCGGGGCGGGGGAGACCTAGTACCGATACCCGAGCTGCGGCGGCGGCGGCAGTCAAGAAAAGCGAGTCGGATACGCTCAATGAGGGTGGAGAGGAAGCGGAGGACGAGACCGCGATGGATGTGGACGAGCCGAAACAGCACAACCGGCTATCAAGCCCGGAAATGCGACGGCGGAACCTGAGGAAGAGTTCGAGCGCGAAGTCAAGGGACAGCGTGAGAGCCGCGACGGAGACGATTGAGGAGCGCGCAGAGCGGCTGCGAGTAACGGACGACACGAATAAACTACGCGATATCTTCCTTGGTCGTCGCGAACCCCGTCGTGGGCGTTCCGCCGTCGTCGTTGACGAGGATGACATGGAAGATGACAATGACGATGACGATCGAGGCGAAGAGGCGACGCTGGAGGACGGAAAGCTGTTCCTCTTCCAGCTTCCTCCGCTGACGCCGTTCCTCTACGACCCTACCACTGAGCCTCCCGCCGACCCCGCCGTCAAAAAGGAGCCGGACACAGCCGGCATCAAAAAGGAAGGGGAGGCCGCGCCGACCTCGACCTCAACATCAACATCCAGACCCGCACTACAGCACGACGGCATCATAACAGCATCGGAACCAACCCGCCTCCCCGCCGGCCTCGTCGGCAAGTTACGGGTGCACGCGTCGGGCAAAGTCAGCCTGGACTGGGGCGGGACGGACATGGAGGTGCGCTACGGCACCGAGGTCGACTTCTTGCAGGACGCTGTACTGATTCAGACGAAGAATACACCCACGGAGAAGGAGAAGGAGAAGGAGAAAGGGGCCAAAGGTGGCATTGCAGGTCCTGGGGAGAATGCGGCAGCGGTCGCGCCCGCAGCGGAGAAGGTGGAGGAGGATGACGAAGACCTCGATCTCAGTGCAGTGGGCAGGACGTATGCTCTGGGCCAGGTCCGCAGGAAGATGGTGCTCATTCCAGACTGGACAAAGCTGTATGATTGATTGATTGATTGATTGATCGCATGCGTACCTGAGAGGAGGCTGGATAGGAGTGGGAATCACATTATCGGATGAGAAAAGCTGAGCATGAGCTCCCAAGGCTAGACCGTTAGATCTGGTCTTACTACCAGCAAATGGGGTAGTGGAAAATGGGTTATGCACCTGTGGCTCGAATCTTGATATAGATGGTACGGTACCCATCGTTTGCTCATATCGCCCACTCAGAATCCCGTAGAGGGTCTGCCTGGGAAGGAGAGTACAGAAATAATTCTATCTTTTCCGGGACCATAATGCGATCGATCGCTTGTGTTAATATTTCTTGGTATGATTTCATTATTCAAGAGCTCTCTCTGTCTAGTCTAGCACGAGGGCATGCTCTTTATACCCTGCCCATCCAGTGCTACAATTGGTTTTCGATGCCATTCAAATCAGTTCCGCCTCATATCCTGTACAATGGCTGTTCCAACCAAGTAGCGGTAGAAAATATATCAGGGAAAAAGCAGATTCGCTAAAGACAAGTTGCCGCTGCTGCTGGTTCCAGTGGAAGAAAGGAAAATCGTTCACGATGTATGGTTCAGACAACAATTGTCCTCCAAGCGCCCCCAACCGAGCTCATTTGAACTCATTCAACGCCAGCCTTTAAGAAATTCAAATATTAGGATCATCCGCTAACTCCTGTTCCCTTTGTGCACACACTCTCCGTTTGTGATCCCCATCTTTTGACTCCGAATTTTGTCCTGATCATAGGCAAGTTACACACAGAGTGCCGATGGTGCCAACTATGACCGCGAGTGACCCGGCCTTGAGAACGCGAGCATCATTTTCATGGGTGCGCAATTCAGGGAGCAGATGTGTCACATCATCGACCTCCTCGTCCTCCGAATCTGCGAAGTTGAATGATTCCTTGCTCTCAATGGAGTCCGTGGTAGGGAGCCTGACTTCCTTACCCAAGGGTACATTCGAGTCGTCATCCTTCTCAGCTGCGGGTGTCTTAATTTTATTGAATAGCTCTTCGACCTCTTCCTGAATCTCCTTTCCAGCCTTTCGCAGCTTATCCAACAAAGGAACACTAGAGCTAACGGGGGCATCTCCGGTTGGGGTCGAGTCGGGTGAACCACCCAATGGAGCTTGTGTCGGTAAACTTCTCTTGGTCTTTACCACACCAATCTCACCCTTAATTGTTCCCAAGCCAATCGTTCCAGCCTCGGTGGGACTAGGCCATTGATCCGGAATAGGATTGAAAGTCTGGGTATAGACGACAGTAAGCTGTTGTGCGACACCACTTCTAACCAGATCAATTTGATACGTGGTGATCGGCGAGACCTGTGTGACAGCAGTAGGGGCAATGGCCTGGCCCACACCCTGTCGTTTCTTCAAGTCGGGGACCATATTCGGATCTAGAACCGGGAGTATTTGCAAAACTTCTTCGGGGTTTTGCGTTGGTGTTGGTTCAGAAGAAGGCGAGGCTATTGTAGGAGCAGGTTCCGCTGGGATAGTCGTAAATGGTTTCCAGACATTGGTGTCCAAGTCTGTAGGGAGAGGTGCGATCTGCATGGGGACAAATGCAGACGCGGCGGAGATGAGGGAGGTGGCGAGGAGGACCGAGGTGGTCGAGCTATGCATCTTGACGTCTCCCAGGAAGTTCGTGGGCCTGAGGTGAGTTCTAGATGTCAAAGAGGGAAGGTTTGACACGCTCAGGGTCGTCGGTCGGCTGTTGTTGTGCCCAGGGAATTAAATTGACCGTTGGAGATTGATAAACACAACAGGCTCGCGTGTAGACTGTAGGCACAGTAGCTCTCGAGGTGTGAGTCGAAAGCAACCAGTTAAGGCGGCCACACGACTAAAAAGGGATATACCCAAATGCTACCTCTGAATATTGTATTATGATTTGCTGATTGGGGCCAATTCCAGCCTGACAGGTGAGATAGGAGATGACAAGAAAGCGAGGATAAGTCGTGTAGGTGAGGGACCCTGTGGTTTGTTTCGCGGGAAGCAGAGAAGGAAGGCTGGATGCAGGCTGGTCGTGAGAAAAGTTATGCAGTTCGTATACGAGTATAGTAATATTCAAGTCCGGAGGGCAGTGCAGATGTTGGCTGACGTGGTACACTGGCAAGAGGCCGGATGAGGATGAAAGAAGGGGAAGGGGAAAATAGCAGCAATGGAAGCGTACGAGTAGTAGAAGGCACACCAACAGGGGAGATGAATGCGGCGGTGCCAAGGCAGCCAGTCCAAAGGGCAGGATCAATGGGGTGGGCACCTGGTGGGGCACCTTCCAATTCAAATGTTGAATGAGTGGCCCAACCAAAAGAAACAAACGCAGTGGCACCAAGCGGCTTGCAGGGGCCGGAAAATGGCTGTAGGCATGTGGATTCGCCTGAACAGAGTGGCCCCTCCAGGGCTTCAAGAGGCTCTCTTTGTCCTATTTGCCCCCCTCGCATCCACCAAGGCCACCCCCGGCCTCTCCCAGAATCCCAGTTGCTGTTGCCATTGGCAGTCTGATCGCCAACGAGTACGCGGACAGCTAAGGCGAGGATTGCGCGAGATCAACATCCACTATGATGCTTATCTGCCTGACCACGGTTTCACCCAAGCAGAAAACAAGATTTGCCCAAGAAAAGAACGAGTACTCCGTCCTGTAGAGTACTATACTCCGAAGAAGATCCATGAGGTACTCCGTACTCCTACTAGGACAAACGCTGTTCGATGATATCCCACATGGCATAGACCAAGAACTTATATATCAGTTCTCGCTATAATGCTCTACAGAGTACTCCGTACTCCGCTTATCTCATCCACATACTGGTTGAGCGAATCCAACTGTCCATCCCATACTACCCATGATGATGACCATTAGCCCCAATCCAACACCCACGCTCACCAAGCCATAGATCCATGCATGCTTCCTCCGCAAGCCCTGGAGCTCGGCCACCCACGTACTGACCGTGGTGAGACATCCACAAAATCCTTCCATGATACCTTGTAACACTGTACACGAAGCAGAATTCGTTGCACCGATGCGACTTGCGTGTTGCAGGTCGAAGGCCATACCCAACAACGCCGTGCCAAACATGTTGACCAAGAAGGTCCCAAGTGGAAATGCCGCTATCCTTGCGTTCATGTGCTTCGAGACGTAGAATCGCAACAAGCAGCCTGGCGGAGAAAATACCAAAGGGAGCACTGCTCGGTAACGCCAATGAATAGCATTTCCAGCTGGCCAGACAGCCAAAAACACTGCACCCAACCAGCAACCAAACCCAAGGAGAACCGATAATGGGTCTAGGATCTTGCGACCAAGTTTGAAGGGAATCGTGGGTAGAAGCGGCTGGGTAACCAGGGCCACTTGTGCTCCGACTTGCAAAGCAGCCATGGATATAGCTGGGTGAGTAATCAAGATGGCCAGGAGTGCGAGGAAAGAGAAACCACCGTTTCTTGGGAAGATGACCGGATCCGTATGGTATGGACTGGTCGGCGAAGGTGACTGAAGAGCGTTAGTCAGAGCGAGGAACGCATCACGCATAAAGGAGGAGAAGGATGTGAAACTGCCGCAAAACCCCGTGGCCAATCCAATGTAGAGCGGTAAGGTCTTCTTGATCTTTCCATGGCTCGCAGCTGGTGCATTAGGATCTGGTGAACCCCATTCTTCGCGGAACAGCTGTCGGTCCTCGACTAGAAACCCTATCGTAAACGAACCTCCCAGGTTTGCCCATAGCACTCGAGAAGGAAATGGTGAGTTCGGGTAGAGAGTGATAGCCTCAACCCCCAGACGTGCGAGTGTCCCCATCATCGAAAAGAATATCAACCACGACACAGTGTAGATCTCCGTTGCCACTTGAGAGTGTGTGGCCTGGGTGGGAGCCGCGCCCTGTGCCTTCCGCACTTCTTCTAGGCTCTGCTGCCGTCGGGCAGACTCGTTGGCACTTTCTTCATCGAAGACTCTGTCGTGAGAGCTCAAAGGTTCAGGGACGGCGAGTTCGCTAAGTTGAGCTCCTTGTTCCTGTGCCCCTTTGCGAACCAATTGTTCATTTGACTCCAAAGAAGGCTGGTGCGGATCTTGCTGTCTGGCTGGTGGTGGCAATGCCATCTCTGTCAAACCCATGTCATCACACCCCTCATCGCCATCGTCAGATTCGAAGCCAGGACCACTTCCATCTCCATTGCAGTCATGTCGTTGTTGAACATAGTCATGGCCTCTCCCACCATCTCCGCCACAGTGAATTGTTGCCATGGTGCAATGAATATGACCAATGTTAAGAAACCGTCTTCACCGCTGACGAATTAATTGGTTTGATTGTAGGATTGAAGCACGCTATTCTCCGTGATCTCGCAAACAGTGTAGAAAAGTGTTCACAAGACACGAAGAGGAGCTACAGACAAAGGTTGGGGAAGAAGCCATCGTTTAGCCAGAATACATTCAATAAATTCGACGGAACCTCGAACAGACGAACTCAATGACGTTGAACTAGTTGGTATTGGTGGTAGGTGCTTTTAGCCTTGCCTGACATTTCAGCTCCCTACCCAGGCAGCGTGGATAGAAGGCTTCGTTATTGATGGGATAATGCTATAGCAGTTGCCACGAGAAGAAAAATGATGTTTTTTGGTCGCACGTTAGCCTCGTGTAAGTACCAGAATCTGGACAATCTGCTAGATAGCCAACGTCCTGATTAGCAGAGCAATTTCTGGGCATTCTTGTCAGATGGTGAGTCGTTAATACCTCAGGTACGGAGTGCCCAGTGTGGTCTGGGATGGGTGGTTGGGCACCCCTGTAAATAATCGGAATTGGCCGTGCCCCTCCACCGCCAGTGAGCGGTGATGGCCCTTATCGCAAATGCAGTGTAACGAAGCAAACCAGCCATGCGGGGAGGGGGAGAGGGGGGTCCAACTTCTAACCTTCATGGCAAACAATCAACTGGGCATCGTACCTGCGCAAGAAAGAATGTATCTATGTCTACACTTATACCCATGCTATAGTATTGTGGTACTCCAGAGAGCTCACTACTATTGATTCCTCCTTCTCTTTTTCTTCGTGCTGTATCTCCCTTCATTAGCATTGCATCTCTCATCATCATGACTTCCTCGGTGCCTTCCAATGTCCATGTCTCCAAACACCCTTGCCTACGCGCCAAACTCTCTCAACTGCGCTCCAAATCTACCAAAGCTCGTGAAACCAAAGCCTTAGTTCATGATATTTCTCTCTTGTTAGGTGCTGAGGCTCTCGCTGATCTCCCGCTGGACACTATTGGAGCTGTAAGTCTGCCTTGTATTTGTCTAAATCTCAAGTCTCGGTGCTGATCGCTGGCCAGGCTAACCATACAATTGCTGTAGGATGAGTCCCCAATTGGATTTGAGTATGTCGTGGAGGCCATTAACGTCGCGAAAATCACCCTTGTTCCAATCTTGAGATCTGGACTAGGAATGATTGACGGTGTGTATCGTTAGTATTCCGAGCACCCAACTAGCTGACAGCCATCTAGCCATCCAAACCATTCTTCCTGAGCCTGCCTCCGTCCACCACCTTGGCCTATTCCGCGAAAAGATGACCCTGCAGCCTGTTGAGTATTACAACAATCTGCCACAATCCCAGTCCTCTGTTGCTAAACTGGCCATCATCACCGACCCTGTTATTGCGACGGGAGGTACGGCAGTAGCGGCCATTCAGACCCTGAAGGAGTGGGGCGTAGAGAAAATCATTGTCCTGAGCGTTCTTGCTGCACATCCAGGCCTTGTCAAAGCTGCCGAAGAATGGCCTGAAGGAACACAAATTTGGGTTGGTGGACTGGATGAGAAACTGACCGACACCGGCATGATCCAGCCTGGTCTCGGGGACATTGGAGATCGTCTGTTCCTGACCATTGGTAAATAGTGGAAGGACAGAGTGAAACTCCTAGGGAAGATATTGGTGTTTTGGGTAGAGCAACGATCACCGGAGGCAAAGGAGTGCTTGTTGGCCAAACTCCTTTTCCACCGTGCCCTCCTGTTTGAGCATGCCACCAAGCCATTGTCGGGCTCCATCAAGCTCCCTTGCGCCAAATTTAATTAGTACAAACCCACGCACCTGTGCCGCAGTCCATAGCAGCCCATCCTCTTCTTCGCGTTGTCTGCTCAATTCCGCATCTTTTCCTGCCGAATCAACCTGTTCAGCGTTCATATGGGTATTTTGCATCCAGTTCTTTGCTCCAATTCTCGGGTGTTTTGCAAATTGTTGAACAAAAAATCCACCCAGTTTCTCGAAAAGGGGCCCATAGACGATGAGAGTCCCAAATATTCCTAGATTGTTTGACTTGTCTACGAGACTTGTGGTACCCAGTTCGTCTTCATGTAGTATGACAGCGTCTCGAAGCAGCAACCTGCCGCGAGACCGCTCATCGAATTCGCGAACCTCGTTCCTCCCTTTCCAACTCCACAAGGTCCAACTTTCACCTCGGGCCCGTCGCCCTTCACTAACCCAGTCGAGCATGAGCAAGCTGCTCTTCCCACTTGGGTCAACATAAAAGGTCTGTTTCTGCTCGTAAACACTTTCTGCAAAGGGCTGCGTCGGGTCCGGCAGATAGCAGAGAGCGGCTTCAGCCCCAATTCTGACATCGAGGTTCTGCTTGCTTACCACCGTGCGAGATGGAGATTTGAAGAGCTTGGTACTCCCTTGAGTCAATAGAACCAGCCGCGTACTATTCTGTAGGTCACCCTTTAAATTGATCTGGTCACCACCAACAAGTCCTCCGCCATAAGTCAGGAGAAATACAACTGTCACGTGTCGCCCATCTCCGACCGTGTGTGGATCAGGTGCAATAAGCTTGAGGGGATACTGGTATGTGCAACTTTGTAAAATTTGTCTTCCAGGAGGGAAGAGTGCAAGGACTATGTCTCCATTGCCCGGTGTTGACTTTGACGCGGCAAACACCGACTTGGGGAGAGACATGGCCTTTGCTAGTAGGAAACAAAAACCCTTCAGCAGCAGGAGAAGAGTTGCAAACTATCCAGTCCCTAGCCAGGTAGGGACTAAGCTACTACTGCCGCAGCTGTCTCGGGCTGAAGGAAGAACTCAGGCGCTCAGATACTTCCTGGGTGATATGGGTTCCCTTACCTAGGTAGGTAGACACTTACCTACCTGGGTAGTTAGTTAGGTATTACGAGCCGACTGCTGGTGAAGCAGCTTCGTTAATAAGTAGTTAGTTAGTTACTACATAAGTACAGTGGGTCATCGGGTTGACTTCTTTAATTAGTGGCTTGTCTAACTAATAATTAAAAAATCGCCCACATCTCGCGGGCGACTCTCCTCGCAAAAATGGCTTTTAAAACTCTTCCTCCCAATTATACTTGGGCCACCGACTCACCTTCGTTCGAGTATGTCGTTTTCGATATACGCTCGTCTCCACAATGTAACATGTTGTGCTTTTGCGGTGAGCCAGATTCAAGATGGAGACTAATTCCAGCGTCCTTCGGTCTCCAGCATTGACAACACTGAGTTCCCTCCCCATGGAATACAAGATCGCTACTTAATTAACTGGGGGCCGCATGGACGCACCACGATATGCCGAGGGCCAGGGAATCAAACGCCTTGAGCCTGAATCCTTCTATAATAAATGGGAATACCCATCGATCTTGAATGTAAGTCAGACGTACGACTACACAAGCTCAACGCGCCAACATCAACGATGGCATCTGAACTTTCTGCCAGCGTCTTCGTTGCGCCTCCTGTTCCCATGAAGGGACCAGATGGCAGTCATACTGGAACTTGGCCCCCTATTGCTTGCACACTCATCTATGGACCTAAGTCCGCAATACTCGTCAACACCCCGTTCACAGTAGCCAACACGACCGCCCTAGCGGACTGGATCTCTGCAACAATCGGCCAGAAGTAACTAGTCGCTGTTTACATATCTCACGGACTAGGTGATTTCTTCTTTGGTCTCCCCACGCTGAGGATGAGGTTTCCGGATGTAAGGACGCACTGCACCAGAACGACTTTGGAGAAGATGGTAGCCAGTGTCGAGCCTCAAGCTTTTAACGCCTTTGCGTCACAGTTTCCAGGACAAATTGAAAAACAGCCACCCGCCGAGCAACTGGCCGAGGTTCTCCCCCCAAACAATAAGCTCGACCTAGATGGCCATGAATTGGAAGCAATTTTTGTTGGTCAGGCGGCGGTGCCAGAGTCAACGATTGTGTGGGTTCCCAGCCTCCGATTGGCCGTGTGCGGTGCTGTTCTCTATGGGGCGGGCCATCTAATGCTGGTAAACTGCCCCACAAAGGAGTTGAGGCAGGCTTGGATATCTAGTATCGAGAAGGTGGAGCAACTACGCCCTACGAGCGTGGTATGTGGTCATCAGAAAGCCGGAGAAGTCGCTGGCGTGTGGCATCTTGAGCGTAACAAAGATTATATTGAGACCTTTGGAGTTCTAATTGAGACAGGACAGGTTAAAACGGCGAGAGAGCTCACTGCAGCTATGACGGATAGATACCCTGATCGATTCAATCTCGATGCTTTAGTGGTAAGCGCTCAGGTTGCCTTTGCGGAGGCAATCAGAGTGGATTCAGGATTTGCTCATGCCTGGGAATAACAGATTGGCACCCAAGGCTCGGAGATTTAGGTGCTCCATTTTCAGGCAAACAAATTCCACTTACAGCCTGCTGAAGCAGCCATAGTGTTGAAGGCAAGGACGATTGTTTCGGTAACGTGTTGCTACGTCAGGCTATTGCTAGCGAAGCAAGTCACCCACTGGCTCAGTTGCACCGACGATTTCTCCAGCACCATCAAATTGATGAGCTGCAAATATATGTGAAAAACGCGCTAGTTCAACGATCTCGGCTCTCGGCAGGCACTTCAGGGAGTATAGAGTGGGAGACCCCGCGATCGCATCAGACACCTTCCAGTTCTTTTGGTGATTGAGATAAATGTGGTCTCGGAAGCGATCTACCGTTTCAGATAGTTTACTAGAGGCCATTCAATACCGATCCATCATTTACTATTCATCCTCAACGATATTAAGGTCTGTGTATGTCCGACACTATCTCTAAAAGTTTTGTACAAATGCGCTGTAATTCGTGAAAAAGGCTATGTCACAGCCTGAAAGATGGGGAAGCTTCGCACCCGCATTCTCTTGGCCTGTGCCTTGCGGAAAGTACAGTGTTCCATTGCATTCCATAATTGTATGAGACCTGGATCATTTTTCAAAGTTGGATTGAACCCTGATCTTGAGCCGCTCAAATACGAAATGGTCAACTTGAAGGGGCTGTCGCGAGAGTTCAAGGTGGCAGCCTAGGAAAGTATGTCGTCAACTCACCATAACTCACCGCTGTCGTGTTTTCCTTTGGATATTCGGCATAATATGCCTAAGATCGTAGATGAGCAAACAGGTGAAGTCAACTAATTTTATAGCCGAGGCTCCGTGGATATTCTATCTCCCTGGAGCCTTGCACCCACGGAGGTCTCAAATACCCGCAAACTGGTACGAAAGGACCCACACCGTGGATAGGCTTTCCCGGGAAAGTATCTTAAACCACATCTCTGGTTTGGCAGACCGAGGTTCTAGCACAATATCTCGTTTCTCCAGACTAACCAACGGTTACAATGGCATTATAGTCAGCCATAGGCAATGACGCCAGTATGTTAGCCGGTGGATGTTGAGCTAGATGCAACAAACGTCGGTTCAATGCAAGTCCTTGTAAGGGACACGGCAAGCCAATTGATTGGATTCAAATTGTCTGCTTTTCATGACAAGAGATCTGATACATCGAGGAGCATTTGACGCCTAACTAGGGTGTTTACGAGTTAGCCCAAGCGGTTTCAAGTCATAGCCACGGCCTGTCTGAGGGACGCGGGAGCTCCACCAGCCGTCATTAAGCGCAGGAGTGCGGGGGGCAGGGCAAGTATCCACAAACCCAGAAATAGCTTTTCATAGGACACCTCCCCACAACTCGAGACAGCTATGCCCTCCGTGCAAGAGTATTGCGCAAAAGAGAATACATGCACACCCATATCAAACACATCTTTGGATGATCAACGATTCAACCTATAAAGCGAAAAGCGTCTCTCGATGCCGAGGGAAAGCCTCGCGGCTCCGGCTGCTGGTGTTCGAAAACCCGCTCGTCAGAAAGTGGCCATGTTTGCTTGTGACAATTGTCGTACCAAAAGAGTAAATTCCATATATCAAATTGGTTACTATGCTCGACCTGGCGCTAATGATATCAGCTGAAGTGCACTTACAACGAAAGGCCGTGCATGAATTGCAAACTTTACCAGAAAGAATGCAAGCAAACAGGGACTCGCAAATCCAGGCCCTCCACGACACAACGGACAGACGACTCTTTCGACGCAACAGAAAGCATTGTTGTGAACCAAAACCTGGTATCGAATACCTCAACATCCACCGAGAATCACTCGTACTTTATCGGAGCACATGATGCAACCCCGAGTGTGGAAGGACATGGCGATGCAACAGATCACCACCGTCTGGCAAATCTGGATTCTTTGAGTTGTAAATTTCCTGCTCTTCATGGCTTACGGTCGGTCCACTGACAACCGAAGCAGACGATCACCCTCAACAGATCCCGCCACTCGACGAGCTATTCGAAAATGAAATGCTGAGGTTGAATGTTCCTTTCCACGACTTCTCCTTCCTCGGCGACTTGGTCAACGATACTGATGTCAATCTAAATGGACACTTGCCTGTGGGTTCAATAGATCCTCTAGCTGTCAGTAGTTGCCACGAGAAAGTGGGGACTCCATTTTCCAAGCCGACGCCCATCTCTCCCCATGGTCAGGATGGTGACAGGGTATCTGGCTTGGACTCCTTGCGACCCAAGTCGGGACCAGGAGTATCGGAGAATCAAATTCCACCTGGTCTTTTCATCGGTGTAGGGGAAATTAGGAGTGGATTTCTTGGTAAGAGTCTCGTACTGCCATTATGGTCCTCCAGTTGATGAATATCATAGGGTTAAACTCCACCGGGGCAACACTGGCAAGCTGTATTCGCGAATCGATGAGCAGATATCCCGATCTAACATCTAGCTTGAACTTCGAGTGGCTCGTGCAGGCTGCGAAACATATTTCCAAAGTCGACACAGCTGAGCACATTCAGGTCTGCGCATCACAACTGCCTCCAAAATCGCTTGCTGCCATCTGCATCGCATGTAAGTTTCTCTGTCCAATGTGCTCAGAGGATATAACTCACGTTGCAATATCATAAGCCTACTTTACCAATGTCCACATTTACTACCCTGTCGTTCGAGAGCAACATTTCCAGGCTAACTGGGAGGCACTTTACGATGCGAGTCAGAACTCACATCGTGCATCAAATTATATTCTGTTCTGCCTGGTTCTTACGATCGGGGCTGCGAGTGACCGGGGAAACTCTGCGTTGGCCTCGCCACTAGATCAATTCTCCCGTGATCTCTTTCAGAAGGCTTGCGCATTGGCATATATGCCGTTGACCGAATCCACCCTTGGTGCATTACAGGTGATGCTACTCCTTGTAGGTCCATCCCCCGTGTAGTGCTACTTGGACTCTGGCGCTGACTCGAGAGAGGTCATGTTTTTGGAGCTCAATGACCAATATAGCCTGGCATCGGTTCTGTGCGGAGTCAGCATCCGTCTTTGCCAGTCGCTTGGTTTGCACAGAAAAAGTCCACCAGACTTTGACCTCAGCCAAGAGGAGATCAAGTACAGGTCTCAATTATGGTGGATAGCCTTCCGCTTAGAGACGTAAGTTCTGGAAAACATCAAAGCAGATGGGTTGGTATCTGTGTCTAATGATTCTAGATCTGTCGCCATTTGCGAAGGTAGACCCACGGCAGTGCGCGAGTTGACGTACGACGTCGAGATTCTCCCGCTCTGTCAAGACAGCTGCACATCTCCGATCATCACCACCGCCTCTGAAATCCACAAGTGGACCGCCAGATTGACCGAACACTGCAATCGATTCGCCACCATCAACAGCCTGTGCATCAGCACGAATGCCAGGTTGGATGCATTGACTGATCTAGATGATTCCGTGACGGCGTGGAAGGATCAAATACCGGCAGCGCATCAGCCCGGGCAAGACGTGGTGGCGGACTGGAGTTCGTTTATACTCGCCGCTCCCCTCCATCTAGAGTACTTCAACCTCGTGAGAGCCATCCACTGGGCTTGCCTTATGTCCATTGCTACAAATTTCGATGCAGTCGATGATCGGCATAGACGCTTACTTCAAACCAGCAACATGAAATGCTTGTGGGCGGCCCGATCTTTCGTCCAAACCGCCAATAGGTTTGTTCAACCAGTCTTTCGAAAACATACTGGACGTGACTAACGTTTCCAGCGTTGCGGACGGCGGCACCGGTAGTAGCAGCCTGTTTCCCGTAGCGTAGGTGCATCCCCCAAGTCCTTTTGTGCCTAAATCGTGGGAAGCATAAAAATGCTGACAATCGGGACGCAGCCTCCACACAGACCACTATGTGGCCGTCTCGGCTATTCTATACAGGGCGATTTGCGAAAATCCGCACCGAATGGCGGCAAAAGTCGATTTGGAACATCTTCGCGCGGTGAAGGTACACCTTGAGCGCGATTCATTTTCCGGCGAGTGGAGTTCCACGTTACATAGTACGATGGAATCAATGACTCAGATTGCGGAGCAGTTGGTGCGTAATGATCCCACAACAGCAGGGTCGGCATACCAGTAGGATTCATGTGTTGGTGCGTCTGAAATCGAGCCCGGGGTGGGCTGAGATGAAGCAATGTTTTCGTGCATCAGTTACTCAACAGCCTTGGCTGCGATGAGCTGCGAGTCGCTTTTCATTTCAAGTCAACTAAAGGATGGTGCAATACTTATTGGCAGGATTTGGACCTACAAAGTGTGATCAGGAATAAATACTCTGATTGTATAACGCAATGGATTCCGGAATTTAGATTGTGCTCTCAACAAGCTGACTAGTTTCCATCTACTTTTATGTTGAGTTCAAGTAACCCGTGAGCAGGTCCGAGACCTGTTCCATGCTGGTCACCGAGCCCACTATGTGTTGATCTGGACGGACAAGAACAGCAGCTTTCTGAGTCAGATCAAGTACCTTGGTCCACTCGCCCGCAGGGTCAATAAAGTCCCTTCCCAATTGTACCACGGATACTGGAGCTCCCTGAATTTCAGCCTTTGTCTCGGTTGTGAACCCTGAGGAAGTGAACAGGACAAACTCGAACCCATTTACCAGATCTAGCGTTGATACTCGAGCGCCTGCGCTGGTTTCCACCCATTCATGCGGCAGTCGAGCTCCCGGAACACTTTCCTTTTGGTAGTCGGAGGGGCCTCGGATGTGGTCCCGGCCATAAACATAACCCAGTACCAGGTTGAGCCCATCGAAATGGTCATGTTGATATTGAATAGCTTTTTGGATTTCTTTCCGGCAAGATTCGTCAGCCCACAGTGCCTCCGGGGTCATCCCAGGTTTGAAGATGGCGCTGACCAAGCGGAAGATGTTTTCCTCATTTATTTTGCTTTGTTTCGAATTGTCATTTGCAACCGCCCACCTTTCGGAGGTAACGGTGTCGAGGAATGACTCGGATGTCCAGCATTTCTCCACTGCGTAGATTTTCCAGGCCAGGTTGTGAAGATCGCCGATGCCAGTGTTCATACCCAGTCCACCTGTGGGTGGGAATGAGTGCGCAGCGTCCCCAGCCAAGAAGGCATGCGGTACAGACTTTGACCGATACCACGCTGCGATCTTTGGCGAAGTCTTCCACAATGTGATTCCTAGCTCTTTGTAGTCATGGAGTGGCGCTCCTATTGCCTGATTGCCTGTTAGCGCGCATTAATATGGTAAGATTGGGTATAGGTACCGACCTTGAACACTTGGTCTTTGAGATAATGGGACGTGAAGGTCGCCGTTGGAGTCACAGATGGATCATATTGAATTGCGAACACCCAGCTGTTCTTTCTATTGTATGCGATGAAGACACCCATACCAGTAGGGTTTAGGATGAACCACAACAGGCCCGGTCTGAAGTGTGATAAATCTGCGCTGAAGTGAATTGAAGCATAATGCAAGACAACCTCTGGCCCGCGGGTCAGGGTTTCAAAAGGAATTTGCAGAATGTCCCTTGATCTTGCGTTTGTTCCGTCACAGGCGATGAGATATCTGCTAGTAATCTCTTGCGTGGCATTGCTCTCACGTAGTAGCACTGTAGATGTAATCTCTTTGGTGGTCAAATCTTCCGTGCAATGCTGCCACTCGTGCATTGTGAGATAGGTGACTTTGCCGGTTTTCAAGGCTGCTTGCAACAAATGTTCCTCCAACAATGGCTGGGCAACGTTGAACATAGCCTCCGGGGACGCCTCTCTTGCTGTCGCAACCCCTCCACCAGATTGTATCACTCCATATTCCAGACCATTCATGGATGATGCAAAGATGACTGCTCCGCTCTCTGCATCAGAAAGCCCAAGTTCTCTCAAAGACGCCAGATCCAGGTTGAACTGTCTCAATATCTCAACAGTGCGATTATTGATGACGTGCGCCTTAGGTTGTCCTAGTTTTGTGGCATGCCGCTCAAGGATGACACTTTCTATCCCATATCGCGCAAATGCAATAGCGCTGGTTATTCCAATAGGGCCACCACCAACAATCAAGATTGGGGTTGATTTAGGTAGCTTCCGCACGGAAGGTCCTGCTGTGGTTTCGGGCTGGGACATTATGACCGTGGTATAGTGACTATCTTTGAGAGTCATGAGGAACATTTCGCTGGGAAATGTAACTTTTAAATACCCGATTGCCTTGCAGCCTTGCCGGCCTGCGCGACGCCTTGTGTTCGTTTGGTATCATTTTCTGGGAGCGCCGTACTACATTCTGATATCGCCTCGGCAGCATTCAAGTTCATGAAAGTCCATGGAAAGTGGGCAAGTAGCTACGGACCCCCACTGACCATCCCCGCCAAAAATACTCCGTACAACAAACACCATACCGCGGTAAGTGGAGCTGTGAAACTGCTTGTTACACTCCAGACTGCAGTTGTCTGATAGTGAACCAAAAGAAGTGCTTGAAGAGAATGTTTGAAGTGCCTACTAGGGGACAGAACAGATGGGAGGCGTTCCGGGGCATCAAGGTGGTGGTGACTGCGACTGCGGGGGACATGATTCCACCACTAGTAACTCGTGGATGCGTCGTTTACACCCATCCATATTCGCTCCATGGTAGAAGCCGGGGTGAGATCACGAGTTCTCGTGATCTATACACTTGCCATTGAGCAGCCGGAAGCTGTTCATACTAGTAGAAGATGGGTGCTGACTGGAGGCTGCCACAGGGTAAGGGACTGGCCACTCGGTGTAGTTGCCTCTTTGGGAACATCAAGAGTTAGAGAACACTAACTTGACTTTTGCCCATTAGATGCACACTAAAAATATAGTACTTGTACTAGCAATACTAGCAGTGCTGCCTACCCCCCTCTGAGCGCCTCCACTTTAACAATCTCGCCGCGTCGCGTCTCTCAATAACCACAACCTGGCAGCATCCTGCATAGGGTTCAAAAATCCTCTGTGTCACAAAACAACACCCTGTCGCTGCGTCGCGACCATCTATAGAGTCGCTGGAGGCAGCAGCACCCTCCAAATTCGTAAAATTCATAAGTCACTGATCACTTTACCTCCCTGGCTCGCCCTCCAATCCCATTCGTGGTTATTTCCTCAAATCTCGCCCCTTCAATCGCCCAATCATCGAACTACAACCGCCACCACGACCACAACCTCCAAGCGGAGCGCAACATGGAAGTCGACTCTAGCGCGCCAAATGGCAATACCGAGTCGCGTCGCAAATCTGGAAGAGTCGTGCACAAGCCAAACCTGTTCTCCCACGAGCTCCACGAGGGTAGTATCCTTGCCAATGGATCAACCAAGCGGAAGAGAATTTCGAGAGGCACTGCTCCTGAACAGCATGATGGCAGTGAAGATGACGACAATGATTCTGACGAGGATGACGACGAGGAAAGCGAAGCCGAACCTGACGAGGAGGAGGTGAGGGCAAACCGCAGAGCGCAAAGAGCAAAACGACCGACTGGGAAACCCGCCACCAAGAGAACTAAAACAGCCAATGGCTCAAGTACAACTCTAGCTATTCGATCAACAGACAAGGGAAGCGCTGCCAAAGCAAAAGCACCCAAGACGCAAAAGGCACGTGCTAGGCCGAGCCAGGCGCATGGGCTAGGTCTTTACGCAGCTGTATTTGGACAAGGACGGACCCCCGATGACGCTGCCTCAATATGGTTTCAGTCAGCGCAAGCCGATAATGTCGGTGCAATTCGGGATCTAGTCAACTTCGTTCTACAATGTGTTGGATGTGATTCCAGGATTGAAAATCAGGATATTGAAGACCTAGACTCCGTGCCTAGCAAGCTTGGAGATATCTTGCAGGAATATGAACAGCAGAAGCCACCGGATTACCCGCTGATATCGAAACAGAAGCAGTATGTCGGATTTCAAACCGTGCTGGAAGAGTTCTTTAATGCTGTTATCAAAACATTGCATAGTTCTTCTTACTTCTACAAGCACCCAGAATTGTACGACAACATCCATGTCTGGATAGCCACCATGTCAGGCTTGAACTACAAATCCTTCAGACACACCGCAACCATTGTCTCGCTCACGATGAGCACTGCCCTCTGCGAGGTCGCGGAAGAGATCCAGGGAACTATGGTCACCTTAAAGACCCAGCTGGATGCAGAAAATAGGAAGAGAAGCGTCAACAAAGGACGGGTAAAGTCTATCGGGGAGAATCAAAAGTCCGCCGAGGAAATGCTCGAAGCTGTTGACAATCAGCTGAGAGATGCAGTCGACACGGTATTCGTTCACCGATATCGAGACGTTGAGGAACGAATCCGAGCGCCATGTATCGCCGCACTCGGGAGTTGGATTCTTCTCTATCGTAAGATGTTTCTGGAAGGTCAGTACCTCCGATACCTTGGATGGGTACTGAACGACACCGCTGCGGCAACACGACTGGAGGACATCAAGCAACTGAAGAAGCTTTTCAGGACTAAGAAGATCGTTGGCGCATTGAGAGCATTCGCAGACCGATTTCGGCCTCGAATTGTCGAAATGGGTGCCAGAGACGCCGATGTAAATGTGAGAGTTGAGGCAATCGAATTGTTGGATAGTTTACGAGATGCGGAATTACTTGAGCCTGACGAGGTTGACACCGTCGGGCGATTGATCCTCGACAACGAGCCGCGTGTGCGAAAAGCAGTTGCTCGATTCTTTGTTTCAAACATCGAGGATTTCTACATTGCAACTGTTGAGGAATTCGACGAAGCCCAGTATCACGCAACATTGTCTGATGCCAACGACGTCGAGGATTTTACGGTCCCAACTCGGCAGTGGATCAAGTTCAAGTGCATGGGAAGCATTTTGGCCGCGCTTGATAGCGATGAAGAATCCCTCGACGGGCATGATGCGCAGTCATTACCGTTGAGCTTGTCCGACTCCAGATATGCGCTTGCGACACAGGCCATATTCCCTTATATGGAAGACTTGCAGAACTGGGAAGGCCTTGCAGGGTACCTCCTCTATGACCACTCAACGATCCCAGACCATGGAGATGAAGATGACATCAATTATCAAGTTCAGCAAGCCTACAAACTGAGCGCCGGTGAGGACATCATCCTACTTGATATCCTACATTCATCGATCAAGCTCTATCTTCCATCAATCCTGGAATCAGCTCCCAGCCGCCGTACGAATGCGTCCAAAGACCAGATCCGAGAGAAACAAGAATCTGCCGCACAAAATCTCACAATCATTCTCCCTCAACTTCTAAGCAAATTCGGCAGTACTCCCCAAGCAGCATCATCCATCCTTCGCATAGAGCAGTTGCTGGATATTGGTTTGATCAATGACCTCCAAAGCGGGGAGACGACCTACGCGGCCATCCTCGACGACATTACAAAACAGTTCACATCACACTCGGACAAGAAAGTTCTCGCGGCCGCAAGCGCTGCGTTTCGGAATGCCAGAAGTTTTGAGCAGAGCAAGGAGGCCGCCGATGCCAAAGTTCAGGAGATCTGGAATGATTCGATCGCTACCCTGGTCCGCCTCCTCCGAGGGAAAGACTTGGAGACAAGAGGAACGCTCGAGCTGTCTCTGCTTGGTGAGGTCGTTAATACCGTGCTGCGTATGGCTGAGCTAGCGGGTGTCTATGACTGCACCAAGATCATCGAGGGCAGAGTAGACTCGGCAGAGCCCAAGAAACAGAGAGGCCAATCAACCAGCCAGCAAGTTCTGCTCAAACTTCTCTTGCAACTCCTGAAACGCGGCGAGCCGGATGAAGACACGACAGACGCATTCGCCGAATTGGAAGATCAGATATGCACCGCACTGCTCGAGCTTTTTTCTCGCTACTTCCGGTGGAAGGTTTTTGGTCTGAAGAAGGCGATTGAAGCCAACGACAGATCCTCGTTGACATCGAGAACGCTTACGGACTTTGCAATGACACGGACTACATTCTCCTCTACGCTAGCACCAATCATCGCGATGAGAACCCCGCTGGACCCGGTCCGCTACAATGCCATTATCAACGTGCTCGAACTCTTTGCTCTGTTCACCACAATCAGAAACTTCCGGCCTGACAAGGGCGACTTGGACGAAGATGTGGAGCAGAACCTAAAGAGCCTAGTCACCGCCGTCCCAGAAGATCTCCTCAAGGAAGTAATGACCACACACGAAAAGCTCGAGAAATCACTAGCGAAGAAAACGCGCCGCAAGATCGAGATCCCAGACAAGAAAGGCAAGGGCAAAGAAAAAGAGCGCGTGGAGGAGGAAAATGAAGAGGACATCGAGAAACCGCCTGAGGATTCAGACGACGAAGCCACAGGCTCGGACGCGGAAGCCGACGATGACGATGACTCCGACGACGCCGCCGCCCCCGAGGGACGAAGCGCTAAGAAGCAGGCCGCGCTCCTCGCGGAGCAGAATCTCTGCGAACTAACGAGTAAAATCATCTTCACAGTGGTAGGTGGCGCTATCAGGGATCGTCACACTGTCAAGGCCCGCCTTCTGCTGAACCGCACGAAGCTCGGCAAGAATTACACTGCACTGCTGGCGTATCTCGATGAGAAGAAGGAGAAGGGGAAGAAGCAGTCGGGTCCATCCGCGGCTGCGAAGGGCGCAGGGGTGGCAGGAGCAGGAGCGATGAAGTCCAAGGACGCTGCTACCGCTGCTGCAAAGGACAAAGAGAAGAAGCAGGCGCTCTCGGAGGCACGAGTCCTTGAGGAAGATGATATTGAGGATGACGACGACGAGGACATCAATGAAGAGGAAGAGCAGCATCGCCGGGATCTCGCGGAGGATGAGATCGATGAGGATCAGGATGAGAACGAGGCTGGGGGTGCAGCGGAGAATGCTGAACCGATTGAGGATCAGGATGATGAGATCATGGGTGATTGACTGAACCCTAAAGACCAGGCTGGATTGATTTGATCGAGGGAGTCGCTAATTGTGTCATGACCATTCTGCTTGCTGTACACGTGTGTGTGGATGCCGATATACTACACTGCTTGTTCATGGGAGTCCTTGATAGCTAGATGCTTAAGGTACTATAGTTGACAACGTTTCTTGCTTGTTCAAGCGGTCCTTCTCGTCTTGAGTCTCGTGGAGAGCTTAGCCACATTGGCGGCTGACAGAAATTTCAAGGGTTCTATTCTACACGTGCGGTCAGGTCCGGTTTTGGGGTCATTCATCTGGTGTTTTGATCATTTTGATTTTCTCCTGTTCTTCGTTTCTATCTATGTCTGCAATATGGAGCAACAGGACTCCATACCACAGGGGTGCATATCTGCCTAGGTAGGTGTGTTTGCCCTCTGACTCTCCTTGTCCCTACACATTCCGCTTTTTCAACAGTGTAATGTTGTTACAGATTTGAAATTGTGACCATTTTTGGATAATCCGTATATAGTATATGCATCGTTCGCCCGTGCTTCCAGGCTATTTTCAACATCCTGCATGTGACCAGGAGTTGGTCCCCCCTCTCTCAGCTCCTATGGCTCAGCCATGTTGGGTGCCTCCAATATTTTGCAAGCTCCGCAGAGATCCAAGATATCGCGCATGACACCCGGATTCAGTCTAAGTCTATGCCCGTTCCTGGGGACACTCGTAGATCTGTCGTGCCCAAGCCATATGCTCTCCCAGCCCTATTGTTCTCGCCACAGGGAAGAAATAATTTGGAGGGATTGACCCAGGCATGTCTCTTTACTCAGGCTTGCCAGAACGGCTCTTTGGACGACCGCTGCTCTTGACCCTACGTGCCTCAGGGCGTTGGATGTGGTGGGAGGGGATCCACTCCTCGTTGTAGGCCTTAGCGCCAGTTGATGCCGCAGTGGATTCGTTGTCAGAGGTAACTGCAGGGGCATCGACTTTGCGAGGGGTCTTCTTGCCAGCAGTGGTCTTGCGCTTCTGCTGTGGGAAGTATGGGACGATCCAGATAGTGTAGAAGAAATACCCGACACCAACAGCGCACGCGAGGAGGAAGAAGTACAGGAAGAGGCTATTGCTCGTTGTTAGGCGCCGGGAGCAAAAGATGGGTTGAATGGAGAACTTACATTTGCGGGTCGAAGATACTGGCATCTGGTTCGACGATGGATACAGTGCCGTTGAAGGCCGGGAGGGTGAAGAAAGCATTCTGGGAGCTGATGACGGCAGCCAGGTTCAGTCTCAAGTCCTGTGGGTGCATGTTGGTGGAGAAGCGGAAAGGCAAGCTCTGCTTCTCGCCAGGAGGGATTTCAACGGCATATTGGTGGGTTGTCAAGTTGCGAACAATGCGAGGAGGAGAAGCAGGGTCGGCTGTCCACAGACTGCCACCAACGAATTGGATGGTTATGGGGTCAGGCTCTTCATTGGTAAAGGACAGAATAGACTCGGTCTGCTTGCCATTGACCAGCTTGATGCCAAAGATCTCAGCATTGGGGAAGCTAGCTTCGACAGTGACAGCGATTGCAGGAGTCTTTGAGGGGTCCTCGACCTCTTCGGCGACCTCCTATGAATAGAATTGTTAGCAGGGGGATCGCATGCAGGTCAAAGGTCTTGGTGGGCCATACAGGGTCAATCTGGGCAAAGACGCCGGCAGCCTGGAAGCCAAAGAGGAGAAGCGCGAGATCTAGGAAGCGACCCATGGTGTTGGTGGTGGATGGATGAAGGTGAGAATGTGGGAAATGATTTGTGCGATGTATAGAAAGGTGGTGTTGGGTGGAGGACAAGGGAAGGGGACAACTTTCACAATTGCCAGCTCGGGGTCGAAATCTGGAGAGGAGAGGACAGCGTATCTCGAGAAATTATTCTTGCCAATTGGAGTTGGAGTTGCAAGCCAATGTTCCCTCAGACACCCACAGGAGTGGAGGAGGACTCCCTCCGCAGCTAACAAATCTACGGCGTACTTTAGGCACCTGAGCAGGCAGTGGGATACTTACTACTACGGAGCAGGGAGCACCGAGAAAAGTGGCTGGGCGGACAAGTTGACAGGCTAAATCACCACCTCTAACTGCTACCAGTAAAAAGGCATGTTAGGCGAGCGGGTGGACGACTCCTTATCATCCGTGGCGCCAGTCAAGTCCAGTGATTCAGAGAGTCTGTGAACTGCCAATGGGTGTCTTGGTCGTTAAGCTAATGGGGCCTTTGGGCAACCCTCGTCATTTGTCAAGCTTAAAATCAAAGCCCAGTTCGCGCCGGGCAGGGCACTTGGGCCCAAGGGTACCGCCCTATCTCCCCAGGTGGTGCCCAGGTAGTACCCAGGTCGCTTTGGCGCGCCAAACCCCGATACGATTAGACAGGCAATGATTATTACCAGCAGCTTTGGAACTCAAGCAAATACGGAGCCCTCGAAACCTGTAACTAAGCGTGATCCTTCCCCCAGGAAGACCACTAAAGATCTGGGTCCAGGCGCGCTCATTCTCCACTTTGACTGGTAGTCTCAAAGAATCATAGACGATCCAAAGAATTTTGTTCCTGCATCTGGTCCTGCGGCTGCACGCACAGCACGCACCTGCGCGCCTGCATCTTTTTACGATCCTCTAAGGCGACTTTTTGCCTCGATCTGTCGACTTGACATATCTTAGGTATTCACACCGCCAACTTCAAATTCCTCTCTCTCACTTTTTCCATCTCATCAAACCCTCTGTCATCTTTGTACACTGTAACACCACCCATCAGCCGCTGCCCTCGATCTTATTCCAATGCCCGACATGGCTCGTTTTGATCCATTTTCACCCACCTTCGACCACCCACTGCTAGATTCCAGCCCTGACTATGGATCGCGAACCACCTCCTTCAGAAACCGCGTTGTTGGTGATATTTCCACCCTCAACCCTGTTCAATCCTCCTTTCGGGAACGAAACAAGCGCCTCAGGAGTCTAGAAGATGAGAGGAACCAGCTCATCGAGGTATTTTCTACCCTTTCCCTTCAATTTCGCGTTACACCACGGAAAATATATTCATTCCATTCTAGGACTTGTTATATCAACTCGAGACTACTCAAAATCACGTCGATCGTCTACAAATCGATTATAACACAGAGGTTGAGTTCAATCGTACAAGCCGTCTGGAAGAGTCTTCCTTGCGGGACCAATTAAGCAAGGTTAAAACGATTATGGTATGTTGACAGATACTCGATACTGCTAGTAATTCATGCTAACTCCTCTTCCAGGATCGAAATGCCTTCGTATTAGTCCTTATCGACGCAGAAAGTGTCCTCTTTACGAAAGATCTATTGTCCAAGGGCGAAAAAGGTGGTGTCGAGGCCGCCAACATCCTGAACGATGCTGCTCGAACCTTTTGCACACAAACCCTCCATCACCTCGAGTCCATCAGAATAATCTTTCGAGTCTATGCCAATGTGAAGACACTCGCCGACAACCTGACAAAAGTGAAGATCATCGATCGACCATCGCTACTGGATGACTTTATTCGAGGCGCTAATAGTTCTCACCTCCTGCTTGACTTTGTCGACTCTGGATCGAGACCTAATGCAACAAAGGAAAAAATCAGTGAACAATTTCGGACCACCCTCTATGATTGCCACTGTCATCAGATTATTCTGGGGGGCGATAATCAATATGCCCCTTTGCTCGAGGATATTACCCGCGACCCTACTGTCCTAAATCACATTACCCTGCTTGAGTCTATACCATTCGAGAAAGAGATTGCTACACTCAAAGAACAACTCAGGAGCACGAAATTCGATGGTTTGTTTAGGACGACCAAGCTGGCTCCCACCCCAATTCTGCCCAAGGGCCCTCTTCAAGCCGTCACCGCCTCGCTTCCCGCTCTTTCTCGAGTTGAATCGAATGGGACCACAGGCACAACCTCGAGTTCAAGCACACCTGCCATGACCTGGGCGTCAATTTCTGCACAACCTTTCCTTCCATCAGGCCCACCTTCCAAGGCCAGCACTACTCGGACATCGACACCAACCTCTATGAAAAGCCCAGGTGTCGTGGAGGTAAAACCAGCAAGCAAGGGTATCGAGCGGAATCGATTCGACCAACGCATTGATAAAGTCGACTCTTCCATTCCGAATCACGAAATCCAACGTATCAAGAAGCTCAAGCTTTGCAATATCTACTATCTTCAGGGTGCGTCGTACTGCACAAGTAATAATTGTTCACATTCACACACGTACCCGCTCTCCAAAGGGGAACGAAACACCCTCCGAGAGGTTGCCCGAATGACTCCTTGCTACTACCGGATGGATTGTTCCGATCCAGAATGCATCTATGGCCATCGGTGTCCGCAGAACAAACCTGATGAATCAGGCTGTTGGTATGGTGAGGACTGTCGTTTCTATGGCTGGGGTCATGGTATAGACACTCGAGTCGTCAAGACGACCAAGGTTTAGTTTTAATGTCCAATTATGATCCTGGGTACTCTTTGCACCTAGCCTTTTCATTATTTTACAGGGGCTGCTCGACTGAGGGTGAACTGCCACGCAACATTTCGGGGGTTTTTATGGATACCATGGGGAGAAAGACTCGGAAAATTAATTCTCAAAGAGGTCAGAGGAGACCTGGTCGGGTCTGGACAGGGCGCGGGACTGCTGTTTTTCCTCCAACGCAATAATCATCGAGATACCCAGTTATGGCAACATTCACTCCTCCCTTTTTTTTAGGCAGCAGCAACAAAGACTCGCCTTGATGTTAGATAGCCAGGTGTTATGCTATAGTTTGGTGCTGCTCATTTATGGCTCGACTCTGCTCAACCTGCTTGCTGAATTACTTGCTACGTTCAACGTAATGCAAGCCTAGTATTCCCAATATTGAATTGATGAGAAGGATCCAACCAATGCAATTAATCCTCTTCAACCTATGCTTGTGTGTCTGTGTGTATAAGAGAATGGCGTGTGCGTTTCTTTCGCTCCCCTTGCTCTTATTCTCTACCTCGATGGCTGGTTGCTCACTACCTAGAGAGCGTCGTGTCATATTTAATTTGAGCTCTCTTCCGTCTCCGAATCGGTTGCGGAATCATCACCTACAAACCTGGATCCTTCAAGCTTTTCAACTTGAGATGCGTGGGTCAAAAGTAAGGACGACCCGTCCGTGGCACTGGGCTAGCGGAATATGCTGACATGCGTAGGGACTGGTAGGAATGAGACGTGAAAAGGATTGGACTGATGGATCAGAAGACACGGGCAGCAACTGTTCAAGCTCCATGTACGTAGTCTGTAGCCCACACAGGAGGGCAGCGGCACGGAAAGGTGATGAGTGGGAGCAGAAGCACCAAACGTCATCTCGACGACAGGTCTACGCTGAAAGAATTAGCCACTTTGCCGAACGCGCGTCTTTCAAATTACCCTTTTTCCTTTGTGGCCTGGACATCGAATACTCGTAGGAGAGAATATCATGGGTTGCAGACCTACCTTTCATGTGGCGCCACGGCGGGCTTCAGCTCGCGAGTGTTTGGCTCTGAGGTGATCATCACGGGGAGAGATGATGGTGGGATCTCGAAGTGTTTCGCGTTCATTTGGGCTAGAAGCACCTTCACACTGATCCCCAAGAACCATGAATGGACAATACTCCCCTTGAGATGGAGATTGGGAGAATACTATTCTGTTCTGGGCGTTGAGCTCCAAGTCCATAGATGGTCGAGAATGCCTTACTTGCCTCTGACTTGACAGCCTGATGAAACCATTCAGGATCTAACCTCGGCGTCCATCCCTGACGCAGCAAAGATACTCTCAATTGGGAACAGCATCTTTGCCTTTTCAACCCGACGGATAATACTTTAACTTTCGACTTAGACTTCGATTTTGATATTGGTGCTCTTGGTGCTTTTGTAGTTGCATGTGGCTTCTGCCATCTGGGAGTTTGACAAATGGGATCACCCTTCTAGAATCTTTGATCTGTATGTGTGACAGGCTCCGCTGGAAGAACTAGCCGATTCCAAAGTAGGGTCCGCCGAGATTATGGCTGATCTAATCATTGAGAACGATTGTTGAAAGAGCCCAAAGCCCGAGGTGCTGTCGGTCTGCGCTTCAGGTGGGGGAGGGGGTGGGTATTTGCTCCAGTTAGAACCATAGCTACATGCATAAATGATCCAAACCGTGCAAAAAAAGGGCGATCAGACCATGCACTTGTTCCATGCCATCTTCTAGCAAGCAAGGTGGCGCATTACCTGTGAAGAGGGTTCATCTTTGGGGAGAAGTCAAAGTGTGGAATAGTGCACAATGCCCGACTTGAAGAGGTGGCAAGTGATGTGCCAATCTCCGCTTTCACAATGCGTCTATACGACTAGCGAGTCTGAGATAGCATGAAGCCTGAGGGAGGAGCAGTAGAAACGAAGATAGGAGCGGCCGTTGCGATGGAGGAGTCTAACCTTGGAAGCTGGAAGCCAGAGTCTGAACCCCGCATATCGGCCAGAAAATCGGGGCATGCAAGGCCAGCAATGGAAGGAGGGCGGAGTACGGGGTACAAGGAAGGAGGGCTCGTAACTTTGTACTTAGGGCAAGCTAAGGGCGCCACAACCCACGCCAATAGTCATCCTAGGTGAGCACGGAGGACTCCGTAGATCGATCCAGCATTGGCTAGGCTAAGCCTTGAGGCGCCCGCCTGAAGCTTGATGGCCCGTTGGCATCTGCTTAAAACATCTTCACTTGATCAAACGCGTTCGAGAGCAGATCCTTTTGAAGGCGCACAACGACGCTTCCTAAGCACCCATTGAGGAGCTTAATCCAGTAATATGATGATCGTATCCGTTGAATTCTTGAATAGGTACCAAACCCGTGAATTGATGGACCAACCTGCCTTCATAAACCCTTGGGCGGGCTGTGGTCTGCCAGTGCCAGGGAACGCTCACAAGGATGTCAGCTTGCCCGCCATTTCGAGTGGTGCATCACCATCAACAGACACATCGCTAAATGCAAACAATTTGATCTCCACGTATCATGCGCACACCATTGCAAAGTGGAGCGGAATCAATGTCACCCTGCTCTCCTGCTCTCCGCGGGGTGGCACTAAGTCCCCAGGTAGGTTGGATGCAATCAAGGTCGGCAGCTGGTAACTGGATCTTTTCCTCCCTGTAGGTAGATCCCCCATGCTGGCCTGAATCAATCCACCCAGTGCTGTTCATATCCGATTAGGCCATGACGACACTAAAGGCCCCTACACCGTTTAGATACAGGAAACACCACTACTATCTACGCAGACGGGGCTCTGTGACAGGTGAGCAGATTCCTTGCATCCTGGGCCCTGGCTGCTATACCACGCAAAAGAACTGTCGGGTCGTCGTCACTGCAATATACGCGTAGGCTTAATCAAAGCTTAGGTTCCCTCAGGAAATGCTACCGGACTTTATCCCAGCCTGGAATCGTCCAAACTACCTGATCATACGTCTACCAGGGGCTATAAGAACCCCAACCCTCCACATCTGCGCTCTCCTCGGCCCTCCAATTCCTTCAAGCTCAAGCTAAACTGTGGCATACCGAGTAATTCAAAATGTCATCTGGCGTCCTCGAACCAAAAGATGGGTTGGAGCACCAGGTCGCCCCGGTCGCAACCCATCAATCCGACGTCATCATCAGCGCAGATCTGATGGACGATGCTGTCCAGGGCGAGAACCGCGAGCACAACATGGGAATGTGGCAGGCTGTCAAGGACCATCCCTGGGCTTGTTTCTGGGCCTTCACCATGTCATTCACGATTGTAAGTTTCCCGATATCTATAGCCTGACTTTTGGGATGTCAGAGCGATAGCTAATACCAAACAGGTCATGGAATCCTTTGACATGTTCTTGAATGGTAACTTCGTCGCCCTGCCTGCCTTTCAAGAGAAGTATGGTGTCCCATCTGGAGACGGCTTCGCCATCCCAACCCGATGGCAATCCGCCCTCTTCCAATCTGGTCAATGTGGTGCCTTTGTCGGTGTCTTCTTGGCCGGCCCTATCACCACACGTCTCGGCTATCGTTGGACCACCATTTTGGCACTAGTTCTCATGAATGCCACCATCTTCGTGTCTTTCTTTGTGAGTTTCCCGACCTTAATTGGCTTTCCCAGCTAACAGTACCTCGTCAGGCCAATTCCCTCACCCTTCTAGTCGTCGGACAGACACTGGAAGGTATCCCCTGGGGTCTTTTCATAGCCAATAGCCCGGCTTTCTGTTCCGAAATTGTACCCCTTGTGCTCCGAGGGGCCACCACGGCCACCTTGCAAATGAGTTGGTCGATCGGTGGGATAATAGTAGCGGCCGCGACATACGGATACCGCAATGGAACAGACGAGTGGTCTTGGCGAATTCCGCTAGCCTTGCAGTGGATTTTCCCTGTGGGTCCTTCGATTTTCATGCTGGCACCCAGGAGCTGACCTGTTTAGACTCCTCTGTTGGTTCTCATCTTCTTTGCCCCGGAGTCCCCTTGGTGGCTTGTTAGGCGCGGTCGCAAAAAGGAAGCTCTACGATCCATCGAGCGTCTCGGCCCCAGGAAGGGCAAAGCGCATGCACCACAAACACTTGCTATGATGGAACGTACTATTGAGATTGAGCTTCAGCAAGGTGGCGAACCTACTCTCCTCGACCTCTGGAAGGGCACCGATTTGAGGAGAACGACCATCATCTGCTTGATGTACGCGTCGCAGAATTTTGCTGGTAACCTAATTGCCAACCAGGCAACGTTCTTCTTCGAGCGTAAGTGGCCCTACCTTGCAAGTTGGAAGGCATACATTACTGACTCCTCGCTCAGAAGCTGGTATTTCACCCGACCGAGCTTTCGCGCTCAATCTGATCAACTCATGTCTTGGATTTGTCGCCAATGCGGGCTCTTGGTTTCTGACCGCTTGGTTTTGTCGTCGAACCATCTATCTTTGGGGCACAGCTGTCAACATCACTCTGCTCGTTGTCCTCGGCATCTGCGCATCCGTTAAGCAGAACAGTGCGACCAACTATGCCCAGGCCGTCCTTGGTATTCTCATATCCTTCGTTTTTGCAGGTGCCATGGGACCAATCTCATACACCATCATTGCCGAAACATCGTCAGTCCGTCTTCGCGCCTTGAGCACCGGTGTCGGCCGTGCCGCCTACTACGTTGCAGAAATCCCAATGATATATCTCGCGTCGAGGCTGCTTAACCCCACTGGTTGGAATCTCGCAGGCAAGTGCGGCTACGTTTGGGGAAGTACTGCTCTTGTCTGCTGGGTCATGGCCTACTTCTTCCTCCCAGAACTCAAGCACCGCTCTTACCGTGAAATCGATATTTTGTTCAATCGGAGAATCCCCGCCAGGAAGTTCAAGTCCACCGTGGTTGACATTAAGGACAACGAGTAGATGTAAGTTGTGCTAATTGATGAAGGGGTCAGAGCGCTTTGGCACGGTGATAACTGGGAAGAGAGTCTGTTTTCCCGTCGTAGGGAAGGAGAGAATTTGGACAAGATATAAGAAGAGGCCATAAGAGCGACGTAACACTCCTCCCTAAAGGAAACGTCGGTGAAATACAATCTAATAATAACCTAGAGTCAAATTGCCTCCGTCAGGATTCCTTGCCTTTTCTGCCTTATCTCCTCGACGTCACACTTCTGTCACGACCCTTCCTGGAAAGATGAAGAGGGGTTCAATGTTTCGTCCTCTGCTTCCCATCTCTCTCACGCCATCAAATTGGATTCACAGCTTAGTGTGGGCGGTGTATCTCCCTGAGTTTCTCTCCCGCGACATCAAATGGCACACCAGAAATAGTCGTCGCAACCAGCCTTGCAGTTTATACGTTCACATGATACATTCTGTTTGGAGTTCCGTGGGCAGCTTTAGGTGAATAGCGTGGACATTTTATACTATCAAGGTTGCTTCCGCGGACCACTCCTCACTAGCTTTTTGTGCTCAGATGAGCAATTGTACGGCATCTACTACATCTTCCTGGTTGATAAAATAGTTCAACTAACAGATGCCCCAAGTGTGTCCCTCAGAAGCTGACACACAGTGCAATGTTTCAAATAAGCGGGAGCGGTGCCTGGACCTTCATTTTTGGCAGCATTCCGAGCGCATTCAGCTCCTGGTTCATCTCAAAGATACTCTCCATGGTGTCCACAAAGCCTGTCCACCCAAGTCGGCGTGCCTATGACAAGAGTGTCAGTAGTCTGAACTGGAGTTTTGTATACCCTTCACTTACTTTGTTCATCGAGAGTGGCCCAAAAATGACAAACAACACATCCGCGATCAGGAAATTGGTTTCGACGTCCAAAAATGGATCGAACGTCAAGTTTTCCCTCTGCATTATTTCTTTCCATGCCTTGTGGTTCTCAGGGTCTTTGGCCCATCCTACCATCGAAAATGCAAGCTTGCTCGATTGAGGAGGGCCATACCTACATTTCTTTCAGTCAGTAACAACATTGGGGCAACACAAGTGGAGTCTTGGACTTGCCCCATGGGTGTATCTTTGCCGCCTCCAACCTTGACTTCAAGCCAACCAGATTCATCTTCACTGGGCA
>Ga0105239_10000287_pt1 | contig 74360 bp, 70 predicted proteins | sample KBSC44metaG_FD_92761 | JGI IMG/M metagenome (GOLD analysis project Ga0105239, IMG submission 92761) | Corn rhizosphere microbial communities from Kellogg Biological Station, Michigan, USA - KBS C4-4 metaG | ecosystem: Host-associated > Plants > Roots > Rhizosphere > Soil | place: Michigan, USA...
GACAATATCAAGCGTTGCGATTTGCAGGACTCCAATATGAAGCAGTATGCCATCGTCATTTCCGCTCTTCTAGCGGTAGGAACATTCCTGCATCTGGTCATCTTCAACGAGACGGGTTCTCTCTCTCGCGCCGCACCAGCATATTACCAGACCAACACTCCTTCAAGCGAGTCAAGAATCTCCAACTTCGAGGCAAACAAACCAACGAGTAGCCCCAGCGACATCTCCAATTCGACTCTCGGGTTTCAAGAGGTCTTTGTGGTCAACCTACCGGAGCGAACTGATAAGAGAGATGCCATTGCCGTGCAGGCGTCGCTCACCAACATCACGTTTAAACTTTCTGCTGGGGTACGTGGTGACACGATATCAGATAAAGCAAAACCCTACGGAATGGAAAAACTGCGTCCTGCCGAAGTCGGCGCCTGGCGGGCCCATTTGAACGTGCTGCAGAAAATGGTTGAGAACCGCATCAGCTCAGCCTTGATTCTAGAGGACGATGCAGACTGGGACGTCAGCATCAAGACTCAGATGGCTGAGTTTGCTCGCGGGACTCGCTGGCTCACGAACACCACTGGACCGTCATACTCGCCTTATGGCGAGGGCTGGGATATCTTGTGGATTGGGCACTGTTCGGCCCACTCGCACCATTCCGACCCTCGTCGATGGGTCATTCGCAAGGATCTCACTGTACCTCCGCCAAGCGAACGAGGCTCCATGCTACAACCCTATGATCTCGGATATTGGGAAGGTGCCCCCAATTTCGATACACAAACGCGAATTATCTACAAGGCCGGTTACGGATTCTGCTTCGCAGGCTGGGCCCTGTCTCTTCGGGGCGCCGAAAAGATTCTCTATCAATTGAGCATGCTTCCGTATGAGTTGCCCGTCGACCTTGGTGTTGCTGAGATGTGCGCCCACGGGACATATAACATCACCTGCCTCGCACCCTTCCCAGCGTACGTTGGCGTCTCGAAACCTGCGGGCAATTCTAGTCGCGGCAGTGACATTGTGGATGGTAACGGCCAAGGCCGCGCAGGTGACCTTTCAGCCAGAGACAATGCTGCTGCAAAATTCCGCAAAGAGCCGGAGTCGGAGAGGGTGGTCTTCTCAACCCGGATAAACGTCCCACAATTGCTCGTCGGCGTAACTGAATACAAGAGCAATTACGCCAATGTCACAGGCCCAGTCAGAAGCATTGATGACATAACTTCCTTTACAGGCACAGGTCATGGAGAATGGCTACCTGACCCTCTCCCAGTTCAGGACCCGAGTGGGCTTTGAACGGTGCTCAAATGGTCTTTTTGGACTGATAATAGTGCAAATAGTCGATCAGCAAGAGCCGCTGGCCAGTCATTTTCCGCAAACCATCACTCCTTGTTTCTCCGTCTAACGTGAAAATCCGATCAATGCTAGCATCAATAGACTTGATGAAGTCTGAACCGCTATGCACGTGTGACTGTCGTGCGAGGTCATTTCAACCAGAGCCGCGGTGAGCTCTGCCACTAAGTATGTGACGAGTAACGACTATGGACAGTCCTCCAGCGTGGCCCAAGAGGGCTGACTATTGCTCTGCAGCGAAGATGCCTCGCTTTCGATCCTTTCATATTTGGCCTGGATGGCTCGCAGTGAGGATGCTGCCACGTACGCATCTATTCGGCAGGCGTTCCTTGGTCGTTGCTCGACTCCAAGTGCTTGCAAAAGCTCGACATGATGGTTGAGGAGCTTGTTGAGAGCAGAACCTGGCCCAAGCAAGCTCTAACATGACTTATCTCGAGGCTGGGTATTGGGTAATATCTATCAGTTAGTGGTTTATGTGGTCTTGCGAAGATTGGCAAAGATTTTGTTGTTTTTATTATTAGGAGTCCTGGGCAGGCACGCAGCAGAAGGGAAAGCCAGAACCCTGTGACGAATCTACTATGTAGCCATTGATATTTAATGAGAAAGGGAGCCGACTTTGCACCCTCGCCATCGAAATGGGAATGCCAGCGTCTCATCTGGGTGGTCGTTACTGGTCGCATCCCATCCCACTATAGTCACCGTTCTCATTGTATCGGTACATGACGAACCCTGTAAAATCCTTCAAACTCTTGAGTGGCTGTACACCTACGGACCGTTATGATCTACACGAGCCCGCTTGTCCCAGGACACCGGCGTGACTCGACTTTGGAAGGTATCCACCAAGTTATGATAGTTGGCACATCAATGGCTTAATCTTCCTCAACTTGCCCTTGAGCTCAACAAAGCTGTTGATAACTTTGCTTCAATCTGTGACCACAATCCTCAGTACCTAGTCCAAAGCCACCCATTTGGTCAGACCACTTGTATGCTTAGCTATTACCTTAGCGCTAGGCTGGAGAGTTCCAACGAATTTGGTGGCTTTCTTACCCCCGGCTCGGTGCAGTGAGGTCTGAATCTGTTTGGTGGGGGCCGCAAGGTGAGTGGCATGAGCCCCGGCCCCGATTAGAGCTCGTCGGGATTTGCTTCACTAGCCTCAAACTACCTAAGCTTCGCCGGTCGTGCATCGCTTTAGCGAAATCCCATTCCGTCCTTGAGAATGTACCGAGTACCTATTCAGTAGGGATTGCTGGTCAATAGACCCCTCTTAGTCCCGCGAGTACACTCCACCTTGCTTCCCTCGACAATCGAGCCTCAAGCCTAGGAAATGTCTGTTATGGGATTTCTTCCCGGCTACTCCGCCCACCGCTCGTGGCAGAGCTGTGAGGCTCTCACTTTACTCCGTACAGGCATAATCATATCTCATTTTATGACGGCTCTTCCCAGAGGAGTTGCACTCCTCGCTTCCAACCCTCCAAGGTACTCGCTTAAACTGGCAGACCCTCGCATATTGTGATCCCCCTTTCCCGTTTTCGGCCGGGCTATCCACATCGTTCGAAAATAACACCAAAGTATCCAGCTTGTTCGTTGGAATTGCCTAGGAACGAGCGTACCACCCTTGGGATCTTGTTCGCGCTCCATACTGCACAAGGCCATACAGCACTTGCACGGTGGGAGGTGAGCTGGGGTTGGCAACGTGCGCCTGTCATGTGCTAGCTCATCTTGCAATCCTTGCGCAACCTGGATGATAGCAGCAGCTTGCCGTCGTTCACATACTGCAGGGGGCAACTGTCGTTGACACCGTTGGCTCTGTAGACTTACTCAAACATTACGATCCTTTGGGTGAACTGGTTCGAGACGTAGGAGAGGAGCCGCTTCGAGTGACCTCATTTCTCGACCTTCCCACGTCCTTGAAGATGATCTCACAACCCACTTCATCATCCGGGGAGCTCTCCTCAAGCTCGGAATCCAAGCATGAAGATTCTTTCAGCGATGAGGCGGAAGAACTTCAGTCTCTTGCCCCTCTACTTTACACCGAGAAGGACGAGGACCTGGAGTTCCAATTCAAAGGGGCGGATGTAACGCCGCCTAAGTCTCGCCGGCAACAATATCTCGACGCGATATGGATGTTGGTGAATGTGATCAGCACTGTGGTTATTGTCTTTCTAAACAAAATGCAAGTCCTGTCTCGCCCAAGAACTCCCACCTGCTGTCTCTAACAGTTACCAACAGTGTATTCTCAGACCCCCAGTTGGGTAAATGTCAGATCTCGATAGCGATTTGGCACTTCACGGCTACGTCTGCATTGTTGTATGCGTCGACCCGTCATCCGTTCCGTGCGTTCGAAGCCATACGGATCTCCATGCGACAGGTGCTCCCGATATGCATCTTCTTTGCGGGTTTCCTTCTGCTGGGCAATCTCTCGCTTGCCCTGAACGACGTGGACTTCTACCAGCTCGCCAAGATTATGACTACTCCTACGGTGGTGGCACTGAGCTACGTACTTTTCCGCAAGAGCATCCCCTCGTCCGCATTGCTGGCCGTTATTATCACCTGCTTCGGCGTGGCAATGGTGACGGCCAAAGGCTTCAGAACCAACACCGCCGGGACTATCGTGGCCACCGCGGCTTTCACAGTCACCGCTCTCTACCAGGTGTGGATTGGCAAAAAGATTGAGGAACTCAACATTTCACCACCTCAACTACTACTCAACCAAGCTCCAGTGTCTGTTGTGTTGCTGTTGCTGATTGCACCATTTGTCGACACCATGCCTGACTTTAGCACTGTGTCTTCAAACGTTACTTTCGCTCTTTTCTGCTCCGGCTTCGTGGCCAGTTTGCTCAACCTGTCTCAATTCTTCATCATTGGCCGCACCTCAACCTTGACGTTCAATGTCGTCTCTCAGGTCAAAACCATTCTGATCATTGGCATTAGTTGGGCGTCAACTGGGAAGACTTTGAGCTTTATCGAGGTTGTTGGTATTTGCATGGCTTTGGGAGGCGCATGGGCCTATACACAGACAGCAAAACGCTCTGGATGAGTGTTGTATTCTTGCCTGGTTTGTTTTGTTGGGGTGTTAGATTTGCCATCTAGCAGTGTGTGAACTGTAAGAGATGAAATTACAGCAATATAAGAATAAAATGCATACTTGCCAACGCACCATTTCACCCATCTCATTCATCTTTTCACTTGCGGAGCCTGAACATGCTCGTACGTGCGCGATAGAATGCTTCCGCCGTACAAGGCTTCCTGACACGTGAACGTCACGCAGCAAACCACATTGCTGGCATAGACTTAGCCTTGGACTTTCTCAATTCTCTCCCTTCTCACTACGACGACACAAGTTGCAAATACTCAAACTATTCCGCAAGAGAACTTTTCCTCCACCTGTCCAGATTACCCACATCGCTGAAGACAAATCTGGTTTACAGCAAGCCTATCCAGCCTTGCATTTTGATCAACAATTCTGTCCGCGTGGATCCAGGCACTTTACGTAGCACATTTCTATATGCTGGAAACAAGGAGATGTAGGTAAGACCAGTCTCCTCCGGCAAAGGGGCGAGTGTATCAATCGCGGATTTGCGATGATATCGCCAAACTATGCTGTTCTATCCACTGGACGAAAATCCAATGCAAGCAGAGGTCGACCGAAGAAGGCACGGAGAAGAGTAACTGGAAGACAGGTGATAGAGGGCAGCATAGATCTTCATACAGAAGGGACTGAAACACTTGTCAAGTATGACCTGTAATTTTGCTTTTCATTCCGGGCTACCTAGTGATCCAGGGGAAAACACCAGTAGACAAGCAGATGTGAGTTACTGATGGACAAACTACCGGTATCATCAACTTTCATACATGTGTCCATTGTTCACGCCAATCGCCATAGACAAAGGAAGGTAAAAAATACATTGGAGGAGTCAGTGCTGTGCTCAATCCCTGGATCTAAAACATGAGTTGCCTCTATTTATACATTAAAATCGTTTGCATCCAAATCCGCAAGACTTCGGAAAGCAGGTATTTGTGCGTCGGGCCTCCATCGCGTTTAGGCTGGTGTGGCTTCGACCTTCCACGAGCTGGCCACACCAACAGCCTCGACGCGTAGACCGAGCTTCTCCAACTTCGATGCATCAATGACATTCCGGCCGTCAAACACGAACGAGGGCTTCTGCATGGCGTCTGCGATGCGACACCAGTCCAAGCGCTGGGGCAACTCATCGTCCACAACGAGTGGAGATGATGGGCGTGTCCATAAAGACGGGCTTGTGGCTCCTTTATGCTCGTCAGGAGACAAAACAGTAAGGCTGGCGCTTTCGGGCTTGCCTGCTGGGGCGTCGGCAGTGCGGGTGAAGTAATCCGATGACTGGGCGGTTGCAGAAGAGGGTGAAGCATCGTCATTATTTCTGTTGCCGTTGGCATGAACACTTCGTTCCTCATCGGCGACTGAGCTCAGCGGAGTGAGTGGAAGCTGCAGCTGGAGTCCGAGGCCGCTCTTTGCGGGAGTCTCAAGTGACACGACTTCTTGAGTCTTGTTGCTAAACATGTCCCACTCTGTCAGGATGACTATGGCATGGGCATCATCGCAGGCTTCGTATGGGTCGGTGTGCACTTTGACGGTCGACCTGAGGGATTCCAGGTCATTTTTCTCCCCTAGATCGCGCATGATTTGAGACTCTGTGACTTTGGGGTCGTAAATACTGATCTGGGCATTCTCGGCTAGAAGATTGTTGACAACCGTGATAGCTGTGCTTTCTCGCGTGTCACCGGTATCCTTTTTATAGGCAAAACCCAGGACGGCGATCTTCTTGCCATTGAGTGTGTTGTGTAGGCAGTTGACAATACGCTTCGTGAAACGGCTTCTCTGGTATTCGTTGACTTGGACGACCGATTCCCAGTACGCGGCGACCTCGGGAAGGTTCAGACTCTCGGCAATGTACACGAGGTTAAGGACGTCCTTCTTGAAACACGAGCCACCGAAGCCTACTGAAGCCTGCAGCATTTTAGGACCGATACGGCTATCGAGGCCGCAGGCATAAGAGACTTCGTTGACATTCGCTCCGGTAGCTTCACAAATGGCGCTGATTGCGTTGATGCTGCTGATTCGCTGGGCAAGCATAGCATTCGCGGCCAGTTTGGCCAATTCTGAAGACCAAAGATTCATGGTCACAATCCGTTCGCGAGGAACCCATGTCGCATAGAGTGCGGCCAGTTCTTCAGCAGCCGCCCATCCGGCACTCGTCTGAAGGCATCCAATGAGCAGCCGGTCGGGATTCAAGAGATTCTTGATGGCCGTCCCTTCGGCCAAGAACTCCGGGTTTGACAAGACCTCAAAGTTCACTCCCGGTTTGCCGTTTGCGATTAATATCTCTCGAATACTTGCAGCAGTCCTGCAAGGAACCGTGCTTTTCTCGACGACAATCAAGTCGCGATCTGCCGCTTTGGCAATGCGTCGAGTCGCCGATTCCAGCCAGCCCAGATCTGAGGCTCGGCCAGCTCCCAAGCCCCGCGTTTTTGTCGGTGTGTTGACTCCAATGAACACCAGATCGGCCTCTGCGATGGCTTTGTCAACCTGGGTGGAGAAGAACAAGTTGGGCTTGCGAACACCAGGGATACCATCTCGCGCGGTCTTGACGAGACCAGCCAGTCCCGGCTCGTATACGGGTAGGCTGTCTGAGTTCCAGGCTTGAATTCGTTCGCTATTCAAGTCGACGATTGTGACTTGGACATTGGGATTCTTGTTGGCAATTACAGCTCCGCTGGGGCCTCCCTGTGATAGAGAATCAGTCGAGTATTCTTCATCTCAAGATCAAAGCGCCTGTCAGTGGGTATCGCTTACCACGTAACCTGCTCCAATACAGCAAACACTCTTCACCTTTCTGGCATAGGTGGGCTCCCCCATGTTGCGATCTGAACGACGAGAATGGTACTAACTGATGGTGGGCTGGGAAAAGTGAGGAAAAGGAATTGGGGAGTTTGAGAAATCCAAAGCCCAAGCAAGGGCAGACCAGGCGAGAAGATGAAGTCACTCTTAACCTTTCAATGAGGCCAGCCGGCCATAGCTTGATTGAGGCGGCCTGGTGTGGCGATCTCCCATTCCCAGTGTGGCGCTGGACGCATCACAGGGATTGAGTAAAACTGTATGGCGAGATGAAACTATCTTGAAAAGGGGTGGTGGCCAGCTACCAAGCAAGTCCTGTTGCATGAATCTAGACTGTCATGTCACGGGCGATAGTCCCAGTAGGAGTTCAATAGTGTTTTTCTGAGGAGTGATGTGTCCCACGACCCATTGCGGAACCTGCCTAGGGAGAAGGGCGGGCTGAGGGCGCGAACAATTTCCACAGACGACTCGGATACTCCGTGCAGGATCAAGATGTCGGTTGGACTGGTGGGGTTGATAGTATCGATGACGAGCAAAGCCGCCAGGCAGCTCGCCTAGAAGGCATTCCCCCTCTTCAACGAGATGGTGATTAGAATGGCCAAACTCGGCCAGGCTCAGATCCGTCCTATTGTACGGAGTACCCTACCTAGCTCAAGTAGTGGGTCTTCCTGCAGACCCGGGGCCGGGCCGGAGCCTTTGATTGATGAATTTCTTATCAATAGTCGACGGAGAGTACGGAGGACAGTACACCAGCGGCATGCAGGGGTACAATCGGATTCATGGAGGGATGGAACACGGCGTACTCGTATGCTGGAAGAAACCACACCTCGTGCCTGCGCACGGGGACTCTGATTGTAATGTTGATGCAGATGTACGGAGTAGGAGGCGCATCGTTGGAAAAGTGAGCCACGTGATAACCCTCAATCACGTGATAGGTTTTCGCTGAGTCATCGTCCAATGAGGGATCAGCAGTTGTCCCAAGAGCCACAGGCCATGTGCATCGCAATCCATATGGAGAAGCCAATAGAGCCATGGCCATGTTGTGGCCTTTGCACAAATATCAAACAGCTGTTGAAACTGGTTCCAAAGGCATACGTTGTGCGACAAGTCCTTGGACCTTGAGACGATGTCTGTCGACTCGCCCCGGATTTACTATGCTGAGCTGACAACTTCGTCTGCTCTGACTTATTCCCATGTTTGACCCAGTCCTCCGTAAAACGTGGGAACCTAAATCCATTCCAGCTGCCACATTTGGCCGACGGCGATCCTCACATGGGCTGGCATCAACTCGCTCTGTGCCGACTTACAGCATTCCAAATCAGCCAGAGACAACAATATCGGACAAGCAACAGGCATTAGGATTCGAACGATCAGGAAATATAACCATGGAGATACCACCCCACCACCAAGTATCAGGGTTTCATTTCCGTAAAATTCAGATGGTCATGAGCTACTCGAACCATCGAGTTCAAAATTAAATAATCGAGTCAGAGATTGCTCGCCCGACATCCCTAAGGAAGAAAAGAAGTGCGCCACCGGGATTACCCATCATGAAACCACCATCAGTTTTTCTGGCTACATCATTTACCAGCCAGTAGGAATGACAGTCTGGACTGGCTTGGTCGTCGTGTATGGAGTCCACGTAGGATCTATGTGGGTGTGTGCTGGGGTTGAAGTAGTCTGGGGATCGTCCGTGGGCTGGGCTGGTGTCCAACCTTGCCATCCTTGCCATGGCTCCTTGGTAGGGTCAGGAGTGGGTGTCGGGCCAGAAGGAGCATTGTTCTCGGGCCAGGTCGATGGCCAGCCTGGCCAGTCCTCCCAAGCTTGATCGTCAGATGGTGTATAGGTCGGTGTGGCAGTTGGCTTGACTGGTTCTGGCTGAGTTGCCGCTGGAGCTGTAGGCCACCATGGGCGGCCTCCTCGCCAGTTGCCTTGGTGGGAGTTTGAGGGACCTTGCCACCAATGATTTCCATTACCCTTCCACCATTGTTCGGTTTTGCCCCAGTACCACTGAGGACCAGAGAAGTGATAACCGTTAGCCCTCCACCAGTCGTATCCATTTGCTTTCCACCATTCAGCGGATTGTTGCTTCCACCAATCTTGCGAGCCAGATTTGAAGTTGGGGACCCAGTCAACCGGCTTTGGCGTGGCCGTCGGCTGTGCAGCGCCCACAGTCACGGTAGCAGTGGGCTTGGGTTTGCCCCATCCCCAGTGAGGGCGACCGCGACCTCTCGGGCCTCCGAAAAAGCGAGATCCCCACCAGCCAGACCAGCCCGACCACCGTTTCTCTACAGTCGTGGCAGCGGGCTCAGATGTTGGTGCATCAGACTCGCGCTTCTTCAGCTGACCGTGCATAGACGTGGTTGAGCAGAGCTGCTGGGCGGTCTCGAGCGTGGCTTTGGGAAGTCAGTACACGGTTTCCGAGTGCCAACAGCTGAGTCAACACTTACGACGTTTGTCGTCTTCAGCGCAGCGTTTCTCAACGCATTCAGTCACTGATGACATGAAGACATCGGATCTGCAGATGCAATCCGTCGAGCTGGCCCTGCAGCCAGTGGCAATGATTGAATCTGCCAAGCACTCAGCCTGTTGACACGGTCAGCTAGCCTCACTTTCCAGTCACCACCAGGGTTGCTCACGGAGCACAGTGCCAGTTGGGAGGCCTTGGCGGAGGCCGCCAGACCGACGGCCAGGAGAACACTGAAACTTTTCATGGCGACGGCATAAATTAGTTAGGTGATGAGAAAAGGGTAAAAAGAGCGAGGGTGGAAAAAGAGCGTGGCTGCAAAAAGAGCGTGGGTGCTACAAGAGCACAGGTGCAAAACGAGCGTGGGTGAACGGGCCTGTCAGTCGTCAGGAACAGGAAGAATCGTTCGGAGGAACAGCGACGGAGGGGAGGTTTTATGGTGGGCGAAAAATCAACAGATGCCCGACAACACAATCATCTGTGATTTCCATCAGGCCAGCCCCCAGGCTGAGCTTTGGTGGCTTGCATGGCAGAGCTGCTTTCAAGAATCCACCAGTTTTAGCTCGCAATAAACGAATTTACCAGATGCGTACGGAGCACAGAGTCTGGATCTGGGTGTCTAACTTGGCCCGCCGAATGTGAAAAGCCGTCTAACCGTAGTCCGTTGGTCTACCATATCCACCAGTGGGAAGAACACGGCCCAGGGGAAAGGTAGCGGGCCAGGCACACGGAGTAGATAATCTAACTCCAGCCACAAGGGGATGAGGCATGATTGTACTGGTACGGAGTATAGCTGTGGACTGTCTCTAGATTGAGGTCCTCGTGCCGTTGCAATGATGATAAGGATGACTGTCGTCATCTGGACGTTGTTCTGCCATTGGAAAAGGCCTTGCGACTATGCTCAAAAGTGGGCCACCTGTCCACATTCGGATGGTGATATCGGCCCCTTCACACAACACACAGGTCCCCGATATAGGACCCCATCCTGGGTACCCGGTCAGTCGAGTCATTTCCTCGGCGGGCGGATGCCTGCGCCACTGCCAATTCGGGGTGGAATCTCCCAATGTCCATATCCCTGTCCTGGATGCTCTAGTCAGGGTGTTTGTTTTCGTCACTACTAGGTTTGTTTGTCTATTGATCTCTTTCCGTCGAAGCTCGGCGAAAGCGGATTGTTTACAGCCCTGCCCTGCCCCTACTGCTGGCTCGTTTGGCTGGCTGTGCTTTGCCCCCTCAAAGCTCGTAAAGTCTGAAATTAGTTGGCTCCAACTCCACTCGCCCGCTCAGTGGCAAGTTGCACCTTTAAGCGCCGCCATCTGAAAGTCAGTCGTCCTGGCGGTGACGCCACCCAGGTCAAATTTATGAGTTACTATGTATTGTGGATTGAGATGGCGAGCTGGGCGTGGTGATACTCTGCAGCCACCAGACTGCGGCTGCCGTTCATCCTATGCACGGCAAATGAGTTCATGGATCCTCGTGGCTACAGACAGGGACAATCATTCCATGTTCCGTGAAACCCGCAGCCCGAGTCCCCCGTCAGGGTGATTCCAGCGGAAACGATACTGGACCCAGAGCATTCCGCTTTGGTAGAGCCTCGTGAACATCAGTGTCTCTGAGCCGGCTTCACTTGTAGCGGATGCTGATGAGCTGGTGTCTTAGACCCATCAGTTCCACATGTCTCAAGCAAAACCCATGAATGAAGATACGTCCTGAACGGCCCTCCTACTCCGGTAATCACAGCAGTCAAGAACGAGCAATAGGATGCTGAGAGAGGGTACAGTGCTTGAGCCTGCAATTGAATGCCCATCAAGCGGCCATGCTGTAGCATGAGATTCTGTACACAAGCCCGGTACAAGATTCCGTACACCGTACTCTCTGTACATAGCAGAGACTAGAAACGGACACGAGTGGTGGCCCAACGGTTTCGTATTGACTTGGTAGTGTCACTCATGTAACCTGTACGTTGCAGGGAGTAGATGAGCGAGGGCATTTTCCGGGCCATTAGCATTTGATGGATCAGATTGATGAAAAATTCGTCTGCTGTTGCTTGCTTGGCTTGCAATGCAAACCGGTGAGGCTGTAGTGTACCCTCCAGAAGACACTCGCGCTGATATTGTCAATAGCGCCATAGACCCTGGTTTCATTTAGCGACGGAATCGAAGTAGTCCTGGAGTAAGGAGCTCCTATTCCTGGATGGAGACGTTGACTACCGCCTTCCTAGATGTTGGACGCTTTGCTGGTCGCAGCGGGCTCGATCAACCAGAATTCCGTACTTGGAATAAAGTTTGCAAACTCAAGAACCGTGAAACAAAACCCGGTCCGAGGCGCGGCTACTCCCGGGGATCCGCCGATCCAAGCATGGAGGAGGGAAAGGGGCTGACATTGAGGCTTGGAACTGTAACGCCATGTACGATATTGAGCACTCCGTACTCCGTACCTGTCTGGCGTTTGCTCGGCTCGCCTTGTCTTGTTTGGCCACATGTTGCTGTTGCGCTAATGCAAGTCCGGGGCCGGAGATTGGCTCCTGGTTCTCAAGACCGAGTACTTGCATCTCCTCTTACGGAGCATTTCACGTCATGGGCGGATCACCAATGCTAACGATCTGGAGCCTAGATCAGCCCCAACACCCTGGGAGGCATTTTGACCAGGATACAGGGATGAAAAGCAAAGTAAGACCATGATCAACATCGTATTATCCTTTGCGCATGTGCTTCAGGCAGCCGGCTGGGAGGAGTATTGGCCATCATCCATCGCCCTGGTACTGTAATGTCTTCCCACTAGATTCTGTCTGTCTAGCCACGGCAAATGGTCTCTCGAATTCCTGGACTTGGGCACGACACATTCACGGTGGAACAGAGACGGCTAAGGCGCACAATTCCATTGTCGCTGACTCGCCAATGCTCATTTTCACGAGTCATACCGAAAGGCTGAGATTCACAAAGGGGGAAGGCTCACAGGTACTGATTGCCCTGCCGGTCAAAGTCCCACTGGCATTACTCTTGAGCAACATTTGCCAACTGGACAAACACTGGGGGCAAACATCGCATGTTGCGTACACCACTCAGCAATCATGGCGACAGAGGCCTTGAAACGATCCTCGAGGAAGCCCCTTGCAAGACACGTTCAAAGAATTCTAGCGCTGCTCGTCATTGTCACGATCTTCGTTTCATTGCAGAAGCTATTCGGGTCCAAACCGCACCGCCCTGCTGGGGGTGAATTTCCCCGCAAGATCTGGCAAACGTGGAAGAAGGACGCAGTCGGTCTCGACCCGGTGGATGCGGCCAGAGTCCGGACGTGGACCAGGAAAAATCCAACACACAGATACGAGCTGCTCACTGATGACAACAGTATGAGCTACGTGAGGCACCACTTTGGTCCAACTGGCCTCAATCGACCTGACATTGTCCGTGTCTACCAAACTTTGAACGCAAAAATCATCAAGGCAGACCTTCTCCGGTACTTGGTCATGTATGTCGAGGGCGGTCTCTACGCTGACATTGATGTGGAATGCCTCAAGCCTATTGACGTCTTTATCCCAAACCGCTACGATGAGAAGGACCTCGACCTCATTGTTGGCGTTGAGACCGACATGCCCGATTTTCAGGACCATCCTATCTTAGGCCAAAAGGCACAATCGTTGGTCCAGTGGACCTTTATGGGCAAACCAAGACTGCCAGTCATGATGAGACTAATCGAAAACATTATCAAGTGGCTAGAAAAGGTCTCAAAACAGCAAGGCAAACCGATTTCGGATATTGTACTGGACTTTGATGATGTGCTGGTTGGGACAGGTCCATCCGCCTTTACCGAGGCGATATTAACAGAGATGTCCGTCCAATCTGGGAGAGAGGTTACCTGGAACGAGTTCCATGGTATGCTAGACTCCAAGGTCGTCGCCGGCATTCTAGTGCTAACCGCCGAAGCTTTCGCCGCCGGCACTGGCCACTCAGACTCCGGCACTCATGCTGGCAAGAACGCCCTGGTTAAACATCATTTCCACGCTTCTTCATGGCCCACCAACCATCCAAGATTCAAGCATCCAATTTATGATGAAGTGGAGAGGTGTAATTGGAATGCAGAGTGTATCAAGTTGTGGGATTCCAACACCGCCTTCTTCAACTCCCTGCCTGTGGAAGACCAACTTAAGCTGATTGCTGCCAAAAAGATCGAGGAGAAGAAGCACCCACTAAGAGTCGATGACCAGGGACTGATCGGCGTTTTGGGTCCTGTGGTGGGTGCCCCAGAACATCAGCTCCCTGAAGCAGAACTGGTTGGTGACAGAACTCCAAGGTCGGGTAGGCCTACTCAGGAGGAACCATTGCTGCCTGAGCTGGATTCGTCAGATGAGTTGGTTACGCCAGAAGAGAGTCGCGTAGATCAGGGATCGGGCACAAGCAACTCCAAGAAGATATCCCATCAGAGGAGGCGACACTAATTGACGGTGGATTCACCAGGGGGCAGGGCAAAAGAGATAATCAGCCATGGCGCCGGAAGAAGGATGAAGGAAGGGTTGAAAGATATACAGTGAGAGTGTGGACAAGCACGACGGTCCCAGCTGATTCATCAAGAGTATTGAAAAACTTGAGCTGGGTTTTACATCCTACCCAGTACAGGCCAAAGCCGACTAAAGAGACCTGGAATGATTCAACGCCAGCTTCGGCAAGGGAAGCAGATTCCTTCACAAGACAGAATTCGAGGGCGCAAAGATGCGGCGCCATGGTCGAGTTCATTAGTCAAAAGCATCATATTATCAATCACAAGATGGCGAACTATTCCGAAAGTTGCCATGGACGGCTTCTCTCACGACATTTATGAATAAAATGGCTTCGCTGGAGTTCATTCTCTTTTGTCTTAGTTTGGTGGGATGCTCTACGAATTTCTCCAGTGAATATTTAGAGGGTTCAGACTAGAGGGACGGAGGGCTCGACGTTGAAGTATCCTACGAGAGAAGAAGATGGCATTGTCAGTATTTAACTTTGTAGTGACACTACTTAGACACAGGCAGCGCCAGCAGCAAACTAATTAACAAGGTCTTTGCCGAGTTTAGCATTTTTCACGTTTCTCCAGCCTCTGCAGCCTATGTTCTGAGGCCGCGGCGTCGGTAGATAGGCGAACAAACTCTGTCATGGCGATGTTGCAGTTGTCAATATCCGTTACCCACTCTCTAGAGATTGGTTGAAAGGCCAGATCCGACAGCGTAGCAGCAATCGAGATTCTAGGCTCCACGAGGTTGGGCGGGCACGTTGCTTTTAGGCATTCAGAAAATGGGACGCCAATCATCCAAGCATAGCTAGCATTATCCTGTAGGGACGCCGTGGGGTCCTGTGTCCCTAAGATTCGGATCATGGCCGGGTCATAAGATCTTCGGGCCCTGAGGCCCTCGGTCCGTGGTGGGGGCTTCGCGAACACCCCTCCCATCGCCTCCAGGGGTCGCTATAGGTGGTTGTGTTCCCTTTTCCACCTAGAGCTCTTGCTAAGGGGAGGGCAAAAGGGGGCCGGGGCCCTATTAACCTGCCTATTTTGCCGAGGAAGTATGGAGTCCTCCCTGGGCGGGCTTTACTACCCACAAGCTGCTTTCCGCATTTCATAGCTATTCATTCATTACACCACTCTTCCTGAATGACTATTCGATCACCTTGGAAAGCCTTTTCAATCTTGGCCCTAGGAATTCATGCAAGGCTTGCTCCGCCCTGAAGAGAACAAGATCCGGCTTAGCATGAGTTCGTTTGGCATGTCCCAATGTTGGTCAGGGCAATACCTAAGTTGCTCGTGCTCCTTTCTCCGCTCATCTTCATCATCTGGCTCCTAAGCGATCACAAGTCAGCACACAGCGTTGAGATCGGCCAGCTTGGTCGCAGGTGGAAGAAGAAGACTTTCACCGAACCTGGGCACCAAACGCCTTGGAGGGCAGGTAGCAGAGATATCAAATACCTGCCTATTCCTCCCGGACCCAAGCCTGATGTCGATGATGATGGCAAGCCGATTGTTTATCAGTTTGTGTACAATGAACTCAGCTCACTTTCCTCTGTCACGGGAGAGTTCATTCCAATCCACTTTGGCGGCGTTGAAGCCAGCAACCCTACCATTATCCCCCACCCCATCAAGTACGACCAATGGATTATTATTGCCTATCAGGTAGACACAATCGAGGAGGGTGATGGCCTTCTGAATGAGCTCACTTGCAACGCCGGCTTTGTGAACGGCGCGTTGAGCTGTGCCGAGGTCCCAGTCCCCGTGCCACTGGCAATCCACGAGCCTCACTGCAGAGGCACTCTAAGCTATCTCAACTTCGAACTGGGACCTCGCGATGTCAGGGTCGCTCACGGGCCAGATGCACCTTACATCTTGTACAGTGCCCATTCCGAACAGACCTGCATGGGAGTCTGGATCCAAGACCTCCGTCTGCTTCTCCAAGACTATACGATCGAATCGAGCATATCTCATCGATTTACTGAGCCAAAGGAACTGCAGCGGCCGCCTCCAGTCAGAGATCTTGAAAAGCATTACTTTGTCTTCTGGGATCTAGAACAGAGGCTTTATGTCCACCACGATCTATCACCCCGCCGCGTGTTTGCTGCTGTGGATTCCAACGGCCAAGTGAGCCAGAATCTCGCCCCTCAGGCAGCGGCATCTGACGATGCCTGTCTCGCCAGATACATGCCAATGATTAGTTCAAAGTATGAAGCCATTCATCAGGCTACGAATTCGCTCTCTGTGACCATGTGCCAGCGTGCCGATCCTACGTGCAAACCTGGTCCGGAGAACACGTTCATCTTACACGTATTTCACTTCAAGTCTTTCTATGAGGGGCATAGTGTGTACGAGCCATATGTGGTACTATTCCAACAACAAGCTCCTTTTGCGGTGTACGGAATTGCGAAGAAGCCTCTCTGGATACGTGGGCGCCAAATGCTCACCGAGAAGTCCGGTGCCGCGCGGTGGGAGGGCCACCAGCTGCCTGTTGGCCATTCCGAGATGTTCTACATTACGAGCATGAGTTGGAAAAGCCACGGTCAAAGGTACCATGGCTATATGGATGATGAATTGTTTCTTGCATTTGGAATCGAAGACTCCAAGCCGGGTATAATTGACGTGCTGGCCACTGACCTATTGCAAGACATGGGATACTGTACAGATATCCCCAAGGCCACCGCCAATGATGCGCCGTCATAGGGCACCATGTGAGCTGTGTCACGTGCCATCCTACTTGTCCCATGCCAACATACTCGATGGGAGGGCGTGCAAAACAATCATCCTCGTACGGAGTACTTGTACGATGTTCTGGGCCGAAGTGGCGTCGGAGATGCGGATGAATCTTGGTCTTTTTCGGTACTCTCGACCCACCCAGCTGCCAAATGCCAGCTGGGTGCCCGTGGCCCATGAACGTTCTGGGCCACGGTGACGAGTAATACCTGCCCCGTGGCGGCCACGGGTAAGGCGGCAGGGATCAGCAGGGATCGGCAGGAATCGGCAGGTCCTGAAGACAAGCTTTGCCACGCTGTGCGCGTACAGGGCGGGAGGCTTCTGAAGCCTCAGCTGTCGGAGATGTCATTACGTAAAGCGCCATTGCATCATCGCTGAAGTGAATTTGATAAGCAGATCGCGGATGGGAACGGTCAAGTATTAGAGACCCGGCGAGGAGAGCAAAGATGCGTTCTTTTGTACAGGTACGAGCACCCGAAGGTTTGCACGGAGTACGACCGGTTTGGGAGCGGGGAGGATGGCCTCACCAAGCAAAGCGTTTACTGCCTCAAGCCTACTAATGACCAAAAACTGATACTGTGGATGCTGCAGATCTGTCTGTACGAATACTCGGCTAACTGTCAATCTCGGGCTGGGTCTACAATACGAGCACGGCGTAGTTCGCTTGAGGCTGTAAACCCCATGGCAGTGACTGTTGTGGGCCTGGGCGCTCTACTTAGCCTCGCCTCGGGCAAACTCCCATCCCACTATCTCGAGGTTGGATTGGCACGCCAGATCCGATACAAGTTAGAACGAACATCACTGGCCTGAATCTGGAACGGGATACCCCCGGAACTGTTCATTGATTCCCTTTACATGTCTGCGTCGTTCCTCCTTTTCCTCAAACGCGTTGGAGCGTAGCCCGATCTCGATGTCAGAGTTCCCACCTGCCCGCTAGGAGGAAAACAGACCTCTGTGTGAGTTTACACTAGCCATGTCCTAAAACTTTGAGGCGCTTGGCCCCAAACCCTCAACAGTTTAGCCAGGTACTGAAAGATACTCGGGCCACGTGTTGGGCCTTGGGTGTCTACGATATCTAGCTGCTGCTGCCGACCGCTCTTCCACAGTCCCTCCAAATCATGCCGCACGAGACGAGCGGTAGAGGAGCAGAGTGTTTATTGCATGGGCGACCCTGGATGGTCAAGCACCTGGGTACTTACCTTCTCGTACGATGAGACCGGGGAACAAGCCCGTCAGATCGCGGTTTGTGGACCGCAGACACGCATTAGCATCCTCGGCACCCAGTGCCTCGAACAGACGAGTATATCTAAGTACTGCTTCGGATATGTGGGGACTCTGAGCCCCTGTCAATTTGGAGTGTCCCTGGCGAGCCTTGGGCCCTTGGAAGATTGCTTGGGATGAATCCCGTCTAGATACAAATGGCTGGCTGAGCCACACAAGGTCCCCCAAGCCCAGCTTCTATCTACGCTAATGACTATTAGTCACATTTGCGCACCCATGTCACCACCAATCATCTAATAAGTTAAGTGGTAAAGAGTGGTCAATCCACAGGCAAGTATCGTCCTATCGTCCCACAACCATCGGCAAACTCCTTAGCGCAAATTTTTGTGCCTGATTTGTAAAACCCCATCCCAGATGTCGGTTTGGAAGAACGGCCGGGGAGGGGAGTCTCCTTCTCGCTCACCTCTTTGGCAAAAATGAAGCGTGAAAGTACGAGGTGTTGGCCAAGTACCGCTCAACTTCCCTTCGATTCGCGGTTGGTTGCTATTCGATCGAGCCTACGTGCCAGATACTCTAGATGCACGACTCTGATTTGACAACGTGACAGTTACAGTGACAGTGACAGCAGCTTTGACAGCAGCACCGTCATATAAACACTGCATCGGTAGAAGATGGTGGCACCTGCAAAAGCCCCAAAAGGTCGTGTCGGTAACCTGCCCAAGCTGGCCTGCCTGTCATGTCGACGTCTCAAGGTTGTTCCAAAAGCCCCGTCCCCTCTCCCGACGTCGACTTGCTGATCTTGAATTCTTCAGATGAAATGCGTGGGAGCGCACAATCCACCATGCGCACGATGCGCCAAAGTGGGAAGAAAGTGTGTCATTGCGCCAGTCAATCCGGGGCCCCAGACGATTTCCCAGACGATTTCACCCTACAGCTCAACGAAAACAATCAATGCTTGGCCAAGTCAGGATATGGCTAGGCCAGTTGTCTATCCTCTCACACCCGTCGTCGATACTCGGCACCATGACCATACTTCAGTCTACCTCCACTGGGAGCCGAACCAGAGCTACTCGACCATGTCCCAGCCAATATTGCCCAGTATGCCAGAGGTACCGTCAACGACGACCGACAATCGCCGACCGCAAACTTGGAACGAGATTCAACGGCATCCCATGTCGGCAAGCCCAATCAGCTGGACTTGCACATCACTGCAGTCGCCTGAGATCCCAACAACGAATATGCAGTACATCCCCTCGACATCAAATCCTACTCCTAGCCTCGATGTCACGGTTTCCAGCTTGAGCCTCCCGGTCACGCCACGGCAGGATCACGTCACGATCGTTACTCCATCGTCCCGAAACCTCCCAAGCGCGGAAGATCTGTCGCACTTGTGCCGATTGTGAGTTGCACCATCTTGTCCTCTATGTCACCTCCCCGAACTAACAACCTTCAAGTTTCGTAATGAATCTCATAAGCCATATTCCAGTCGCCGAAGAGACGGATGTAGGAGACTTTGAAGACATGGAGAAACGGAACAGACGGCCACTCGCATATTGCATGGCCTATGTTGCAGCGCGCTTCGTTCCAGGCTGCCGCTCAATGCGTGCCTCGCTCGTCCCGGAGATCCTTTCCATCATCAAGGCTCAATTCGATAACTCGATTGCTGACAGTGAAGAGCAGTGGACACTCTTGCAGGCTTTTGCAGTACTATCTACCTGGGCTCCTTGGGACTATGGCGAGTTGGACGGGAACACTGGAGAGTACGACGGCAATCTCAGCCGGGATGCATTGCGTGCCTCCATGGAGATGCTCGCACGGCGCTGGTCCTTGCACAGATCCGGAGAAGAGGTGGCCAGGATGCAGAACCGGAAGCACGATAGCAGCCAAATTCGCAAAAGCCTTGCTTTCCGAAAGTACTGCTACTGGCTCTGGCTATTTAGCTCGGCACACTTTCATTCCTTGCTGACGCGAACCCCTCCAACAGTTGAAGAGGATGCCACCATCAGAAGGGCGGGCCAACTGCTGCAACATTACGCCGATGACGAGAGAATCCGTCAAATTCTAGCCAACGTGGAATTAAGTCTGATATGGTCCCAACTCAAGCTCGACGACTGCGAGCTCGGAGAGTGGTGGTGCTCTATGTCTCACGAGACTCATCCTACGTCGATACTGTCTGTGCAAAAGTCTTTGGACGAAGCTTTACATCACTGGCACACAAAATGGGCTGTTCCTAATCGCCATACTAATAGCCTGTTCGCTGTGGATGTTGCAAGAAACTGTTCCATTGACCTTTCCTACCGGTTTACGCGCTTCTGTATCAGCATTCACATCAACAAACTCTTCCACACCGCATACTCCAAGGAGTCGGTAGCGGCCTTGGCCAGAGATGTCATTACTCAGTCCGTTGGAAGAGCATTAAGCGTGTGCAATCTCTTTCTTGAATTGTCTCCACTGAACAAGTCTTCCGTTCGCTTTGTGCCCGAGCCTACCTTCTCCATAATCGCCTTTGCTTGCGAGTGGGCTATCCGGGCGAAAAATATATCGATTGGCGTGGAATGCGTGCGGCCAAAGGATCTGAGCATCGTCAGTGGGGTGGCGGAGTTAGCGATCGACTTGAGCATAGACAGCAAGCACAGTGCCCAGAGTTATGGGCACAGCATTCTGGCCAAATTAAAACAGGCTGCAGTCTCGAAACCACCCACTAGAGGTGATCAGTCCTCGATTCCCAACACAGGTCCTCACCATCAGCAACAACAAATACAGCAGCAGCAGCAACAACCACAACCACAACCACAACCACAACAGCCATGGGAGTCACTTTCTCCCAACCACATCAGTTTACGAACACTGTTCGAGGCCCTGTATGCCATGGATGAAGTTTGGCCAGTACTACGTCCACCTGGTGAAGGCGCTCCCAAACCACCGTCCTACCTCTAGCATTACCTGTAGCTGCTGTCAATAGCAGCATATGCTCGCTAACCACAATGGTTCCGGGCTATTTCACCTCAATGCTTCGTGGTCTATATGAATGACGACGTCTAACATGACACGCCCACCTCCACTAGGCCAGGCCATGATTTGAAGAACTGGGCAAGCCTCCAAAACCTTGGAACTTTGGCCACCACAACTTGGGAATTCAATTTCTGGTAATAGGACAACAGATGACGTGCAATTCCCCACATTGAAAAGGCTACTGGTGGCACTATGACGATTTTACGATTAGGGTGTTGGTGAGCACGGGTGAGCAATCAATGTTGAGTTTGACATCCAAAACTTGCCACAGGATGCTATCAGTCATCCAAATTCGTGGCGCTCGGAGGAAGAATTCTATTTAACCTGCAGACTTGGTGGAGGATAAGATTGATTGCGTGTCAAGGGGGGGACGTGATGAGGTGTATCGGCGTGAAAACACTGCTCAGTAATATGTGCCAGGTAATGATGCCAGGCCGCATCACCTGTGACGAAGATAACGAACATGTACATGATCGTCTAACCTGTTGAGGAGATGAAAGGGACAGGGTTTTCTCTTTCTATAGATACCCAGGTTTTAGAGCAGCGAGGAAATTGGAACTCATGATGTACGGCATCTGACCTCTGGATCACAGGGACACTGTGATGTGACACGGCTGTGGATGTCTTTGCCGTCGCACGATTTGAGAAAGGCCTACCTCTGGAACATCTAGATAGGCTTCTGTTGGCGGCCAAGTGGTCTTCCAACCTACGAGGTGTGAGGCCCCTCTGCTGAAAACTATGCCTTGCACCTCGTATTATCGACACTGAGCGTGGAGCACGCGGCTCGGTCTGGCCGAAAATTCAATTACTTTACCATCCCTGCATCAATAGTATTGAGCCCGTTTCCAGTCTATGAACGACGTGATAGCTCTTATCAAGACCGGGGGGTGCCGAATAAAGGGGGACATCCATGTGCCGTTCTCCCCTGCAATAACAAATGTCCTCATCAACCAAGCCCACGTTTACCCCTAATTCAGTTGGTCCGCGTAATGGGTCCCTGCAAGGGGCGAACACAGCCTGATCCCTGCCCCGATCCCAATTAGGAACCCCGGTCCTGGTCCCATTGCCCTCGGCCCGTGACGAAGTTTCGATAGAAGCCCTAAGATCCTGAGGTGGACACTACTTCGTTAGTCTCGCCGGTCCTGCATGATCCAAATCAGCCTTTTCCTCATCACCACGACGCCATGGTCTGCAGAAACGAACATCATACCAGTGTCACGAAGGGCTGGCTGACTTTTGACGAGAGCAAATCTCAACGTTTGTACTCCGTACGCACATATCACACGGGACTTGCCGAATCACTGCCTTTCCACTTTACACCAACGCCCTTGTACATTATTCCTATCATTTCCTCAGCCTAGTGCTACATTGAAGAAGCGAACAACTGCACTCTCTGGCCTAACACGCCTAGCACAATCGTATCAAACCCAGAGTGAATCCTCGCGCCATCGATACTGACTTCAGGACCAAGCAGAATGGGGAGAGATCAAGAGCACTCCCCTTACCGGGACCACTCACTTGGAGCTGCATCGTCCAACGAACCAATATTTGAGCTCCACGACAAGTCGAATACCATGTTCTACAAAGATGAACTCGCCCCCGAGGATAGCCATAATACCAGCAGACACACATTGCTACACCCAGATGCCGAAAAGGAAGACCGAAGAGCAGAGCCTAAGATTGCCTTGGAGTATACGGTTCCCACGAGCCAGAAGTTGATGGCGCTAGGCATATATTTTTTCTGCAACGTGGGTCTTACACTGTACAACAAGGCGGTTCTCGGATCGGTGAGTCAAGCCCTCCAGACACAGAACGAATTGCTTCTTCAAAGCCTCGTTGCGAGACGCCGCAACTCATGGAAGCATAAATTCTAACAGTCGAAATCTCACAGCTCCCCTATCCCTGGCTACTAACAGCCCTGCATACTGGGTGTGCTTCAATTGGATGTTATATGTTGTTGCTTACCGGCCGTTTCGAGCTCAGACTCTTGGGTACCCGTGAATCCTACACACTGTGTGCTTTCTCACTTTTGTTCACCGTCAATATTGCGGTTTCAAATGTGTCTTTGTGAGTACATTACCCCGATAGTAGTAACTGTTGTCGTTTGCTGACCGACGTCCTACAGAGCTATGGTATCGATACCATTTCACCAAGTCGTGCGAGCAACAACACCCCTAGTCACCACCGCAATCTACCGCATAGTGTACTCACGTACGTACTCTGGGCTGACATATCTATCGTTACTCCCCATCATTCTTGGAGTTGGCCTGGCTACCTATGGAGATTACTCATTCACGACCTCCGGCTTCTTGATGACCTTTCTAGGTGTGGTATTGGGAGCGTTAAAGGTCAGTGGCTTCTCCCTAGTTGGTGATCCAGAGTTTTCACTGACCACCTCAACTCTCAGGGGATCGTCACGAACCAGATCATGACGGGTAGCCTTAAACTTGCGCCTTTGGAATTTCTTTTCCGCATGTCACCTCTCGCTTGTCTCCAGTCACTTATCTACGCCGTCTGGTCGGGCGAAGCCTCCAATTTAATGCGCGACGTCGCCCCAATCAGGAGTCTCTCCTCATCCCAGCTATTTTATGGAGTAACTGCTGTACTGGCGATCATTCTGTTCAATGGAATCCTGGCCTTTTGCCTGAACGTATCGTCCTTCACCACCAACAAACTTGTGGGAGCGCTCACGATGACTGTGAGCGGAAATTTGAAACAATGTATCACTATTGTCCTGGGCGTGGTGCTTTTCAATGTTCAGGTTGGATTTTCCAATGCTATGGGCCTGGTGGTGACGATGATAGGCGTCGCTGCCTACAGCTCTGTAGAATTGCGCTCGAAAAGAAATCGTACGCAGCCATCGGGTTCGGTTTGAGTTACTGGTTATTTGGGGAGTTCTCTTGCATTAGCTCGATCCCTCCACAGTAATTATATTTATGTTATAGAACATTCATGTTTATTGTCTTATGGTCTTATCTTTTATCCCTTTCCCTTCTTCTAGTCTCTGATAGATTTCAAATGTCTTCCGTAATTTGAAAAATCTCGCAAAAATCTCGGCCATCATATCGTAGGTTTGTTGACTCTGGCTGGAATGTTGATGATGGAGGACGCAGCATTGAAGCAGATGCTTACAGGAACACAACCCTATGGAAAAACTTAATGTACTATCCAGAATAATTCGTGGGAAGGTAATATGGACAGCACACCATCGAGGTGTCCTCATCAGTAAGGCCCCCTGGAACTTTAACGGAATTTAGAATATTTTGAATGAGATCTTTGGCTCAAGCATTATTGTTGTCGAGATCCTCAATATCAGCCTTGCGAACTCTCCTTACTCACCTTCTTATAGTAGTGGCGGATGCGGAATCCGGCTGGCCCAGTTACAAAGAAGGAGATGATTACAGAAGTATCAGGAAATTAGACGCTGATGCGCCGACGGCCGTTACCTGTCATTCCCCAATCGCTGCTTGGAATATTGAAATACTGGCTCGTAACCTTCTCGTTCTCGATACTAATTAAAGAACGATTGGCGTTACTCCAGGATTGTCGCCCTGCGCTATTGGTCGGTACTAGGGACCGGCTCCCTGTTCAAGAAGAAACTTGCAAGTCTTATATGTCTGGCCATAGAGTGCCCATCGCAGTAGAGAATATCCCCTTGTGCTGCTTATATCTCGCGGGGAGGCAAACGCTTGGCGGAACAATGTCTCTGGCCTTCGATGTTTCCTTCGCGAGCAAAAGCAAAGCACTGTGCGGAGTCCTCGACTTGTCGTAGTGTGCTAATTGACATTGTAGGCCCAAATTTAGGTTGATAGCCGATAATGCAGTGAGAGGATTTGAGACCAAACGACACCCATCGGAAACCAACATCCATCACTGACAGCCAACGTTTGTCGCTGTTGGCAGTTAAGAATTGTCATCTTGCATATCTTAGAAACGGGCGTCCAACAAGACCGTCGAGAAGGCCTGGGGTGCTCCTTCGGGCATTCGAATGGCAGGCACATAGACATACAGGTAAACAGCTAGCTCCAGCATACTTTTGAACACAAACACCTCCAGCATGCCTGAGTTGATGAAGCTCTCCAGCACCGGCGAAGCTTGATATACTGGGCGAATAGCCTCGTGATCGCATCCGCTCGAGCCCAGACATCCCACCCATAAACATTTGCTGGCAGGCTCTGAGCTGATCCATCTGCAAGTGTGTTCAAATTTTCAATACCTGCTATTCGATGGGCAATCTGGTCAAATCCCTGGTCAATGGTGTTCATTATGTTCGCTTCATGCGAGAACAATTGTTCTGAGAGCTTCCCGTGGAAGCTTTCTTCGTATGACGATGATCTCGTCGTTACGGCCGACAATGACTCCAGCTCCAATCTTACTTTCACCATATCGCGTCTGCCAATCGTCAGTGTATCACGGAATGCCGATCACTTGGAGACGCACTTACGAGTTTGAGGCCACTATCAGTAGATTCAGGGAACTTTTGATACCATTAAGGTCCTCCTTGCGTGCTTTTAGTTTGGGCTCAAACTTGTTGACAGCATCCGCGACTTGGATCGCAAGTCCAACGACCGCGATAACTACTGTTACGATAGAAAATGGGACCATGGTCGTCAATTATTCTAACACATTGAGCCTTCGGTTAAGATGAGACATCCCATCTTTACGGGACAACTTAATGTGTGGATTGGACCTAAACCTCATACAGCTCGGCCCCCTAACTACAATGCCCATCACCTGCCGATTTCTGTTGTCAGTTGATCTGCGCACACAGCCCCCAAGGATGCATAAATGTCAGCAGGGAAGAGTCTCCGGGTTCATCAAGGGTAGGCTCAGCACGGGAATGGAGTGGTAGGCGAATGAGAGTGTGTAGGCATTTCGGGAGGCACCAAGATCGAGGACGCACCCAGGAGGAGGATCTTTGACATCCTATGACTCATGGAGAGACCAGGGTTTATTATCTGGACCCCCAAACGCCCACTCCAACGTAGCACACTTTACTCTCAGCATCCAGACAGGAAAACCCTGGCAAATTCTCTCTGAAGATGGCGGGAGAGCTCAAGCTGGGCTCACATTTGCGAACGCAGGAATTTTTGTTCGACCCTGTTTATCGGCCCTTGAACCATGGCTCCTACGGCGCATTCCCCAAGATCGTTCGAGCCAGGCAGCGCAACATTCAAGATCAGACAGAAGCAAAGAGTGACCCGTTCATTAGGTTCACAATACCAAAGCTACTTCAGGAAGCGCGAGTAGCGGTTGCGCCGCTTCTGGGTGCGTCCATGGAGGAAGTGGTATTTCTGCCGAACGCCACTACTGGGGTCAATACGGTTTTGCGCAACTTGAAATATGATGATGGCGACTTCATTCTATACCTGAACACTGCGTATGGGGCATGCGAAAAGACTATCCTACATGTGTGTGAGACTACTCCCGCGCAGGCGGTGAAAGTCGATGTAGACTTTCCAGTGGAAGACGAATGCCTCATTTCCCTAGTCCGCGACACTGTGACAAATCTTGCTAGCCAGCACAAGCGTGTCCGCATAGCAATGTTTGACACAATATCGACATTTCCGGGTGTTAGGCTGCCTTGGGAAGGCTTGACTGCTCTCTGCAAGGAGCTCGGCGTGATGAGTTTGATCGATGGTGCTCACGGGATTGGCCACATCAATCTGACGAAATTGGCGGAGGTGGGAGCGGATTTCTTCAGCAGCAATTGCTACAAGTAAGTCGTCCTGCAGCATTACGTTCCACTTCCATCTTAATAGCTTCGGAGCTGACCTTTAAGTAGGTGGCTATATACGCCACGAGGTTGTGCCATTCTCTACGTGCCATTCAGAAATCAACATTTAATTCGAACTACCTTCCCCACGTCGCATGGCTTCCACCCATTGCCGGTTGAACAGTCCGTTTTGTGTGAGAACTCACATCTTGATCCTCTTGGAGATTTATTCTACTGGGCTGCGACCATAGACATGAGCCCATATCTGTGCATAACTGAGGCACTAGAGTTCCGTGGGCGACTGGGAGGCGAAGCGCAGGTACAGCAGTACTGCTTTGGACTCGCTCGCCGTGGTGGAAAATTGATGGCTGAAGTTCTCAACACTGAAGTTATGGACAACAAGTCAAGCACACTAAGTGAATGCTGTTTCGCGATGGTGCGTTTACCAGTCCAGTTCGTGTCTCAGCAACAACCAAGAAGCGAGACTGCAAGGGACGGGGTTTTCGATACTAAAGACGGCCCCAAGATCGTCAAATGGATCATGACCACCCTGAAGGACAAACACAACACTTGGAAACCTGCCAACTTTTATTGCGGTGCAATATGGGTGAGAGTAAGCGCTCAGGTCTATCTCGATATCCAAGACTTCGAGTGGGCTGCTCGAGTACTCAAAGAACTTTGTCGCCAGGCACAGGATGGCCGCAGTCTACACCTGTGATTCCACCACTGAGCCAGTTCCTAATATGCGTTGCAAATGCTTCTCAATCCCTTAGTGAGCATAATGGTGTTTACGCCGTCCCTGTAATTCCACCGCTTACTGAGATGAACTGTGCAGTGATCCACCGGCTCTTTTCTGATACTAGCAGAAGCGTAGAGTCGGCCAAGTCCTCCACCGTGCCGAGGCGATCTGCAGCGCGCACCTGGGCATACATGGAAAGCTGAAGATCAGTTGGAGACCCGTCAGGATTCACTAGATACTCCTTCGACATTTCCGTTGGAACTGGACCAGGTGCGATTGTATTGACAGTGATTCCATGCGTCTTGCCAAGCTGTTCGAGATGTTAGATAATCGCCAGTGGAAAGGTAGACCGGCATCAAGACTTACCTCGCCAGCCCATAGAGTAGTCAGGGCATCCATTGCGGCTTTCGTCGCACTGTATACTGGGGGTGGGACCAGAACTTTTGAGGCAATGGAGCCAATATTGACGATACGGCCGCCTTGTGGCATTCGACCGATGTCAACAACAGCTTGCGTCATATAGATGACGCCAAAGACGTTAACGGCAAATTCATGTTCGAGTTGCTCTGATTTGACTTCCATGAGAGTGGTGTTTTGTGCAGTTGCAGCGTTGTTGACTAGAATCAATAGTCAGCATTGTCTACCCGCCTGGGAAGGGTTTCATGCCACCCATGGCGTACCGAGAATATCGATGTGATCGACCTCAAATGCTTTTAGAATCTGCCCAACTATACTCTTCGCATTGTCGTAGTTCTCCACCCCTCCTCGAACAACGGTAGTATTGGTGCCAAATTCTTTCTTGATATCACTCGCCACCTTCTCGGCCCGTGTCTTGGAGCCCTCTGAAACATAATGGATTGCAACAGTCGCTCCGTTTCGGGCCAAGGCTCTGGCAATGGCAGCACCGATCCCTGTCTCCTTGCCAGAGCCTGTGACCAAAGCAGTCTTTCCTGTAAGAGAGAGTGTATCGGGTGACATATCTAGTAAATTGGTTTGGTATCTGGGAAGAAATTGTATCCGCACTTGGAACGAAGCAAAGAATGGTACGGATGAGTTGGAACTCCAGCTGGCAGGAGCCTAGGGGTTATATATACAATAGAGCCGACTCTAGGGAATCATTACCAACGATTTTTGTAGGTACCACTGAATAGATGCTATCATAGCTCGTCAAGGAGTGAAATCCCGAGAAACTAAGGTTGCGTCATTTGGTGGGAGGCGACAGCCATTGATCATCAAGATTCCACGGCGTCCAGTTGGGTCGAGGGGTGCCGGACCAGCATTACCACCGCCCCGAATTATTTCACTGGTGCCGTAACTACACCAGCACAGCATTGCGAAAGACCTGTCTTATTTGACAAATCCTATCTTGATATCATGGGTGGGATTGCTATCATCGTGAAACATTTGACTAATACCACATTAATATCACGGGCAGGATCGTCGCCGCTCCGAAAGATTTGACCGCTGTCGTCCGGATGGTATCTAAATCCTCCCCACACGCTGAAATAAATATCCATCAATCGATGCGCCCATGTGACGGCTCAGGACTCAGGAGTAAGACTTGCAACCGAGATCTCAAACCCTCCTGAGCTCAGAAGTTCTAAACTCCCTCCTACACTTAGAATCATGCCTAGCACATCTCCAATTATCATAATCCTCGGAGCAGGAGCAAACATCGGGCAAGCAGTTGCTCGGACCTTTGCCTCGAGAGGCTACAAAGTTGCGCTCGCTGCGCGATCACTGGACGAGTCAGAAAGTACGGGCGACCTGTTGAACATCAAGAGTGATTTCTCAAAGTCCGAGGATGTTCTCAGCGCATTCAAAAAGGTGAACGAAGTGTTTGGTATCCCAAGCGTAGTAATTTACAATGGTGGGTTCCGAGACTAAACTGGAGTTTGGAGCTGCTTCTAAATATTCGCAGTCAGCGCCTCGACGCTCACACCACCCAAGGATCCGTTCGCCCTTCCATTGGCCGATTTTAATCGAGATGTAGCGATCAACATCACTAGTGCTCTTGTTGCCGCAAAAGAAGCCGTCTCCGGGTTTGCACAGCTACCTGCTTCTGCTTCAAAGACATTCATATACACAGGGAATATCCTGAATGTTGCCATCATCCCGGGCTTCCTCGACCAAGGCATGGGAAAGTCCGCTGGCGCACATATGATGTGGGCAGCTGCGGCTGCATACAATGACCAAGGATTCAAGTAAGCCGGCGATTTCCTCCTTTCCCTTGCTGTGCAGAAGCTAAATTATTAATAATAGGTTTTACTATGGCGATGAACGCAAGGCGGATGGAACGGCCAAGTATAGGGTAGACGGAGACGCACATGCAGAGCTTTACTGGAATCTTGCGGAGGACAAGAAACAGCGGCCGTGGATGCAGACATTCGTCAAGGGCGTAGGATATCAGAATTTTGGCGATCAATCTACGTGGAATATTTAGTTTAAGGCATTAATTACGCTCTTCAGCCTACCTATCTAGCGAATGGATGAATTTATTATTACGACCGAGCTCGTCCGGAAATGGTTTATAACAGCCACGGACCAGACCTTTTTTGGCTTATTCATGCCACAGCTCCCTTTGCTTGCTCCGCCGACCAGTTGTTGGCTGACCCCCATCGACAAGAACAAAGGCGAGAGAGAGACTAATCATCTCGAAATTTTGTGGACCTTCAATTTTGGTGGCTGGACGGAGGGGTTTTTTTGAAAAGTGAAATGGATCTCGATTCAGCCACGTGAATGGACTCACTCCATCTTTCTTTGTTCTTTGCAAGAATCAAATCACCCAAACACGTGGCTTTCAGGTTGAGTCTCCCCCTCTGCTAGTTGCATAGATGGAAAATGTCACGGCTTGCAGACGTCGTTCGCCCTGCAACCGAGCAACGCTTGAATGGGAGGTACAGTTGGACAGAGTATGTGACTGGATATCCTATGGAAACATTGGAGCAGCCTGCGAACTTGCACAACTCTGCAGCAGTGGTTGTTGTGTGCAACAGAAAGATAAATGAAGCTGATGGGCTCAGCTGCTGAACGTGGCTGGCGAAAGCCAATGTAAAGTCAACACCGCCATCTGCACGTCGAGGATCGATGGTATTTCAACGCAGGGGTAGCTGAACGAATTCTTCTCGCAAGAATGCCCTTGCGAGAACAACTATTTCCTCTTCTCTCTTGAAGGCTACCCTTCTCGACTCCACTTCCCATGCTCTGGATAGCTCTGCGTAAGGCAAGGCATTGATTATAACCGGGGCTTGATACGCCATTGAGGTGTTTGGAAGCTAGACTCAGCGGATACAGTAACCTCCCAACAGCAGTCAGACGGCGTTGCGTGATTAAATTGGCGCTGGCAACAATCTCCCAGGCCAATTCAATCCTCTGGCCTACGAGATGGGACATTGTTCACAATCGCATTGAGCGCGTCGCTCTGTTCGTTGATACCCTGCCTGCCGGATTCATTATTCCAGCGCAGGAACGCCTCATCAAGCGCATCGCACAATATCCAAGGCAGCATCACAGAGACCCAGTTCTATCATGGTCGCGGTAATTTTCATTAAAATGCGGTTTTGAATCTTGTGTGAGATCCTCCTGTGTAGCGTCCGGGCCTTACCCTTACTGCTGCATTGGGCCGAGCTCATGCCTGAGACTTTCCAATGTTGAGATGGATGCATGGTATTCATGACCCATGAATCGAAGTTCATTTATATCGATTCTCCTAGAATTCTCTTCCGCCTTTTCCAAAAGGAAAGCAAGCTTGAATCCGTGATCCCTTTTACGCAGACTAGTCATGGCTGCTTTAGCCAGGCATGACATGAGAAGCTGGAGGCGTGGCGCTGGAGGATACAGTCCATCATCTTTGGGTCCTGCTTAGCTGCCCTCCTGCACAAGCGGCAGCACACCTACTCCGGTTTGTGATCTGGTTTCTGTCTCCACCCGCCAGGTATGCGCTCCCAATCCTCAACTGTACCTACAGTTCACCATCAGGTCCAAAGAACTTTGGGGCAAAGGAGATTCGACGCACGCTCTTTGATATGCATTTTCTCTGTTGCAGCACGGTACGGATCATAGTACTTCTTTGGCATTTGAACCTAGAGCGAAGGAAGTGTCAATACACGCTCAAAATCCTTGTGTAAAGGCTGTGCAAAGTAAATGCTCTCTCCAAACCCAATGACGTCGTCCGATTATCTTTCATCCAGTAAGGCTGGTCGGTAAGGAAGGTAGAGGTATGGCAAACTACATTCACCAACCAGTTTCTGTCGCACGCCCATTCCTGGACGATCCTTAACTATTGTGCCGTGGTGGTTAGGGTCCCAGTACGTGTCCACATACAGGCACTCCGGCTCCGCTGTGACGGTTTCGAAGGCTGTCTGGAGATGCTTGAGAAATTCTTCCACGTCGGCATCAGCGATATGAAAAGTCACATGAAACATCAGCCGTTTCTTTGGGGCCGGCGCCGAAGTCTCAATAGCCATCATGCTCCAGAACAAAACTGTAAACAGTGCCGCTAAAATCCTAGGATCTGTAAATACCTTGTAACAAGAATATAGACTAGGAGAGGATACAACGAGTATAACGGGAACTTATGGATGGCCAGTCGTGATATACTTTGGTGCTCGAAATATTCTCCGGTCACGAGTCATTATTTATGCAATCAAGATCCATACCCAAGTAGACTATGCTATGCACATGATATTCTGAGTTTCCCTCATGGCATAGACACGGCGTTGGCGAAAGCCGCATCTTCCGATTACCTCAGCATTCGTTGAAATGATTATCAAGTTTGCTTAAAGCCAGTACATATTTCTACGCAGCTAGAGTTGATTCAGCAAGGCCGCTGGAGTTTACTGCTAGGAACTAGACCAGGCATGGCGTGTCCCTGTATTTCGGCAGATGCAACTCCTAGAAACGCTCATATGCCTGCGAGCTCCAGCCACAGAAGGTCCGCCTCCAAAACCTCCTATTTTCTCGCCTTCATTTCTTCAACGTCCCAGTTTTACCAGACCTAGCGACCTTTCAAAACTTCGGCTTCGGGACTCACAAGCTGTTGCTGACCAGCAAAGAGAAATCTCTAGGGCTTTTTAGGGCCTTAGTATATTTATATTGTCGCCAACACAAGCCAAACGGCGAAATGACCTGGTACATTTGCTTGTTCCCCTTCCAGCTAGTGCCTTCAGCCATAGTTTAAATCAATGTGAAAGGCGTACCAGAGTCTTTAGAAACGCTCGCGTTGCTTATTTTGGCCGACATCGCAGTGGTAAGTAGGCCTGGATAAGGCGCATGGTGGTATTGAGCCGTGAATTCTGGAAGGATAGGATCTCCCATTTCGACAAACATACAGGAACCTCAAATCGAGACAATGTTCTCAATGACAACGCCATTACCTCCGCGGCAACTTGCATCAACTTATTGACGTCCACATCACTAAGCGTATAAAGTAGTGTAATCTATTCTATATCCGAGCTAGATAGCGGCTTTTGCAAACGGCATACTGAACGGCACATGTCTTTCGCTTCTGGAACGGCATAATGTAAGTTGCCATGCTTTGCACCACGGCCATAGAACCGAATATGCCGAAAACCGTCCAATGCCAGTAGCAGTTTGGAGTAGTCCAGAACCGATGACAAACAAATTTTGCACCACTCAAGAATGGGAATCCGGCCCGGACTATCAAGTGTTTCTCCTTGCCACTGGATCCTTGGTGCGGGATAACTGTTATGCTGCAGTTCAAACGTAGAAGGTCGAGCCCTGAATCTCAACTCAGGGACGGGGAAAAGGTGAGCAGAAATCACTTCTAATGCTCTTCTATGCCAGCGGTGAATTCAGAACGGGAATGAAGACTGGGATAGAAAGTTCTAAGCCTAATTGTCGTGCCGTATATGATCGGTATAGTTCACTAGTGCAAATTCATGCAAAGTTCTTGAATTGACAAGACAGACCACAGGGCAATCCTACTAGTCGTCGCCCACGTATGATACTTTCTTTCCTTGAGGGATGAGACACGGAAGAGTTACCACAGCGGTATATGTTTGCCAGCAGGTTGCCTAAGGCATCCCCGACAGAATGGCCTATCTGAACGGAGCTAGATTCTGGTAATCTCTCACATACTATGTACAGAGCTGTTCTTTGTCCATCTCCTGAAAGTCTTGCCCTTGTAGTAGAAGAGGATTCCAAACAAGCACCACAAGAGAATGAGTGATGCATTCGTCATAATCGGTGGAATATAACCGTCAGCAATAATCCAATCGGTGATGAACTTACTGAAACCATAGCCCCAAACGTTCTTGTTGACAGTTATGGCAACAAATAGACTGCCGGCAACTGGTTTATAGCTATCAACAGCATAGGTGGAAGCAATTCCTGGAATAGCAGCAACCTGGATACCAGCGCATGTATACCCAATGATGACAATCGCTTCCCACGGCCATTTATTCTCGTATCCGACGCTGACGATAATATTTCCGAGGTACATGATGACAACATAAGGAATCATGGCGACCAGTCTCATCTCAGGTTCGCGAATACCTCGATTTCTGACTGTGAGTCTAGAGGCAATCCAATCTGAGAATGGGCCTGCGGTGAACAGACCGATCATGGCGCCAGCAAGAATGGCAAAATTCGTAAAGCCGATCGTTTGATTGCTCCAGTTATATGGCGGAGCGGCAAAAGCTTGAGTCTGAGTCAAGTTCAGTGTTAAGAATGATGAGCAGCTCCAACTGACGACGAAACTTGCGAATTCGACAATGGGAAATGCAAACAGCTTCCATGGAATCCACAGATCCAGGAGGACACTCTTGATTGGAGTAGGATTTGGAGTATAAAAGCCCCATTGTCCCTTGCTGGGTTTCCCCCGTCCCAACCATGGATCACGGGTTGCAGTCTCGGTATGTTCGAGAGGATTCGGTGCGGCAGTAGTCGAGTCCGAATTCGGGTTTCCTTCCGAGCTGCTCTTTAGCTCTTCAGTGTTCTCAGCGTGGGGCTTTCCATCCTCAGGAGGGGAGTGGTGAGGAACTTGATGAGAGTGTTGTCTGTTCCACTTGGTTTCTGGAAACATGAAGACCACCATGATGATTGAGAGGGCGAGTAATGCGGTGTTGAGCCACCAGAAATTGCGCCAGCCCACGTGCAGGGACATGGCACCAGAGATGATGGGTGCAATCATGAGGGATCCCATGTACACCACCCAATATAGCGTATTCCACTTTCCTCGATCGTGTAAAAAGAAGATGTCGGCAATGACCGCGGGTTGTATTGTTTCTGCAGGACCAGCCCCAATGCCGTTGAGACTAGCAGGCTGTCAGCACTAACTAGTTCGCTTTGCCCAGGGGCACTATGACTTACACGCAAGCACCCATGAAACTCCCATATGTCTGAGCTCGCGCTCGCCATATGGAGGAGCCGAGGCAGACGAGCTGAGACAAGATATAAACCGGACGGCGACCAAAGGAAGTGCTGAGAGGAACCCTGTGCGCAATGCGTTAGCGAAGAGAAAATCTACTGAATGGGGAGTAACGTACCAGATGAAGTTGCTGAAACCAAGGACAAGGATGGCAACACCGGTAAACTGAACCGCGTCCGCCAGGGAACAATGAAATGCTTCAATGTAGTCACCAAACATAGGAGCCAGGGACAAAGGGCCAAAGCCTTGCATGAAGGTGACGAAACTAGCGGAGACGATGGCCGAGATCTTCCAACCCAACGACCAATTCAAGGGATCGTGCTCGTTATCGGACGGTTGTGGCACCAAGACTTTGTGGGCTTTTCCGGTACTCTTGATAAAATGGTGCGACCCAATATCGGCCATAACCTCTGTACCAGGAAGTAATTCGATATGGAGCTCTTCCTCGAGCTCATGGCGCTCCTGCGAAGGAGAAACGATCAGTCCTAAGAAGTTCTGGAGATCGATCGGGAGCGGCGATCTAACTACATACCTGGTCATCATAATGTTGCTCCATTTTCGGTAGGACTGCTATGTAAACGGGGAGGAATACACTACGCAGGAGAACAGTAGGAAGAAGAGTATAAGAGGAGAAGATGAAGGCTGGACAAGCGAAGTGCCGTCACGACAATATATCTGTGGAAAGGGCAGGCCGCGCATTTCTTTCTAAACAGGGTCCAGGGGTTCGGCAGCTGACACCGAGCATTCCAAACAGTGTTCCCCATCTGGGGTTAAAACCTAAGAGCCGCTGTTCCTGGGGAGGTCCCTGTGGCGGAGAGAGTGCAACGGCACTTCTTCGTCCTCGACATTTTGCCACTAAGATGAAGCGAAACGAGGGTGCTTTGTCTTCGGCAAGTAATTTCGGCAGACGTCAATGAGGCCTTAGGGATCCCGGGCTATCAATTTCCCGCACCGAGGATCTAGGCCCCTGATTGAGTGGTCAGAGAGCGCAGGGCAATAAGCTTCGATAAGCTTCGATAAGCTCCAGCCCCGCGCCAAAGCGGGGCATGATACAAATTAGGTTAGGCATGACATCATGGGGACAGGCGACCCCGCGCCAAGATAGGATACGCTCGGAGAGATGGACGCAGGCCTGACTATTGTACGAGTACTGAGTCGGATGTAATTAATCGAGCTGAGGATGCCATTCAGCCTGCACCAAACATATGGTGACCCGGCACAATGGCCGAAACAGCCCGGGATGATTGCTTCCAAGGCATGCTCGTACCATGGTATGACAACATCTACTTTTACGCATAGAATACAAGTGGTTGCTCTTAGCGCAGCGCCAAGTCTTGGTAAAATACCGATTTACAATACGAGTGCGTTGGCGAATCAGAGGCTCCCTTATGTAAGCCGGAAGACCTTCCCTAAAGAGACTTGATCCTAAGACTGATACTCCCTCCATTCTTGATCCCGAAGTCACTCTCGCCCCTCAGAATATCTATCTGCAACTCGTGGCTGGCGCTTATTAACTTTCCAACGAACAATCGGGACCCTTTGGGGATCTATCTTCCCTCCTGTCCTCACTCTGAATTATTGTACCCTCGAACCTTTCAGTGAAGTGAAGCTCGGGGCCCTCACCGTGCCCACCATGTCCAAGTTGAGACGAGGTCCCTAATCAACAAATAACAACCCTCTCCGGACGCCTTCTTGCACCACACACCGCCAATACCTAGGGTTAAAGAGCTAGGATTGGGAATCTAAGGCTGATGGTGCAGAAAAGAAATCAGAATGCACCTAGGAAACGCAGCGGCTGCTCTGCGTGCAAAAGAGCCCATGTCCGCTGTTCAGAAGAGCGTCCATCCTGCCTAAGATGTCAACGTCTTCTCCTCGAGTGCGACTATCAGATCAAGCTTCTATGGGAAGAAGATGCACACGAAAGAAAAATAGCTCACGGTAGAGCAAGGGCACCACCCAGAATTCGAGTGGGAGGCCGGTTAAGGGACCAGTCCTCGACGACCCAGGTTTCCCGGTACGAGTTTTTAAATACTACCTTGGCAGATTATGAAACGCTCTTCCAGCCAACGCCGCTGAGCATTAGTGTTGATGAGGACGACGACGACGATGATGACGGCGATGACGATGACGGCGATATTGAGGAGATACTACGAGACACAGAGTTTGCCTGCATTCCGGTCCCACCATATTCGCCCTATCTTGGTTCTGATGCCTTTCTCCTGGATTATTACATCAGTGAGCTTTCGCCAAAATGCTCACTAGGCAGCGCCAATAATCCCTACCTTTATACTCTACTTCCTGTTGCATTCGAGTTTGAGCCTCTAAGGCACGCCCTCTTAGCAGCGACTGCCAACGAACTCCGCCTTCAGCAGCATGTTCAGTTTGAGAACGTGTCCCTGAAGCTCAGAGATGCAGCCATTAGAGGACTTCGTGCCCATCTACAGACGACGGAGATGGATTGGAAGAGCATGGCTGTAATGATGATGTTTTGCTTCTACGATATCTCAGACGGATGTGCACCGTCGTGGATTACCCATCTCAAGATGGGCCTGAAGATGCTAGATACCCTTCGAACCAACTCTCGAACGGACGAGAACCTCAAGGCCCTCTGTGAGATATATTTTGTGGCTCACGAGGTCATGGGTCAAACTGCGTGGGAGGACCCATCTCTACCCCGAGATCTTTTTTGGATTCCCCATGATCCCCAAGAAATTGACGCCCTCATGGGCTGCTCCCGGCAGTTAATATCGATCATCCATCGGATATCTTGCCTTGCTCAACGCATTCGACAGAACAGCATGTTCGAAGTTGACGAGTTCCTAAGCGAGAAATCAGATCTTGTGCGAGAGTTGCTGAGTCTCCATCAATATCCGGCTTCTAGCAGCAATGATTTAGATATCGTCCAAACCGTTGCGGAAGCAAAGCGTCTAGCTGCTTTACTTTACCTCGAGGAAAAGTTACGCATCCCAGGGCTCATCGACTCGTGCAACATCAACCCCACAGCAATCATCGGTTCGCTTCTTGACCTACTATCTGGTTTACCTCTTCAAAACGCTGCGACCCTTTGGCCGCTATTTGTCTTAGGTATCTCACGCTTCACCTCTCAAGATCAGCTGAATCTTGTACTCTCGAGACTGCTTTGGCTTGAAAAGTCCCGTCCATTGGGTAGCATTTGTCATGCTCGCCGCCTTATTGAAAGCCGCGCAGATGGTGTTGCATTGGACGTACATCTCTACTACACCCCTAAGGCGTGGATTAGTCTAGCTTGAGCTATCTATGTGGCCTCAGCCTGGGCTGTTGCATATGCGGAGACGCTACCAGCTGCCCGGGGATAATGTACCTTTGACTGAATAACCTGGCCGAGCTTAGCCTCAGGTGAGCCAAAACCGCCACCGCCTGGTGTGTAAATGACACAACGGTCACCAGTGCTCATTTCCACCATGTTCCTGGGTCCAAGGTTAACCCATCTTTCGCCCCCATCTTCTGTTTTCTTCACCCAGTAGTTTGCCCCGCGATCACCATCTTGCCCTCCACACATCCCGTACGGCTTGGTCACCCTCCTCTCAGTGATGACGCTAAAGGTTAAGGGGGCTCTGCATTCTATGTCTCGGATGGCGCCGTTCCCTCCCGAGCGGGCGCCCTTTCCACCACTTTGTTCGCGGACTGAGAACTCACGCAGAATCACTGGATACCTCTTCTCCAGTAACTCGACGTCTGTGATTCTTGTATTTGTCATGTGAGTGTGGACTGCGCTGGCTCCGTTAGCCTCAGCAGTAGCTCCAGACCCACCACAAATTGTCTCTCCAAACGCATAAGCAAATCCAGCCAGAGGCTTGCCTTCACTATCTTTTCCGCCCCTGCCGAAGAAACCTAGGCAGTTCATGCAGCCCTGGCTGGCGCCTGCAACCTCGAAAGCCTTCATGACCACATCACAAACACGTTGAGAGGTCTGCGTATTACCGGCGCAGACTGCTGCCCCGGATGATGGATTCAAGAAGGAGCCCTTGGGTAAAACAATCGTCGCTGGAGCTAAACAACCCTGGTTCATTGGGATGTCTGTTCCAATCAGGAGCCGCAGGCAGTAAAGCACCGCTGAGTGAGTGATTGCTGGGGGAGCATTCATGTTACCCAACAGCTCGCAGGATGTTCCACTAAAGTCAAAGATTGCATCACCTTCAGGCTGTATCGTCACTTTCAACTTGACGATTGATCCGTTATCCATTGAATCTTCTGCACAAAGGTAGGGGCCTCTTTTTTGTCGCGTTGTGTGTAAAAACGATCGAACTGCGACTGCAGCGTTCTCTTGAATGGCCGACATGTACAGCTGAACCACTTCCTGCGAGAGCTCATCCATCAATGCCTTTACTAAGTTCGCGCCCTTGTTGTTGGCAGCGACTTGTGCTTTCAAGTCAGAAATATTTGCTCTGAGTGAGCGACTTCCGCTGCATCCAGGGTGTGTTCCGGGTTCAAGGAGGATCTCTGAGATACCAGCTTCATCAAAGTGCCCGTTGTGGATGAGCTTGAATGATCGAGTCGCTGCACCTTCCTGCCAGAGCACCGTCGAGTTCGGTGGCATCGAAGTCCCCCCCAAGCCACCGATATCCGTATGGTGACCGCGTGAGGCAACATAGAATGCCACGTCCTTACCCGCCTGATCGAAGACGGGAGTAATAACAGTGATGTCAGGTAGGTGTGTTCCGCCTGATTCTGGGTGATTCGAAACCAACACATCTCCTGGAACCAGGTTTCCTTGGTTAATTTCATGTTGATAGCGGACTGCGTAGCTCATAGAGCCCAGATGTACTGGGACGTGCGGTGCATTGGCCACCAAGCCAGCTGCGACTTGTCAGTCCGAGTTTCAACGTTGGCGACAAGCACTCACCATCTGGTCCAAATATAGCACAAGAGAAATCCAAACGCTCTTTGATATTGAGCGACACGGATGTGTTTTGAAGCGCCCTCCCCATCTGTTCCGCAATGCTCATAAATCGGTGGCCGAAGGTGCTTAGTGTGGCTGGGTCAACTTTCTGATCCGAGATCTCCGTCTTTGCGACAGTTGAAACATCAATCACCACATGTGAGGTTAAGATCTTTGCTTCAGCCCCAGGAGCGATCACTAACGTCTGTGTCTCATCGAGAATTATTGCGGGGCCTTTGACAATATCTCCAGGTGCCAGACTCTGCAGGACGTGGACTGGAGATTGTTGGGCTCCTTGCCCTTGAAAGTAAACAGTCCTCTACCAGTTATTAGCCAAGCTTCATTGAACGGGGAATTCACTCACTAGATTAGAAATCTTCCCAGCAACGCCCCTGAACGTCAAATTACAAAGTTCGTGGGATAGCTGATCCGCATCGGGCGTTGTCTCCTTGCTCCCACCAATCCCTCGGACCCGGATGTCATCAATCAATATCAAGCGATCATCTGGGAATACGAAGTTGAATTCCTGCAAATGCCGCCTAAGGAACCCAGTCTTGAAACCAGCATCTGGAGACTCCATAATCATCATAGCGGTCTCGGTACCTTTGTACCGCATGTTCAAGAAGTATTCAAAGCGAATATGGGCCTCTGAGATACCTTGGGCTACAATCTTACTCTCAACCTGCTCCTGCAACGATTTGAAGGCGTCTGCGAGCCCAGCGCGACAGCCGTCAGTATACACCTGGCTGTGGGGCCTCTGCGCTTCCTGGACAACGTCCGCCAACGCCATTCCGTATGCGGAGAGAATACTGGAATACCGGTGGATGACGATGGTTTGAATTCCGAGTTTGGATGCTAGATCGCAAGCATGTTGACCACCAGCACCACCGAAGACACCCAAGTTATGTGATGCTTGCTTTAATTAACTTCTGAACGGCATGCATGTTGACGCACTTACAGAGAGAATGACCCTTTGCCTCGGTCAATGCACGAATAGGGCGACACATGGCCTCGTTAGCAACATCAAGAAAGCCACAAGCGACTTGCTGTGGCGTTAAGGAGCCCCCAGTCTCAGTGTTGATGCTTCTGGTTAGCTCCTCGAACTTTTCCCTAACAATTTCTTCATCCAGGGGTTGATTTTCTTTGGGCCCGAAAATGGACGGGAAAGATTCAGGCACCAGGCGCCCAACAAAAAGATTGGCGTCTGTGACTGTCAATGGCCCGCCCTTACGATAGCATGACGGTCCTGGGTGTGACGAGGCACTCTCGGGGCCAACCATGAATAACCCGTTTCGCCACGTCAGGATCGACCCACCACCTGCTGCTACAGTATTGATGTCAAGTTGCGGGCTTTGGATTGTCACACCGGCAGTCGTTGTCTCGAAGACATGTTCGAATGTGCCACCGAATCGAGATACATCGGTGCTTGTACCCCCCATATCAAAGCCAATCACTGGCTTTCTCGTCCCGGGATCGAATGATGTCCTCGCATAACCCACAACACCACCTCGGCAAGTTAGTCAAAGCCCCGCTCGCTTTAGGGGGTCCATACCAGCTGGGCCGCTTAATATTCCCTTCAAACCATTAAAGTGGTCGTGCCTCACAAGTCCTCCATCTGACTGCATGAACTCGCATTTAACATCATTCAGGTGCGCACCTTCAAAGCCCTTCTTAAACCCCTCAAGGTATCTCTTGATTTCGGGGGTTAGATACGCATCTGCAGATGCCGAACTGCCCCGAGGGATCATCTTAATCATGGAAGCCGCGACCTCAGAAGAGAGTGAGACATGTTTGAATCCCGCCTGCAGAGCCAGCTCCTTGGCTCGTAGCTCGTGTTTTGGAAACACGTAGGAGTGGGTGAAGCAGATTGCAATAGTGTCGAAATCTTTTGATCGAAGTTGCTCAAGCTGCCGGAGTAGCTTGTCCTCGTCAAGTGGTTGTAATATTCGAATAAGCTGGCCATTGAGACCACACTCTAAGGTTCCCAGAATCTCCTCGGCCGCATTGAACAGGCCATCAACATCTTCATCGAAGGCTTCGATGGTGATGCGCTCCTCTACCTCGCATACATTCGAATACAAAACGTCCGGCTTCACGATATTGAGGTCAAAGAGCCGAGGTCGGGATTGGTAGCCAATTGAGAGAAGATCTTTGAAGCCTTTGGTCACCAGGAATGCGTGCTTTGTTCCCTTTCTCTCAAGTAGTGCATTGGTGGCGACTGTGGTACCCATGCGGATGCTTTCAATTGCATCCTTAGGCAAGGGCATATGCCTTGGGATTTCAGCTCCTGTGTATGCACATATGACTCTCCGTATGCCTAAACGATTAGTATTCTATCTTGGTTCCGAAGCCCTTAGAACTTGCCTTCGACAGGAGCATCATCGTAGTTGGCCGGATCGACCGATAAGAGCTTGAAAACAAGGTCTGGCTGACCCGGCGCTGTTGCCCAGATATCTGTGAATGTTCCACCTCGATCGATGGCAATCTTGATGCCTTTGACCGGCGACGGCTGGGAGATAGAACCCATTCTGATGTTGCGCCTGACGGGAAATCTCTGAGCCTGTACTCCGATGTCCTTTTAAACAGATTCAACACTTTGACATAGGTCTATGCTGTAAACGGTCTTCCACAGGATCCAACAATCCACCCCAGCTCCAACCAGTCATTTTCGGAACCGGCAGGTTAACACGACGAGGCTTGCCACGCCCGTCCCCTCCTCCCTTATCATGAGCTCTTGGCCTCGGGCAATTCCGCTGTTCAAACTGAGGGTCGGGCTGTGGAGTAATACCGATACGACTAAGCTTAAAAAAGGACACCCTGCACATTCCCCGTCGTGTCGGCCTGCCTCAAGCAGCATCAGAGCACGTGCAACACGACGCCACGGCAGTGCTGTCGTGACCCGATCGTGTCGACCATCCTCTTTCGTGCATTCTAAATAGTTTTCGGCTTGGCTGCAATCTTGCCGCGTTGACCCTTTTAACGCCAACACCCCCGTATCTTGATTTTATCAGTCCCCATCCGCGAGTGTGGGTACTATTTTCGCGGGGTGGCATGGAGATGGGTCAGTAAGATAGCAAAGTGGAGTTAGACGAGATATCAGAAGGCTTGCCTCGGGTCGCATGCCAACCTGGTGCACCAACAAGTATAAATCCAGAGTGCTCCCGTTCCTTGAACACGCAGAGACCACATCTTCAATCTAATTTGTTTAAAATGGACAATATTGAAAAGTCACCTGCCTTTCGCGCTCATGAACCCTCTGAGCCTGAAGTCCTCACCAAGGATGTGAAGCAAGTTGACGGTGCCGCCTTGTTCCTGGCGGGAGCCGATGCCGAGGGAGCGAACTTCTCTGCGGTAAGAGAGAAGAAATTGCTCCGCAAGATTGACTGGATTCTTCTGCCAATGGTAAGTCATCAACCTCTCGCAACTGGCTTGTCCTGACCTTACAGCTTTTCCTGACTGCTACACTCGGTGCAGTCGACAAGGTGGCCCTCTCAACGGCTGCTATCTACGGGTTGCGGGATGATATTGGACTCCACGGGCAGCAGTACTCCTGGCTAGGATCAATCTTGTCACTAGGTGCTCTTGTGGGTATGTTTCCATCGTCTGCGCTCATGCACAAATTCCCATCTGCGAAGTATCTTTGTTTCTGCTCGTGCGGATGGTCAGCCATGGCCTTGGTCATTCCAGCATGCACCAGTTGGGCTGGGATGATGGTTGTGAGGTTCTTCATGGGTGCGTTCGAGGCAATTATCGTCCCGGGAATCTCTGTGTTGATCGCCGGCTGGTACAAAAAGGAGGAACAGCCTCCACGCAATGCTTTGGTCTTCGCAGCCGCCAGCTCAGTGATCAACGGGTTCCTGTCCTGGATCATCGGCCATATACCTGATGATGCTCCCCTCGCAAAATGGCAGTACCTATACCTCCTGGTCGGCTCTATCTCCATGGCTTGGTCTATCTTTGTCTTCATCGCCCTTCCAGACTCTCCAATGAATGCCTCGTTCCTCACCAAGGAAGAGAAGGTCTTCTGGGTACGTCGTCTCTCTGAAAACAAGACCGGAATCGTCAACAAAACCTGGAAGTGGGATCAAGTCCGGGAAGCACTCATGGACCCCAAGACATGGATCATATTTTTCTTCAATATATCCATTAACATCCCGAATGGCGGGCTGACGACTTTCAACGGTATAATTATCAAAAACCTTGGCTTCAATGCGAAACAGGCTTCCTTGCTGTCTATGCCTACTGGAGTTATGTCCACGCTCGCCTCTTTCACCTTCAGTCTGATTGCTGCTAAATGGAACAACCGTCGGTGCCTGGTTACTGTCTTCGCGTGCAGTGTCCCTATCATTGGCACAGCGATCCTTTACGGAGTTCATCGTACCGCCATCTCCGCACAAATGGTCGGTCTATACCTCGTCTACACTTATTTTGGACCATACGTTGTCGGAATCTCTCTAGCACAAGCAAACACGGCGGGCAACACCAAGAAGAGCGTCTCCTTTTCCGTCCTCTACATTGGATACGCAGTAGGCAATCTCATCGGTCCACAGACCTTCCGTGCCAACCAGGCACCTGCATACACTGGAGGTGTCATCGCCATGTTGTGCTGCTATTGTGCCTGCATTTTCTTGATTTGTGTGTACTGGGTAGTTTGTCTGAGGATGAACCGACGATTGACAGGTGTAGAGGAGTCTGTGGAGCCTGTGGAGGAGAATTTCCAAGACATGAGTGACTGGAAGCAGCGTGATTTCAAGTACACTACGTAAAATATGCGAGATTGTCTTGCAGCCTCACCTGATGGTACATCCCTAGGAGGGTTACTAGCAGTACTGCCACCTTATTTGGTTTAAATGGGGAGGCCGCATGTCGTAAGGTAATAATTATACTAAGGAGAAAAAGGACTGGCGTCTCCTCAAATATCAGTATATATCTTAACCTGGAGTCTCTATACTTCTAACTCTATCTATAAAGTTGCCCGTTCCCATTGAGATCTTCTGGTCTTCCCAAAGTTGCTCATTTCCAGTGTCTACAGGTCAGGCTTGCTTTCCTTTTCTTTTTTTTTTTTGTTGATATGGACAAGTCTATCCCTCAACCCAATGGTCAGGGCTCTGCCTTCCCTCTTCATTCCTCAATCTTCATCGTCGGGGCATCAGTGTTTGGTCTCTCATCCGCCTACCACCTTGCACTTGCAGGTTACAAAGATATTACAGTCTTTGATCGTGCTGACAGCCTCCCCGGGCCCCACGCTGTAAGCCACGATCTGAACAAAATCATCCGTGCCGAGTATGGCGTTGGGCATGGCGCAGATGACTTCTACACCTGGTTGGCATTAGTGAGTCCATCTAACCCCGAGTATACAAACACCAAGATCGGACGTGGCGCGTTCTAGTTGATATTTCAAGAGAAATCATGGTGCTAAGACCGCGGTGTAGGAAGCAATCGAGGCTTGGTCCTCACCAGAATGGGCATCATGCTTTCGCAAAACGGGCTACGTCCGCCTCGCACGGGACAAAACGAAGCAAGCGGCTATCCAAAGAGACGTTGAATACTTCTCACAACCACAGTCATACAAGGGCGATGAAACGCAGTGGTTCCCACCTACTGCCTTTCAGGCACTCTCTGGCCCTGGGCATGTCCAACGACTTGTCCCACAGTTAGCAGATGCGGAGATTGGCAAGGAATGGAATGGTGCGCTAAACAGGCATGCCGGATATGCGCTGGCCTCAAAGGCCATCTGCCTGCTTCATTCGCGTTGCATTGCGCTAGGCGTCAAGTTCTCACTGGGTCTGGGTGGCTATATCACCCTAATCTTGGTAGAATCATCAAAGGAGCAACGTGTGTTCGGCATTAAGGCATCTAATGGATGCCAATACCTTCACGCTTCAACCGAACCTGGACTCACCATTCTTGCTTTGGGCGCAGAACTATCAAGACTTCTCCCCGAGGCAAAGGATCAGGTCACAGCCAAAGCATGGTCAGTGGCGCATCTAGAGCTCACATCTACAGAGGCTGTCTTGTTGAAAGATGCACCCGTGGTGAGTTTGAGTGAACTGGGTTTCTGGATTGAACCGGTGCGAGTTGTTCAGGAAGCAGACCAGGTACTGAAGAATGGTGAGTCTGTCGCTGGGAGCAGGACACACAACTATCTCCTCAAACTTGCTGCCCATGGTGGCGGCTGGACAAAGACAGAACAAAGATCAACGAACGGCCAACTTGCCCCTGTTTCTGATGACCAGGAACTACCCACTTCTCTCCCACCCACTGAACCTATGCACATTATACCAGCCTCTGATGAGCAGCTACTCAGAGAACTTATCCGGCTTACCCTCCCCAAGTCTCTTCATAACCGTCATCTCGTGAAGAAATCGATGTGCTGGTGTGCAGATACAGCCTCCTCCGATTTCCTCATCGATTTTGTACCAGGGTATGAAGGTCTACTGGTTGCAGGTGCGGACAGCGGACATGGTTTCAAGTTTCTCCCTGTTTTCGGTAAGAGAGTAGCAGACGTCGTGAATTGTGGTCAGCAAAGAGAGGCGCGGTGGCGATGGAAGGCTAGCGGCAATCGCTCTGATGTGGGCGGAACTGTGGCGTGGAGAAGTGGTAGTGTGAGAGATCTGAACGGGGAGGTTTTGAACTGATGCTGACTCAAGAGCGGGATATCGAAGTGAGAGGCTTATTTCGAGCAGTGGCAAGGGACAATCATATGTTCTGAATAGAAAGACTGCTGTGGTTGCAGCGATTATCTTTATTTCCTAGATAACATATGATAGAAAAACCTATCCTGCAAGATATCCTCCAATCTTCTTACTTCTGAGCATAAAATAAGAGTGGAAGGGAATAAACATGTGAACGTATGCTGCCTCTTTCGTGACTAATTTAGGCTCCCCACCTATACGTATTTCCCTGACTAACTAGATGTTCACCTGTTTTAGTCTTCTTTCATGGTCTAATTTCGATCATTCTTGAATCAAGGCATTTCTCCTCGGTTGCTTAGGAATTCGGCACGGGATGGCAATATTCGTTCCAGATGTCTGTTCGTCCTTCACCGAGGGCCGTTTCAGAGTCTAATCGTCGGATATAATCAGATCCATCTCTGAGCAGTGAACCAGAGTCTCTAAGTTGCCTTAAACCGACTTCGAGCGCTGATAGAAGTAACAATGACAGAGATAGCGATGCTATGTTTCCCAAAATGCAATATAGAAACACAATTTGACCTCGTTTGATCTTTTCTATTCGTCGAACGTGCGACTCATCAGCTCCATATACCGGCCGTAAAGAGGTAGATTCCTACCTTCGTCAGTTACTGTCTCGTGAGGAATAACTCTAAATCTAGGTGTCTGCTACGAATCATGCGCCGAAGCTCACCTCTAGAGGCTATGCTTATGCAGCATAATCAATAATCCTATATCACAACGGAAGCCGAAAGTCACTGTTGAGAAGAGAATGCGTGCTTGTCTTTGAAAGGCGATAGGCCAGTGCAGAAGTTAACGTCATCGCCGACTCGAGAGCGGACTCGATAGCGACAATGCTGGAAGAGTAGGAGTCAGAGGAGGATATCCTCTGTATAGGAAATCCTAGAGAGGCTGTAAGGGACGGGTTATAAGCCGGTGCCGGGTAGAACGACGTCGATAGGCTAGGAGGCATGGTTTAGCATCCTGAATTGACGAGCTCCTAATAGTCCCCGTCATAAATCGCTTGTCCCAGTTGTCTTGTTGCTACCTGTTGAAGGCTTAGTTCTTTGGGCACGTATCCGAATTCTCCTTGGGAGTTCTAAATGATGAGGCGTACAAAAACGATCCGAGGTTCTATAGCAAATGACGTTTGCCGATAATGTATCGGTTCCGTCTCCTTGATATATGTCTGCGTGATTTCTAGAATGCGAGGAATGTATATCTTATTGACCTTCAAAATCTTCTCTGAAATAATCGCCACGTTATCACTTGGGGCATCGAAGAGCCCCGTGGCGAGATGTTTATCATGGAGAAGGTGAGCACAGAAGCTCTCGAAGAGATCGTTGGACACTGTAAACTCGACGACGGCAGCGATCGACCGCGAATCCGGGATCAATTTGTCGAGGTGTTTCGAAGACGGTCTCTCTGAGTCTTTGCTGAACGGGCGTGACGAAGTTCAGTTCACTGGTTAAGGAGTCCCTGCTCATGGCGAGGGCTTCTCGACAAAGGGTCCACCATAGCCCAGCTTGCGTCGCCACAATTAGTTGCAAGAGCAGGATGATATAATAACCGGGATCAAAATCACATATCCCCACCACATAATCGTAGCGATGAGTGATCTGGCTGCTTTTTCTTCCGTACGGATGGAGGGCACGACAAATCCTGTCTTCTAGCAAACATTGTGCAACGGTTGGGCGCTCCCCGACGAAAAGTTGCGCTTTCGTGGTGAGCTGTGATCTCTTTATCATTGTTAAGTCCGATTTTAAGCGACAGACATACCAGTTGCGGCACTGACCTGATAAACCTCGGACACATGTACACTATGTGCCACAGCATAGCTCACAGTATGGAGCAGTTGTTCAATAATAGTTGCAAATGCAGAGAGATATTTTCAACATCGAATGCAGTGTGTCAGGTCTCCTCAAGTACTGCGCCGAGACCGGGGCGCTGAACATCAAGTGGCACGTATGCTATGTAGATATTATAATCTCCTTAGATTTGAAATCTCCTGTACATAAAGATCTGAGTCTAAGCCATATCAGCTAGATTTGCTCGAGATCTATAACATGAGCCGAGTAACAGACATTCTTAACCTAGGATTTATAAATACGTTTAGTGAAGCGTGAAGTCGGCCAAGAGCTGTATGGAGTCATCGGTTCTGACTGCAAAGCTTAGCCACGCCTAATAGCTGAGCTTGCGTGGACATAAGGATTGCGCTTCGCTTGTTCCACGTTGCCCAAATATGTTTGACACAAGTGGTGAACCAGTGTGACCAGCAAAAGGCAATGCCGAGCCAAGTCGAATTGTATAAGTGCGTTCAGTTGTGCGTACAACGACCGTGTAAGCTAAGTTCTAAACTGCTTCAGACATACTATAATCATGATTTACGCAACATGTCCCTGCCTACTATGGGTTTTCCCAACGATTTGTACGCTGTCGGTCTTTCCACGTGACCGCATAAGCTTTAGACCTGCTACAATTTCAAGCTTCGGAAACATTCTTCTCAGGAGGGGCAACATCTTCGTGATGAAGCACAGCAGCAATGTTGTCCGTCATGCGAGATTCGACATTTGGCGCCCAGACAGCTGCGATGACACAGAGCCCCCCGAAGATCAGACTGCATAGATAGACCACTCTGAAAGATGCAATGTACGCGTGTTTGTTGGCGAGAATACCTGCTTCGACAATGGTTTGGGTGATGCCAGGGACGTTTTCCATGGCATCCGTAGACCCGGATTGAAGCGCTTGGATGAATGGTTCGATACTTGTAGGTTCCAGACCAGCCTTGACTATAGCCGGTATCACATATTTTGGTACATTTGCTGCCAGTCGATTTTGTGTGATGGTCCCATACACCACAATGGCGATGGCGATGATAGCAGAGCGTACCGCGGAAGTGAGACCACCTGCCGTGCCAATCTCTTGTTGATCGTGGATAACGATCAAAGAATCGACTAATGAGGTCACCTCGACCCACCCGTTGACCCACGTCGCAAAAAAGATGAGAGCACTCATGGCAGCCTTATTGTGGAGATTCAATAAAGAGCAACCTGATCAATTAGTTAGCGAGCTGTATGGCTTGTTTCTGGGAAACTCAACTTACAGGCAGTCAGGGTCGCCGAAATGATCACACAGCACAAGATCATGATCTTATGTTTGGGGACGTATCTGACCACAGCACCGGCGCAGAGCATTCCAAGGGCAGTACCAAGACCGGGCAGACCTGACAGAAACCCTCCGTACACTGGGCGACCTTCGGCGTAGAGGACATCGACTTGCAGTGGCCAAACCAGCGTGGCTGAATAGTAAAGCGAAGGAGAAAGCCCAGTGATAAGGCTCGCAGAGATCCAGTCACCATGCTTTACAATGTGAAGCGGTATGATGCTCTGTGGTGTGGGACGCTTCATTTGCCAAGCAACCAAACACGTCAGAGTCAGAATGCCGATGACTATCATGACAATAGGCGGTGCCGACTTCCAAGGCCACTGAGTCCCGCCCGATGACAGGCCGAAGAGGAAAGTGACGAAGCCACCAGTAAGGAGGAAGGCCCCAATGTAGTCGAAACTCTTGACATACTTCAATTTGGTGGCTCGCGAGTGCTTCTCGTGGAAGGTCGGCGGATAATAGAAGCATGTCCATAAGATGAGGCACAGCATGTTGACACCAATGAGGGTATAGTAAGGTCCTCGCCAGGACACCTCGGGATACCGTTCAATAAATATCCTTGAGATCATGGGACAGAATCCTGCGGCGGGCAGTGCCACGAGAAGCGTTCCACCACAGGCTACATAGCGATACTTCTGCGGCACAAGCTCGCCAACAACAAACCCGAATGAGAGCTGTGTAGCTGAGCCGATGCCCAGAAAGACGTTGGCGCCAATGAGTTCAGGAATGCTTTGTGATCTCGAAGCGATTGTACTGCCAATGACAGAAAAGATTGCCCCTCCAATAAAAAAGTATCGTCGCCCGAAAATATCTGATAGTCTACCAAGCAGTGGGTAGGTGACGGCCATGCTCGTGCTGTTGACATATGAGATCCAGACATAGTTTTTAGTTGGACCAATATCGGCATTGATGACTCCAAGAATTGGAGCCGCATATGCAAAAGCACAAGCGCCCGAGTAGCCACTAAGGCAGATTGCAGCATAGGTCCCGATGAAGTACTTAGTTAAGAAGTATTTGTGGCTGACCCGATTGAGATCCGTGACGAAGCCACCCTCAATTGGAGTGTGAAAGTCAGTCTCGTTGGATATGTTTTCTTTTGATTCGACGACAGCCTCATCTCCAAAGGATTTGGTGTCCATGATGTTCACCTCAAGATGGCAGATGTTATCAGACAAGTGTGTTGCTCAGAGAAGTCACCCGCCGAAATGGGTCAGGACATAGCAATGTTGGGGACAGGGCAAGTGATCGGGCTCAGGATCTATGCTCTTATATAACCTCAGTGACAAAAGACACAGACTAGAAAGCCAAAAGTAAGTTTCCATAGACTCTGGCCTGTACGGTTATGCATACCAACAAAATACCGTGTGCAATCGTAATCTACCCCAGAAAACAAGGGTTATTGCTAGTAATCCCATTGGGGTAAGGGCCTGGCAACCTTCACCATCATTGGCTTCGTGACCCGTCTATCTCAACCAATAAAACCTCAAGGAGAAACCAGCTTGAACCTTGGTGGGGAATGTATGTTGTGGGAGAATGGGGCAAATGCAAGACTACGGAGACGGCTACGTAACGTGGGGATGAGATCTGGGGTAAGGCCAGACCGCTCATGCAGTTCCCATGTGGCGCAATCTCTCGACAAGGTGGTCGTGGACGCGAAATCTGTCGAAGCAGCATCTGTCGAGACTAGGATGCAGCGCCAAACATGGGAGTATCTACTCTGGCGAAGTAGATGTATGGGTAGACTAGTGAACTTCAAGACGACTACTTCGAAAAGACTGAAAGTGTACTACTTAGACTAGGGGCTAGTGCTTAATCTATCGAGGGGCACAGTGATAGATTAATTGTCCTTACCCCGGTATCTGTGAGCAAGAAATGTTGCCATATGTAGCAGCAAAGCAGAAATACTAAGAGTCTCCCCAATTCAGACAGACTAGGTCCAGAATGTCAGCAATGTTCTACGAGATAACGAGCATATCCCACCCAAGCCATGACGTGTGTATGATTGACATTGGCTGTCAGCTATCCGAACACGATTGCCGAGATCTCATGCCCGTTCGAGATCTCGTGTATGGGTAGGTGTCTTAATACCTTGTAATACCTCTTTGCTCTCATGTTAGCTCTTCGACGAGCTTCATAAGACCGCCTGCAGTACAAATATCAGTTCGCTCATTCTGGACGTAATAGCGGAGAAGAGATATCAGACCTGGCTTGTAAGGGTTCAATTCAAGATACAGGTTGCTAGGATCAAGTGTAGTCTCATATGTTTTGAGCGACGTTCCGATTGTGAACTTCCTGTTAAGGCCAAACGTGCCTCTCCAAGAGGATCCCGGGCAAGCCCAGGTCGAAAGTCAACAGGTTGTTGCGACTCGACTCATACCGAACAGGCGGTAGAACTTCAGAGATTCGTCGACTTGTCTGCATTCAGCATCGCGTGCGGCCAGCTCTTCTACCAAACGTTCGAGACCAGAAATTCGCACCCTTGCACAAGCTCAAAAGTCTAAAAAAATACTGCAGCTGGATCTTGTAGAAGGGCAGAAATTGGTTGTACAGCCCTACACACTTCCTACAATAAGCGCGCCAGGCAGGACCAAGATGCTCGGGAATGTTGTTCGGATGCGTTGCGTCTCGTTGGACAGCGAGCCAACAAGGAAAGAATGAGAGCTCTGGACCCGAGGAGGTCGTAAGCCGCTGGTCCGTTCCAACCCTGTCTTGGGCCCTTCCATTGCGAGTACTCTGGACCGCGACGAGTTGTGCAGAAAAGGTTGTTTGAGACATCGTATAGTACGATGGTGATTGCCGTATTGATCGTTGGGTGCCGACACTGCTCTCATCTTTGTACGTGTTATGCTGACCCCAAATTTTAAGTTTCATCTGGCATCCCCCGAAGCCACTTCTCTAGACCCCAGGAAATCAGAGAGTTCGCGGAAATTAGCTCTACGTGACCAGCAATGGGGCGCAGGATGCTTCCTTGGGACTCTGAATATTACAATTATGCAGGTGGAACTCGTATTCTTGGGCGAACGACAGGATTCAGTAAGCCACTGCAGGAAAGTTCTCAACCACTTCTAGAAGTGCAGCCCCCTGAGTCGTCTTCATGTGCCTCGAGTCCACAACGATATCTCTCGAGAAATATGTGTGATAGAAGTGCCGTCCGTCTTCGTCAAATGTAGGGCCCCATGTAAACGGGCCGGACGCCAACGACACACGGGTTCTGTCAGTGACTTGAAGCGCCAAACATGCTTCCTCTCTTAGATCAGTAAAGGCCAAGTCACTTCCATGATCAATCCGAACGACATATAGAATCTCCCACCCATCGCGGTTAACTAGGAGCCTCTCGTAATCCGATGGTCTCCGGCGGGTGATACCAAGATTGCTGCGAGGCGGTTGAGCGAACAGGACTTCTGCAAGGTTGCACCGGGCACGCTCCTGGGCGAATGACGAACGCGCGAAGCAGAAGCCGTATTCAATGGCCTTCTCAGAGAGCGATTTTAACTGTAGGCGCGCACCAGGGAACAGGCATGCACCATTGGGAGCCTGGTCTTTATTGAGGGTCTGGAACCAGCATAGGGTGTCGTTGTAGACTAATGTGGGAATCAAACGGTGCAACTCCGCATATAGATGTCGACGATTTTGACATTGGTGTGTCAGCTCCACAGCATACTGCCAATCCTCTGTATGAACGAAACAATTGTTGAACGTAAGCCTTGGAAAGTCGAAGCTCTTTTTGATTAGCATGCCTGAACAGCCGTGGGCAGTCAGTTCACGTCACCCACTGAACATTCCATAGGGCGGTGTCTCTTACCGTTTTGCAGAAGAACTTCGACAAAAACTTGGATCGATTCGATTGGGTCGGTCTCCATTTGTATGTCGAGAATTTCTGCTACGAACAAAATATGCAAGAAAGGGTCCAATACTGTGCTGTTCGAGTGTGAATCTGCGTAAAACTCATCGGCCACACTTAGTCTTCCCCTTGGGCGCAACTAATTAGTTAATAATCCTTGAGTCTGCGTAATAGGCCCAGCCAAGACCCAGCAAGCCCGGGACTTTTTGGAGGCTGGCCAACCGTTGATGTCAGTGTTCTGGTTATGTGGGACTGGCCCGCGGAATTTGTTCAATCTTTGCCATTAACCCTAGTGTCTCATGGACACCTACTACGAATCTCGCCGACAGCACGGTCGGGATTTGTGGGATGTGCAATTTGTAGCGGGTTGTCATCTTCGCTTGAAGGTTGAGGTGATTGTGTAAATCCTTTATCCTGTGATTTCGACGGCTATGGTGAACCGTGGGCAAGCACTCTTCTACTACATTGGTCCGGCACAGCTAGCGGTAGATCGAAATGATATTGATCAACTGTGAGCATTCTATGAAGAGTATAGTCCAATTGCATAATCTCTAGAAACTGTTAGTTGGCCCAATGGCAGCACCTGGAGGCAAAAGCCAATGTACGTTGTTGCTCGCAAGGAGAGGATTCAGCACTTTAGATGGCGCTCGGGTCATCGCATCAAAATATTTCGGTGCCACGCCGTAAAAAGTCTCACTGGCGGTTTCGAGCGGGTAACTGATACCATGCTTGGGGGATTTCTCCCACCCAGCATTGACCAAGCTGGTCGGATTGTGTTTGTTGATCGATCTAGACCAACAAGACAAGGTTTAGTGACAGCTGCAGAACCGGCGTATTAAGGGGTCCTGGGCAAACGTGCGAGGATTCCAGACGTAAAATTGGCGCTACGAGCTCAAGACGGTCATGGTAAATGTATTGGGGTAGATCTGCTCAAGGACTGATGTCGTGGTGGAGATGGAAGAGGCAGGACCCCAGGCTTGATATTCAGGTTCGCTGCTGAATACGAAGGGGGGCACACACCTTCAAAATGGACCAAGTGTATCTTACCTTTTCGTACCTGTGGAAGACATGGACTGCTCGTAGCCCCAAGCCTTACCACACCAGCAACCAAATTCACCCCAAGCCCCTTCTATCAGCTGTCGCCCAACTTACAAGCGTCTCGCCACATGGATGTCAGCGGTGGCAGGACAACGGTATGGGGGAAGTGCGAAAAACATCGACAAAAGAGCATAGCCATCTCTAGTGCACCTAACAACCTTGACGACTACGGAACACTGGGCTCAGAATAGGACCCTAGTCACATTTCAAATTAGAAAGCGTTACGGTATGCTCAGGATGGAATCTTTTCCTATTCTCAAGATATGGAGTATTAGTCGATACGATGTTATTGTACTTAATCCTCATCCAGTATTTTCTTGGGCTGGGACATCTTCGCAGAGCGGAGCTGAAACAGAGCTTTCATAAGCTGCCCAGTAGAGCTCGCCCGCAAATATCCTTGTTCACTTAGTCCTTCGTGAAAGTGGTCTCGAACCACTTCTGGGGTCCACTCTTCATCCGGGATGCAGGCTCCTGGGGTCTCCGCGATAAAAACGCGTCCGAAATTGAAGCCATACGCAGATATCATCTCGCCTGTGGTATCGCAGTCTTTGTGCACGAGCCATGCGACGACCGGCGACGTCATCCACGCTGGTGCTGTTTGTTCCAGCCAAGCTTGCTGCTCTTGACTAGGGGACATTTGGCGGGACATGGCAGTACTAGCAATAGGACCAAGAGCATTCACTGTTATACCGAATTCTCGGCCCTCCATGGCAAGCGACTTCATGAGCCCAAACAATGCTCCTTTGGCAGTGGCATAGGCTGCATTGCTCTTCATGCCGAACAATGAGTTGGACGAGACAACCAAGATTTTTCCATACCCTTGCTTCTTCATGTGTTGCCAGCACAGATTTGTTAGAGTCCATGTCCCAAAGACATGGACATCCATCATCCGCCGAAACTCTGCAGCAGTAAAATCCCCAAAATTTTTCTTGATTTCGATGCCTGCATTATTAATCAGGATGTCGATTCGCCCATATTCGTCCATTGCTGCTTGAACAATCATCTCTGCCACTGCAGGGTCTGCAATGTTACCAGCCACCGCTAATGCGGTGCCTCCAGCCTGCTTTATCTCCTTGACAGTATTCTCAGCGGTCTCTGGGAGTAGATCATTGACTACCACCTTGGCGCCGCGCTGACCCAGCAGAATTGCGTGGGTTGCTCCCATTCCTGCGCCAGCGCCCGTCACTATAGCGACTTGATTGTCATAGCGGAGTATTTGAGATGAAAAGCCGTTGCTTTGCATGGTCGCGGTGCTATGCTTGAGAACAAGTCCTTCCGTGCTGCCGTTCAAAAAGTGTCACAAGAGCTCATGTAATCGTAAGTCGGTTGGTAAGCCTGCCGCATGCTATTCAAGGACAGCCGCGAGCAGTTTATATCCTAGCGACCACGACCTTGACATACGGAATCAGGTGTTCAGTTCCGCGGCGTTTCGGGGGTTAGGCGGAATTCCAGCCTGTCAACTGCAACAATCCGTGCCAGCACAGCTTGATCAGCTATAGTCTTTGGAAATACCCCATTCTTCTATTGTGGTGACTTGGTCATGGTCTTGGGCCAACGATGACCTTGCAGTCGTCGTGTCGTCATATTCATGTGCCTTCCTCTCCACTAACATGTTTCCACTGCGATTGAAATTGTCAAGTACTGAAACTGTTCACGGACATGGCTCTCTACCTTCCGCTGTCATTTGATAAGCCCATGCTTTAGATTGACCATGGTTATATCCCAGAACACATAAGTCTTCTGATCCTCTAGCCATCGATGGTTTTGTTCGTCCAATGGTTTTGTTCGTCCCGGGAGCAAGTTCGAGGTAAAAGGACCATAGAAGTTTAGCCAGCATGATTTTCATCTAAGCATATGCAAGGCTAGATCGAGAAATATCAGAATCCGAAAACGAACTTGTCCGAGGAACAGGGCAAGCGACTCACCTTCGTCCCATGCAGTTCCGGGGACCAACAGAGAACGGTTGCCTTGCGACCTTGGGGTTGTTGGCGAACTTTTCAGCCGGGGACATCACCGTGCTCATGACATTTGTTGGAGTATTTAGTCAGCATCCAGCTCCAATCACGTGGATCCAGGGATCCAAATAGCGACCGCTCCGTTGGAGCACGATAGAGAAGACCATACAATTGACTACATCATAATCTGCCCCTGACAATCTTGCGCAGCCAGCCATCGTTCAGGCCAGAACTCCTCGGCTCTGTGAAAGTTGCCCGAATAGTGGTGAGCGGCGTATTGATAGACCCCAACTGTTGTGTCCCCGGTAACCCAATTTCCTGCGATGGACTCTCCCTGTCGAGCGGTTAGGCGTGGAAACGCGTTTGGGGCGGGTGGATAGATCCGCAATGCTTCCTCAATCATGGCCCGCACGTAGTGGAACTCGTTGGTCTTGATGGCATTGATATCCTCGTATCGTTTGCACTCTCCGCAAACATCGCGAACCAAGCGCTCGTAAACATGAGGCAGCCTCAGCATATGCTGGGTAAGACCTGAAAGTAGTGTAGCTGGCGTTTCGCTTCCAGCGATGATCAAAATAATCGCCTTTTGATGTATTTCCTCCCTGCCGAGAGTGTTCGCATAATATCCCTTAAGAATGTAGCTCATGAAGTCTTCACGATCAAAGCCCTTCAATGACTCATGAGGTTCAGTGTTCGGTCTTTTCATAAGATTTATTGTCTCGCTCTTGTTTCGCATCACTTAAAACTTTCGGTACCAGAAAGTATATCGGAGGTAGAGCGTGGTATGTTTGACATACTTGCATCCAGGTACTGAGTTTAATAAAATCAAAAATTGACTTCACCCAAGTGTGATATTGAGTCTCTTCCAAGCATCCGAATGACTCACCAAACGAGAGATCGCCCATAATGTCAAAGGTACACCAATTGTACCAAGCGACGACATTCTGTGGTCCATCCGCACCTTTGTCCTTGAGTTTGCTGATTATCTGATCTATACATAAGTATGAAAAAGAGGCCTCTTGTCCACGGATGGCCTTGTCAGAAAAAGCCGCCATCATGCCCCGTCGCATTCTTTGATGGTCCCCTGTGTAAGCAGTGGAAAGAGATGGTACTTTCCCCAGATTTGAGGGAATTCCAGCCCCTTGGAAGTGTTTATCCATCTCTAAAGGCCGATTACTATAACTTGCCCATCATTAGCTTCGTCACCAAGAGATATCGAACTGCTTCTTCTACTCACATCTGTTTCCGGGCCGTGCCTGAAGTATAGGATAGTTGCTTTGGTCCGATGCGTACCACAGCGCCATACTTCTCGTGAAGTTACCATATCTCTCGGTGAAGCTCGCCTCTTAAGTTATGATAAGCCCAGGGAATGCGGCCTGCGGCCCAACTTTTGGGGCCAGGATAATTGCGAAGTGGATGTAACCAGAAGTTGTAAAAAGCCTTAGTGCGATGTAAGAAAGAATCTACTTGTGTTAGTCTTGAAACATGATAGCTTTAAGATGCACGCGGATGCTGGCCAGTGCTGGTAGCCATCTCAAGAGGCCCATGGCTCGTAACAGTTGTAACAGTGAAAATTTACTATCTTCCTCAGGATGGAATTGAGCCCTTGATGCGTTGGAAGCCATGATGGTCATAAAGATTTGCGGTCCTGGGTGAATAGACTTTGACTACAAGTAGATATTGTGGCAGATATCTGAAACAGTCTCTGCCTGTAAAATGCTTGACGAGAGTGACCCCATATCTTAACCTACATCAGCACGAGCGCAAATCTCTATGGAAACTCTTGGGGTCAAGATAAGTCTGTGGGTGGCTTGTTTGCCCTCTAGACCCCACACAGCTGCATAAATTGGGGTGTAGCTATCCACCCATGCACAACGAAAGCCAGCGCCCAAAAAGCCCTTGCACATCTTCCACGCACGGAAGATCAGAAGCCGAGTTCGTGCACACCTAAAGCTAATAGTCCCTGGGTCAAGATGTCCTGTTTGTGGTTTTTGAGTGGACGTTGGCGACTGGTTGAAAGTCCCCATCCACATATCCATGGGGAATGCACACATTCTCACGAACTCCAACGTGCTCGACACACCGTGACTTTCACTTGGGCTCAACCCCGGGAATGAAGAGGTGAGTCCTTTTCTCACATAGCCAGGCGCACGTTGTCCTCAATTGACAAGGAATCGAGCCGCGTAGCCCTCCAAACGCAGACAGATATGGCCGCTACTGGGACACGTCTTCGGCCACGAAGGCACACATGTCTCGTCTGCCAGCAATGCTTCGCGCGTAGTGAGCACCTGACCCGCCATCTTCGACGCCATACCTCAAGCAAGCCTTATCAATGTCGGCTGTGTTTGCAGTGTTTCTCCCGTAAGGAATCCCATGATCGACACCAGCACAAGCAACATTTCGATGCACTAGAACTTCCGAAACCTCGTCTAGTCGGCTCCCTCGAACGACCATCGGGAGAAATTCTGCGAGCACAACTTGCGAATTTTACTTCTATCTCGACAGAAATTGTCGTCGAGAATGACCCACTCGATAGGGACCTTCAATTGTCTGCACCTGAGGTACCTGCCCCCGACATCATATTCAGTGATGTGTCGACTACGGACAACGATACACAAGCTGTCGAGTCTTTATTGTCACCAGCGTCGCTTCCTTCGCAGTCTACGTTTAGCACCCTCGACCCTCCGCAATTCCTACGTCCTGGAACCGACCATGTCTTCGGTGCTGCCACATTCATCGACCTCCTACCACCCGCTTCGCCTTATCAGTTATTTGTCATTGGTCAAATGCGCAATTTGATGATCGAATCCCTCCAACGGTGCAGATTGTAGGTTGGGTCTACCCTATGCCGTGTCATAGCTTGCTAATGTTCAGAGGAATAGTGATTGCGAGAAAGAAATTCCAGAATCTGCGATGCTAGACGCCTACCAAAAGATGTTTTTTGCCGTGCCAAATCGCAACCTACCATTTATGCATGAGAGCACACCTATTATAACCAATCCTGCTGGTGAGTAATGCTGGAATACCTTGTCCATCTAGACCGTAAAGAATGCTCGGCGATGCCTCACTATCAATCCAACTAGACCTGAAGCCCGCCACACATCTTGTCTGACTAAGAATCTGATAGCGGTAAACTTGGCGCTTCTTGGAAATGGCGCAATCTATTGCGGGCAGTATGATGAAGGGATGAAACTGCTGCAAGCTTCACGCCGGTTGATCACAGACTATGTAAGCCCTAACAGTGTATTTACACAAGTGTGAGCACCATATATGTCTGACTTTCTCTGTAGCTGGACCGTGACAGCGCGAATCGATATCCACTCTGGGTTCTGAACACGCTGATGATCAATACTGTGTTCGGATTTCCTGGGGGCCACGAAACATCTGTAAAGGTCACGCAAGGACATCTACACAGCATCTTGTGGGTCGCCGCTCGAGTTGTTGCTCCATCAGCACCGGATGAGTCCTTGGAAACATTGTCCACTGAAATGCAATGGCAGGTGTTCATTGAGAGAGAGTCGTGGAAAAGGTATTTAAGCTGCTGTCATAAGTACACAGGGCGTTAACCAGTATAAAAACGGATGTTTAGATCACTTTGGTGCATTCTTATCATTGTCGGGCTATGGTCGACCGTCTTCGGAGCTCCGGAGGACAGCATGCCCTCTATATACCAAATCCTTGAGCTACCATGTTCAGAGGCAATGTGGCTAGCCACCTCAGCACATGACTGGAAGGAACTTTCTAAGGCATCTGTGAAGCCATCGACCTTGTGGGTGACTATTGACGAGCTATCTACAGGTTGTGCCTACCCAGCTAATGGTCTCGCTTCTTTATGCCTTGTAGTTGGCATCCTCCTGAGAAGCTATGAGATACGAAAGATCAGTGACGGCTACGGTGACAGCAATCAACATGTTCGACAGGCTCTGAACTATTGGCAAGGGAGCCATTGTACGCGCCTGTCTTTCAACCACGCGACCAACTTCATCGTCTTTCCTGCAGCTGCGTACCTCTATCTTTCATACGAGCTCGACACGACCCAAATGATGAAATTCTTCCTTAGCCTTCAATTCGACGAACTGAGGCTCACTTTGAGGCGTGGGAAGCTAGTGAAAGGGGCCCAACATGCCTGTCGAGCTCTGGTGCCATGGGCTACGAGGAGGAGGAACCGTACGTCCATGGTATACATACCGTGTGGTAAGCTAGTTTTCCCGGTATGTGCATATAACCTGTTGTATTCTGTGCTCATGCAACCGCGCCAGCAATCGTAGTAATGGAAACATTCATTTTGCTTGAAGATGGGACTGAGAGCCCTTATGCGAAGGCAACGTCGAAGGAATTGAAGAGATTGCTTGGCCTGGCTGAGGTTGACGCCGAGCTTCGTGGCATATGGACAGAATTGCGCAGACTCATTGCAAACGGGCCAGGTACAGATCCCTATCCTAGCCTATCGGATAGAGTTTACTAACAACAGCTGAAGTAACACAGGCTTTGCTTGCATGCCTATCTGCTTACACGGCGACCATTCCCCCTGTTATGGATCCTGGCGGCTAGGTCATTCTGATGGGCTACGACTTACACAAATTGTACTGTGTTAGATCATGACACATAAACGTAACATTCGCATGTATTGTTACTGCCCACCTTCAGCGGCGCCTCTATCGCGCGCTTCCTCCGGCAAGTTAGGGCACGCTTGGACACTATCCAAACAGAGCATCGGCAAGATAATACCTAACTGTCTTGATCTGTGTATAGTACGATCTCCCGATCTATACACAAAGTTTCCTTTTTGTTTTTGGAGCAGAAACCTATTTAAAAAAAAGCTCTTTTTTAACCGCAATCACAGTTCTGTACCTGTTGAGATGTTACTCAAATTACCTATTAATATAGGTTTCGCGGAAAACTAGCTTAACTAAAGTCAGTTTTGTCTTTCACTTACTTACCACCATTCTTCGGATGTCTATACAAGGACAACCCGTCTACAGGGCGTATGATCCGAGTTCGCTACTATTGGTAGATTCCTTATAACCACCAAAAGGCGCCTGATGATGTATTCGCGAGTTGACTGGCATAATCTGCAGTCGAGAACTTCTGGACTTTTCATACACAACTAAAAATCTCTATTTTCACAATATGTTCTCGGAGAACTCGGAGAAGATTGTAGACTGGATATAGATCCTCATGTTCACCCAGGAGATTGCATTGTCGATATTAGCATCACTAAATATAATGTTGGTTGATTTGCTACCTAGTTCGATGGTGACTTTCTTGAGATTACTTTTGTCTCTGCTTGCAGCTTATGAGAGTGGAGCCAGTGTCTTACTTGAACTTCAGATGTTCCTGTAGAATCTCAGCATTAACCAAGGACAGTGTCGTGTACCTGATCCATACTGACACACATATACTTACCATCCTCGAAAAGGACGTAGGCGAGCAGTTGTGCGGAGTCACCACCCTCTCCCGCTCCCTGTTCTTCTTCCATGTAGGTCCACAGTGGAAATGAGGTTGGGCATATGCAAGGTAACCTTCATAGCGACGAAACTTGCCCTCTAACCTTTCCTCGTCTGGGTTTCCATGATAGTTCTCTCAAAGTTCTAGTCGCTGAGCCGGACGGAACTGAGCATGATTGCAACTGATTGGGCATCCGCAGTATACGCTGCCAATCTAAAACTGCCAATGTACTGCATGCAGTCGATCTCAACACGCTGCTTCAGATCGAAGGCGTGTATTTGTTTTCGCTGGAGCAGACAGCAACACTCAGTCAAGAAATAATGAGTAGCCTAGGTATGCCCAAGACGATACCATGGGGGTTGCAACTACTTCAATGGCTGCTGTGTCTCCGGATTTGAAGCCCGACGATAGGGTGGTACTTTGTTGATTGTAACATGAGTAAGGAGCCATGTCCGACTGCCGCAAGTGATAGGACACGTAGGACACTGGCTGGGAAGCTATTGAGCCTAAGTGGAGAAATCTTGAGAAGGAAGCTTTAATCACTTTGTTAATTGCTTCTCTTAGATAACTCTCACAACTATACATTTATACTTCCGCTATCTAGTATACGTGTTATAATACCTCTAGTAGAGTGGTATGGAATTTGGACCCGAGTATTCATCGTTATAGTTTTGCCTGAGTAACGCCCTTTCTACCCTGAGATAGTAGTAAAGAATGGATCTTTTCATATTCCTTTAGGCATTCCGGATTCTCCATAGTCGTAATTGCTGGTAACGGTCGACCGTTCAAGATGCATTTAACATGACTCTCGCACCTTTTGCCATTGACAGTGTGGGGAATGTCTTTAACTTTGAAAATGTAATGGGGTACATGTTTTCGAGATAGCTTTTGCGTGATATCGGACCGGATCCTCGATTTTAGTTTTTCGTCGAGTCGCGACTTTGGCGTAAGTTTAATGAAGAGCATCACATTTTCGTCTGGGTCGCCCAGAAGCTGCCTCCCTATGCAAATAGCATCCACAATACCAGGGATAGCTTCCGTGATAGAATAGATGTCTGCAGGGCCAAATCGTATGCCTGAGGGATTCAGTACGCCGTCGCTAGTGGGAGATGAGATTAGCTTTCATGGTCCTCACTTCGTGCTTGTTGCTTACGAGCGTCCATAGATGATAATGCCTTTTGTGTCTGGCACAACTTGCATGAAGTCTCCTTGCTGCCAGACTAAATCTCCAAACCTCGCAAAATACGCCTCCTGGTACCGTTTCAGGCCATCGGGCCCAAAAAACCCTAGCGGTTGACTTGGAAATGGCCGACGACAAACCAGCTCACCCTGGTGACCATTACTGAGCGACACCGGCTGTTCCATTGCCCCATCCAAGACATCAACGGCCATACCAAGAGCTTTTGCCTGAATCTCACCAGGGTAAATCGGGAGGGTTGGAACGCCTCCTACGACTATTCAACATGTTAAATACCATGAAAAACTAGAAGCATCCTCGGGCAGAACTTACAGCAGCCCAAGAGATCTGTCCCGCCGCACATGGATACCAGATACGTGGAAGGAGCGAATCCAACTTTGTAAAACCACTCGTATTGACCTACTGTGAGGATTGATCCAGTCGATATCACGGTCCTTAAGCTTGTGATTGAAAAATGTTTCTCTAGGTATTGCTTATTAGCTTGTGACACAGTGCCCAAACACAAATATGTGCTTGAATACACTCGGAGGTTAACATACGTGGAATGATATCTTGGCGCTGTAATTCATGCAAATAGCGGGGAGATGTGCCGAAAACAGTCACTCTACCATTTAATTAGTAGGTTTGGCCTGGACTGCTAACGGCTTGATGAGACAAAGTCATCGCTGTACCAAGCACTAGACTCACTTAAAATCTTGGATAAGCTTCAGCAGTTGCGTGGCATCAGGATGGAGAGGCGACCCATGATACGTAACTATAGTTGCACCAGAACCTAAGAGAACGAAAGTCATAACCCACATTACCCATGCTGTCTGTTAACGTAGGTCAGCTCTAATTTTCCCTTTGAAAATCTTTATTTTCCCTCACCGTGGTAAATTGTAAGACTACATCCGTTTCAAGAACGTCATTATGTAGCTGTTGATCAACCAAGACCTTCAGCGCGGCGGCCTGTAGTTGTAAGCATGCTGTCAAGACCGAATAGGAACTAGAAGTAGTTTTCTTACCCCTGCACTATGTAGGATACATTTAGGCATGCCGGTCTGTTTGTAAGTCAGTGGTAAGCTATGAGTAGGAAGGTATGGGCAGAACAAACCGTGCCCGACGTGAAGAGAATAAAGGCTGGAGTCGAGAAAGGTAGCTGTTTAAACTGCAAAGGTTGGCCCGAACCAAGTGCCAAAAAGTTTTCCCAAGAGCAAGGTTCGTCGACTCCACGTGGGTAAGTCCCCTGATATGGGAGGAGCACAACTCGACATCTTTCACGTCCGTCGGATAGTAGTTTCGGTGACCATTCATTGATGCAGCCGGACAATGAGATCTTTTTCCCTCCGTAGATGTAGGCAGTCTCGGTAAAGACGAGTTTCGGTTTAATCTGACCAAAACGCTGTATGATGGCGTCGGCTCCCATATCTGGTGAGGTAGACGAGTATATTGCTCCTAGGGCAAGTGTTGCCAAGGAAATGACCATGGTATCGACCGTATTACAGATAACTGTTGCTACCCTATCACCTGCTCGAATGCCGTAGTTTAGCATGGCATCATATACCTGACGTACTCGATCCCTTAGCAAACTCCAGCTTATGCGTTCCACCTCGTCCTGCCCTTCACGTATGCCAATGACGGCGATCTTGTCAGCGCTCCCCGTCACGGTCGCTCTTCTCAACAGGACCTCTGCCAAATTCAGGTTGATATCGGGAAAGAAAATAGGCGGGGGAAACATTGTCTCTGGCTACACACAGGGAATTTAGTGGACGTCTTGATATGTCAAGCCTTATTCAGCTCACGTTCAACGAGACTTCAGGCGACCGACCTTAAAACTTGAGGCAAATCTCGACTGCGACGGCGATGCGATTTTCAAGAACTCAAGAGCGTCGCTCCAGAATTGGGCGAGAGTCGAGGGATGAGTCGACCATGCATGTAGCTCGTGATATGTCTTTAGATCCAACCCGTTTTTTGCATTGATGTACCGGCGGAAATACTCAATGTTGGTTGACTGCACCCCCGAAGGAATCCATAATGCGGTTTTCGCCATTATTGCCCTGAGCTCGCAGAGCAAAATATTGAATTCTATGTTGTAGAGGAGCGAAGTCTGTGTAAACAAAAGGAGGCCTGCTGTAAAGTGATATATGCAGCCTGGAAAACAGTGGGTTAGCCAAAGAAGAGTTGCGGGCTCTGCTGCATTGCTACTATCTCCGAGTCATTTTGATATATCGGGACGTCTCCCATGTCCCAGGCTCAGTGAAAGACAGGAATTGCCCTGCGCGGTTCATTCTACACCAAAGCGTTATAGCCCCCTGACTGTATCCGTGGTGTGGGCAAAACAGAACCACCTCTAGGGGTCTAGTGTGAACCCCATCCTGACTGCTGGGGTCGACCCAAGAAATTGTTGTGTACTCTGTACCCCAAGGCGTACCCCAGCTGGTGGAGCATTCCAATAAGTCGGCACTAGAGTTTGAAGCCGAGAATTATCCAAGCCGTGCCAGATCGTGCCTGACGATTACTGTCCGCGCCACATCTGCTTAGGACCCCACCTCTCCGTGGGCAGGCCAGGAGTCGAGCTTTTTGATAGGTGGCTCATGGATTTCCCTAGTTGGAACAGAGTTTCGTGGCCACGATCTGTCGATGTGTACGATGTTAGGAAGCAAGGCCGGCGACGATGGTCGCTCCATGCGGTGGCATTTTCGCATCCCCTGACGCTTGCTTGCCTCGGTTCAGCCGAAGACTGGATAATGTATGGAACATCAGGTTACTGACTCAACGTTGCCCTTGCTAGAACCGGCAATCCACAACACACTTCTTCGTATCTAGGTTATAAGAAGACTTGAATTAAACCTGGAAGAAGTCGAGCTACCTGCACTGAGAAAGACGTCTCTCTTGGTACCTCGCCAGGCATTAGATCGAGCCTCGTACAATGCCTACATCATTAGAGCCCGTGAGCGTGTACCAAACGCTCAGTCCCACCACAGAAAAGGTGCTGAAGGTCTACCCAGAAGCAACCGATGAAGAGGTCAAGAAAGCCCTTGACGTCGCGCACGACACATACAAGAATGACTGGCGTCAACGGTCTGTTGCGGATAGGGCTGCTATTGTCGCCAAGGCGGCTTCTATCCTGCGCAAGAAGCAAGAAGATCTTGCACAATTAATGACTCTCGAGATGGGAAAGCTTATACCTCAAGCAAGGTACGTGTGGCATCACTTTCGCACTTCGTCTTGACTAAATGTCAACTAGATGGGAAGTCGGACTGGTCGCAGACATCATGGATTACTATGCAACGAACGGAGAGGGGTTCCTCAAGAGTAAACCTCTCGACGGGGTTCCAGGGGCCACGATTGTACTTGAGCCTCTAGGAGTCTTGCTCGCGATTGAGCCATGGAACTTCCCGTTCTATCAACTAGCCCGAGTAGCCGCTCCACAGTTAGTCGCTGGCAATGTCGTGATCTTTAAGCATGCACCAAGTGTTCCACAATGTGCGCTGGCCTACGCTGACGTATTCCGCGAAGCGGGTGCTCCTGAAGGTGTCTACACCAATCTCTTTGCCACGATACCTCAGGTCAATATGCTTATCGACGATTTTCGCGTCCGGGGAGTAGCCTTGACCGGAAGCGAGAGAGCCGGTGCTGTTGTGGCGGAGCGTGCCGGCCGAAATCTCAAGAAGGTTGTACTAGAGTTGGGAGGTAGTGACCCTTTCATCGTGCTTCCGGATGCCGATCTCAACGAGGCCCTTGCACAAGGTGTTTTCGCACGTCTGCTAGCAATGGGACAGGCTTGTGTTGCCTCCAAGCGATTCATCGTGGTCGGCAAAGATCGCGCCAGAATATATTTGGATGGTGTAGTGCAGCGTTTCGAGTCGCTGGAAGCAGGCGACCCAGCAGATGAGACGACCACAATCGGACCCCTCGTCAGTAAGCGCGCCCTTGAGGGCCTTTTGGACCAGATCAATACTGCCAAGGCGCATGGTGCAAGAATTGTGCTGGGTGGGAGGCGAATCGAACGACCTGGCTGGTATCTAGAACCTACCATCATCACAGACATCAGCCCTGAGAATCCACTCTTTCAACAAGAAACCTTTGGACCAGTTGCGTCTTTCTATGCGGTCGATACCGTAGAAGAAGCGATCGAATTGGCCAATGCGACCAAGTTCGGACTTGGAGCGACAGTGTTCGGAGGCGATGTTGCTCACGCACAAGAGGTGGCATCCAGAGTTGAAGCTGGCATGGTCTGGGTAAACTCCTGTGCTGGAACCGATCCTGCTGTCCCATTTGGCGGTGTGAAGAACTCGGGATTCGGACGTGAATTGGCAGAGGATGGCATTGGCGAATTTGTCAATCGGAAACTGATTCGTATCCCGGCCTAAGGGATGTTTCTCAGGGAGCTATACTCACAGGGACTCCGATAAGCTTTCAAGTCAACCAATCCACAATGATTTCGGATACATCTACAGGCCCTTTCTGAAACGAGTACCCGACTAACGCGTTGATATAATACAATATACTAGAGGTTGTCGGGGTAAGATTAGAGAATCATCGAGATCAAGGGTTTGGTGCAAGCCCTCTTCCACGCTTTGCACTGGTACATCAGTTTAACGGGTCCTGTAAGGGGCTGCACTAGACATATTTGCTATCTATGTTTCTGACAGCTCCACTTCTTCGTGCCGAGGACGTGTAATCTCCATACCTCTCTTACGAAACTCCCCACGCGGCAATACAGTTGCTCGATTATCGCACTCCAAAGAGATCTTGGGTGGATACGGCTCGGCAAGCCGAGGAAGTCTGTCCTTTAGCACACAACAACCAAAAAGAACAGAGCAAACCCAAATCAATCACACAATCATGGCTCTAGTTGTTGAGTGGTCTAAGCCTGCCCAATAATGGCTGAGAGTTGTTACTCAGTTGGGTAGGCTGGGCAATTCATCACCTGGGCGAGGGTTACGAAGACGTACTCGAAAATGGCGTAACATATCTCAGCAACCTCCAAAATCTCCAGCAGGTTGACAAATCTCTCGTGGCGGACGCTCCACAACATCTCAAGTTTTCGATTCACATCTTAGCTAGCAAATTCCCTGATGGCGACCTTGCGAACTGCGACCGTAACAAATTGGTCCAGCGTGGGGTAAAGGGGTACAACGCTATGTATGCTTGGTATGATAAGTTTCGAGTATTAACTTTGATCAGAGGCTACAGTACGTATAGAATAGCCATGGAACTATTAACATCACCGGGGGAGTTCGTTTGACCGTGAACGCACATCACCACCTCGGATCCTTGCGAAACATTTGGTTTATTTGCGTGGTTACTATCATGAAAACTCGTGAAAAGGATCACAAAAGGTTGTTGAATCTGTCAAGAGAGAAGAGTTACACCTTCCAGTGGTTTTACAGTACACTCTGCCCTACTCACTCACTTTTCGTCGAGGTTGAAATTCACCGCGGTCTCGATCATCTCGGATCCTGCTGGGGCATTTTTGCTTTCCCGTCGTGCCGTGAACGCAGCAATCCCATCAGCTTTCTCCCACAACCTTCTCGTGGATTCGATATTTGGATGCTGCAGGATGCACTAATATCGACGACGGCCGTCGTAGAGGCTGCATGCATGGTGTCTCTGTTGATATTTCTCAATGTTGTGGTGGCCATAACTTCGTTCTTCCACGCGTCATGAACCTCGAGCATATGGGTCAGCTCGTCCGCAGTATTCCGTTCTGGGAATTGCCATGAATGTTAAGGGATTAACAGATTTCCTTCCACGCGTCAGCTAACGGAAGGTGATCACGCCCTTAGTGATCTCGGTGGTCTTAGAGGGGACCGGCTTATATCTTTCATTGGTCTTAAAAGAGTATGAGAGTTATCGCAGTCATTGAGGGTCTCTGGTATGCCCACCCACTGAGAGTTCGTCTTCTTTTGTTCCCCTACTTCAGCCCTTTTTTCTATATCAGATAGTTTCATACTGTCGCGTCATTTTACTATAATACCTATATATACCGTACGACTCTAGCTTAAAAAGTCCACTTATATTAAAATGGCCGATACTAATATAACTTCGACTTTCAGCACTACACCGCGCAATATACGGCTTATGCCAAAACTACAAGCCCAGATGTATCTCTCAAAACTTTGCGCAAAAGGCCAGACTACGCAGTACTGCTTTCGCGACCATCAAAGGCCTCCTGGAAGCAGCACAAGAAGTTATGCACTCATAATGTCTTGACTGTGAAACCACTGGTTCGGCATCCATGCCGCTCAATACAGGTTCCAATGCCAGTATCAACACTAGGACCCTCCAAAGAATCAGATCGCACCAATCAACAAGCTATTTCATGCTCTCAAGGACAAGAAACGGCTTTTCAATAGCCCGGAGGCAGGTGTCTACAAACTGTTTATCCACACCTACAGCTTCCGCATGGAGGACGGCTGCAAATTCTCTAGTAACGCCGATATAGACAGCCTCTACGGAGACGCTACTAACGGCTACAAAGGATCTCGTCGGCTCCTAGAGGAAATTGGGGGTTAGAACCGTAAGTTACGGCCGGGTTAGTGGTCGAAGGAGAAAGCACTAGAGTATGAAAGAGTGGGACCGCTGAATGGTTGGTGCTCACTGAACCGTGCAATCGAGAAAGGGGGTGTCACTGAATATTACAGTGACCCTATGTTACCTATAACGGCGAAAGGCGGTGAAGTGCATGCAGCAAACATTGACGCGAGTCGATACATGTAGTAGAGGTATTATCGTCACTGCATCATACATGACGGCCATCATCCAATACCTCTCGACCAAAATAGTAAAAATGATCAGGTGAGAGATGCAGCAGACCAGGCATGGACACCGACAGTTTCCAGAGGTTCCAAAAAGACATTAGTGATCGGAACGGTTTCACTGTGATGAAGTCTCAACAATCTGCGTACTATGATAACTTACCAAGATATGAACGAGCGAGTAGGAACTGCTTCTATAAAGTGTCACAATAGACCGGTAACCTTCAATCCACCGTAATTAGCTACTTGACTGAGTTTTTTTTAGCTTTAAGGATCGCAATATGCAGGGAACCGATGATGACTGACATAACAGCTACTGAGATCTACTATAGTCGGCACTTTTAGATGAATTGACGTACTGTGCAAGGTTGGGATAATTATCGCAGAATTGCGGTGCTATTCGATGATTGCGTAAGTCGAAGATAGCTTCTTCGAAAGTAGGGTCGATTTCCAGATGTGAGGCGTCTGCCGCTAACTTTATAGGCCTCCCGTTGGCGTAGCCTTGGATATTCGTAAGGTCTAGATTCTGAGCAAGGCTCAAGCAGAGATCGTCTTGGTTGTACATCTGCCAACCCTCCACCAAGGCCGCTCTCAGGGCTGGCCTAAGCCATCTCGTCAGTATAATTAATGTCATATCCTGTTTGTTATGCGTCCATGGCTCACCACATTAGGAAGTCAATGGACCCAGGGTGGTCATGGGTCAGCTGCGTCTTGGTAGGCCAAAGCCAACGGGGCATTTTATTGAGATTCTCTTCCGTGGGAAACGTCAAGAACTGAACGCGCACGTGATCAGCCTCTCGCGCCTCCTGGTCCCACGGCGAGAGAACATACCATGAGATAGGAAAATAATAGCCAGAAATGGACCACAAATACCAGCTGTGACTTGTGGTAAGAACGATATCGCCCTGCGAGGGTCAACGCGCACAATGCGATGCCACGGCGTTGGTGCACCACGCCGGCGATGGCTTGTGGCTGTATCCGCGAGGGATCGGGTCGGTCTTCGTGTAAGTTAAGTTCTATTCCAGAGAGAATGCTTTCGCAAAGGTTTTGGTCGAATTTACGTAAGGCCAACGATCCCAGGACCACAACTGCGTAACGAGAGATAGGCTTAGTCAATGTTCTCAATTACACGAGTAGCCTTTAGGGCAATTCATACTTCTGTTCAAGAGCGATGGAATCTCGTCCAGATGAAAATGGTTCAGTAGGAAGGCAAAGCCCGATCGCTGACCGGTCTTCCTTTTCCAGGCCATAATGCCCTCGCAGAGGTCATTCGGGGCCACATCTTCGCTTCCGGCCAATTTTTGATTCATGAGTCGACCAGCTTGGTAGATAATGGACGAGCAACGGCTAGTTGGGATCAGGATTTGTTGAACGACTAAGTCGGCGGTCTGCGAATCGCTCTCGGTCCTCGAATCTGGGGCCGAGCGAGGGGAACTTTGGTACCTGGCAATTTTGTTGTCTAGCTTGATATGCTGAGTGCTTTCCAGGCACTCTTTGCTGCACAGCATTATATTCTCCATCTTGGATTGGTATTGTTGGAATGCCCTCTCGAGCTGGCGGCCCTCTCGTACGAGCTGTAGCATCAGAGAGTCCTTCTCGCCCTCGAGGAGGGCTTGCCATTCCACCTCTAGGTCACTGGCCCGCCCTCTTGATTCTTCGAGTGCATTGCGGCGATCCCGTCTCGCTGTAAGACCCCCTTTCCTGATGGTGTTCAAGGTGCTGTTTCTTCTTGGAGGCATGTCTATTTTGTGGGTAACACCTAGGTGGAGCTATCAGAGCCAGCTCGATCACTAAAGAGGCTGGACAACGAAGTGCAAGTTCAACGTCGACCAAGCAAGCTTTTGATGCAGCAGTTACGAGGACTGGTAAATACTTACCGAGCAGCTACGATTGTTGCGGGGTATGCAGGGACTAGAACTGTACGGAGTAAGAGGGCCGAGGGCCCGAAGGTTTGCAGGGGCTCGAGCGGAGTCGGCGCAATTGACGCTGGTTGCCTCTGTGGAGGTACGGCTGGAGTAGATTCCGAGCAACCTGTAAAGCACTCCCATCCTCCGTCGTAATAAAACGACGGCACTCTCGTCACCCAAGCAATACGAGGTAGACTCGTGGTGAATCTTTGGCCAGGCGTCTTACGGCGTGTCCTTTCGACCAGCACTCCAGAGAAATACTCCATCAGATTACTAAAGACGATGGCTTTGGAATTTGCCCAGTACCTCAGTCTGGTTGTATTACCACATAGGTATTGGCGTACGCCCTCTAATCACGCTTATGCTGTAAACCAATCTAAGATGCCGAGATAGCTTTAGAGTTGCACTGAGGACATATTTAAAAGCTACTACTAGACCTCTAGAGTTCGAAGAGCTCATACTGCGGAGGTAAACTCCAATTCAAACTGATTGCTGCCGCTGTTGCTACTATGCACGTCGGACGTGAGAGCGAAATCAGGATCCTCGGATGCAGGACAGGAGTGTTCGAGACCTGCATAGTCCACGCCTAGACACTGTTGAACTGTCAAGTCGATGTCGGAATGACCGGTCGGCGCATTCGAGCCTAGCCAGACGTTGTTTGAGAATGTGGAAAAGTCTGGTTGGTCGAGACCTTTGTGAAAAGTATCGCCAAAGCCCGTGGAGACATCCTGTGGTGGTTGAGCAGTAGGGAAATCGAAAGCAGGCTCAAAAAAATGTTCAGATAGCACATTCCAGGCCGTTTGAATTGGGTCTTCAATTGGGTAGGTCTTTCTGGGCAGTGGGGAGGTGGCGTTTCGCTGGGGCCTTTGGTGGTCCGTCAAGCTCGAGTCGTTGACTTGAGAAGCGGATAAGGATTTGTATAGAACTAGCGATGCCATGGTTGCCTGTGCCAGCTCCGGAAAGCGATTGGCAAAGGGGGCACTTATTGCTACGAAGTTTCTGATGTCGTGGACCACCCGTTCAAAGGATTCGTCCAAAGTCACATCGGCCGCATGTGACTCGAGCTTGATAAGCGTCGCAGTGTCCGCTTGAAATCCCTTCAGTTCTGCGCTTTGGACCAGAGAAATACAGATGTCGGGTATATCGATTTGCTGCCAAGTTTTCACGAGTTCCTTGCGTAACTGTGGCCTTCCAAGTCAAGGAAATCAGCACCGTGGCTTATATCAACATAGTGCGAGGTCTTTTGTTGAGTCTTACCACAATATAAAATCTATCACCCCGGGGTGATTGTGCAAGAACTGCTCAGGGATGGGCCGTCGCCAGGCTGGACATTTGTCAAAGTTCTCTCGAGTCGGAAAGGCGATTATCTATTGGAAGTTAGCGCAAGTCCTGACCGGGTAACAATACTGCCGATGGGGGGAGGTTTTAAACGTGCCATGAAATACCTATACTGCGCCCAGAACACTGCCAGGTACTCCAAGCTCGATTTAAAGCATTTTCTCCAGGCACGAATCGACTCATACGCGCAATAGGCTACTGCTCGCCGTTGCTGTTGGGTGTCTGGTACCTGTTCCTCAACAATCATGTCTTCGTGCAATAACTCCCTGGGAGCAAGTTCTTCTCCGTAGAGTATGTTCGCTATGATATCTTGGAAGAGATACTTGGACAGTGCTTGCTTCTTCACTGTCTCTGGGTGGGAGTTAGCAATTATGAATTATTACCGGTATGAGATGGTGGACAAACCTGTAGTGAGATTGAACGGCTCCTCGTCAAGACCGAGGTACGTGAGCAATACCGAAAATTCATGGTCCAGCGATCCAAAACTGGTCTTCCACATCATGATCGACTCGAGGATCTCGTTTGGTGCAATTTGCATGTTGTTGACGTGTGCGCAGTCAATCAGCCTCGCAAGCTCGACGAAGATTGATGTGCGCGTTTTCATCAAGTATCGGAGACAATTTTGTTGCGCTTCAACCTGACCCCCAACATCGTACAGGGTTGGCTCCTCGCTGGTGCCTGCCGAGATCTCCTGGGAATGCACTGTTTCTCTGGTTGGCTGTATGCCGAACGTGATGTTGAAATCATCCCAGGCTTTCTCGTCTCGCTGTAAGCATTCTTTCGCCTGGCTAAAAATATTCTCTATCTTTGATCGGTACCGCCAGATCTTTGATCGAAGAAGGGCGTTTTCTTGCTGGATGCGGTTGATTAGTGCAGCCTTCTCACCCTCGCGGAGCATGCGTAATCGACATTCCAGCTCGGCAATATTGCGTTTGGACTGCTGCCTCGACCGCCTCTGGTTGATCTTGTCACTCAGCCTCTTCTTCTCCAACTGTTTCTCGCTGAATCGGTCTTTCCAATAGGAGGAGCCCGACATTGCTTTGCTACGAAGGACAGTGCAATTCTGCACCGTGGGGCCTGGAGTGTGACAAGCACGATGAGGATGGCGCAGCGCGCAGCCTAA
>Ga0105239_10000288_pt1 | contig 74273 bp, 64 predicted proteins | sample KBSC44metaG_FD_92761 | JGI IMG/M metagenome (GOLD analysis project Ga0105239, IMG submission 92761) | Corn rhizosphere microbial communities from Kellogg Biological Station, Michigan, USA - KBS C4-4 metaG | ecosystem: Host-associated > Plants > Roots > Rhizosphere > Soil | place: Michigan, USA...
TAGATATTTCCTGCGATTCATCGCGCGGTGGTAGGCGACCTGAATGATCCATGAGGATGCCGAACTCTTCCCCGGGTTGAAGAGCTTCGCCTTCTGAAACAAAAGGATGAAGACTTCCTGGCAGAGGTCCTCGGCTTCTGTTCCATTCCTGAGTATGCGGCTCGCCACACTCAATACCGACCGGCGATATCGGCGGAAAAGCAGTCCTAAAGCCTCTTTCGATCCCTTGGCAGTCTGTTCGAGCAACAGTTCATCCGTTGCTCCTACCGAGTCACTGGCATCATCTCTGAGCTGTGGCGCGTTTGCGAGTTCCGTCGTCGGTCTTTTCGACCCTGTATTTGTTTTGAGCGAAGGCGGAACCTGCGAAGCGGAGTCGCTACTGACGGCATCTTCAGACCTCTCCTTGGAAGGAAAGCCAATCGGAAGGTAAGTTGCGTCAGAGCTCATGCATCCAGTCCATTTCATCCCGCGCATCAGTAGCTCTACTGAAGCTACCTCTCGGTGCCAAGTGGTAGGAGGGGCGCGCCGAAGTCTTGCTGGCAGGTATCTGACTTGCACCCTTGTGTCTTCTATAGAGGGTATGTCTTCGATAGGGTACACCCAGACTTGGTGAATGGCAACCGACATTTGCGTCCTAGTGGGTCAAAGAATTCGGAGGCTACGATTGGAAAAGCGCTGGACGCAAACCTATCTTTCCGTACATGCCGGCGTTGGTCGAAATTACATTTCGGACGTTGAACTCGGTAAAAAGGAAATTGGTTTGCGCAATCTTCACCTGCTCGCGCAAAGCCTTGGTGTGGGACTAGAAAGCTTGCTTCGCGGGCTGTGAGCGCCTGCCGATGAAGCTGATTTCCGGTGCCATCGAAGAAGCTAGAGTGCAGGTTACATTTGCGTAAAATAAATCCGGGCCCTCTTCGCAGTGCGGCGCCTTTCAGCTTGGTAGGAAATCAATGAGAGTCTATGATGGTATTGACGGCTACCCGGAGCGGAAAAGAGCGACCCGCCTCAGCAATCATGCTGATGAGTGGATTTCCAGAGCTTCCTGGGCCACCTAGAGCGGCTTCAACGCCACGCTGAACGAATTGCACACTATGGAAGTGCCATCGGCAACGTCAGAAATTCGTGTACGTCAAGGTGCGTTGAGCTCGGAGCTGGCTTGTAAGCCCCGATATGGTTTGCCTGAAATTCTGGGACGCGAAAGACGCGCGATTTAGCGCCTAGACCGGCTAACGCTTTCCCTCGGAGCCAAATCCACGGACGCTCCCTTAGTAAAGTTGGCTCCTAGATCGTAAGGATCTTCGGGTATGTAGAACATTGGCGCTCAAGCAGCCTTGGTACAAGTTACCCAAGCCTATCCCCTAACGATCGCGTTCTGTATTGCACCATTTGTTAGGCCTCGCTAGATCCGGTTTTCTCGTCGCACGCCTCGTGCGGCATTCAAATCTGGGGAACACATGACATACCGGGGAAGATCCAATGGATCAATCCATCCTGGCAAGCTCGATTGCTGAACTGATAGGAACGCTCCGTCAACCAGCGAAACGGCATGCTTCTGCTCGCGCAGTGCTTCGATGAGGACAAGTTCGGCGCTCCTCAATCCGTTTATCTAGCTTGCGAACCCAGTCCCGATTAAATGAGGAAGACCTTGATTGACGGCCTATCGAAGCTTCCGAGCGTGCGATTGCGTCATACGAACGCTCCGTTGTTGAAGGGTGTCTTTCGGAGGACGATATGCCTGAGAACATAGAAGTCAAAAGCGCGAGGCGAGATGAACTGCTGAGCGCGTACAAAGGCGCACTTCGTGAATGGATTGACGCAATCCGAACAGAAATGGAGCTCGCTCGTGGAGCGGCACTGTCGCGGAAATAGACCGATGGGAGCGCGCTTGCGACAAGGTAGAAGAAGCAAGGATCAGAACGAGAAGCTTGAGGTCAGAGTACGAATCGGTCTTGCGGCTTGAGTTTTATCATTTCTGATTTCGATGAGAAGCAGTCTCGAGGAGGAGACACCCGGTACACGTATTCAAACCTCTTGGCCCTCGGCAGATCGTGCGTCATTAATGCTTGTTCTATTTTGTGCACAGTGAGATTTTTCTGAATCCGTAGACCGACCGGTCTACTCTACTCAGACGTAGACCAGAAGGCCTCAGCGATTCAGGAGGAATCAGACGATGTCGGCACCAAAAGGTACAGCACTTATCACAGGAGCATCCAGCGGCATAGGCGCCGTTTATGCCGATCGCCTTACAGAGCGCGGCTACGATCTGATTCTCGTTGCGCGCAACGAGCAGAGACTCTCAGAGATCGCGAAACGACTTGAACCCAGTGGTCGCAGGATTGAAACCATCGCGGCCGATCTGACGAAGAGAGAGGATGTGCAGCGCGTTGCCGATCGCCTGAGCAGCGATTCGACAATCACGACGCTCGTAAACAATGCAGGCCTGGGCAGCGCTCGAAAGCTTCTCGATGAGAACATCGACGATCTGGAGTCGATGATCTATCTCAATGTCACAGCTCTGACGCGCTTGGCGCTTGCCGCAATACCTGGCTTTGTGGCACGCAGGAACGGTCTCCTCATCAACATTGCTTCGGTGGTTGCCCTCGCACCCAACCTTCTGAACGGCACCTACAGCGGAACGAAGGCCTATGTGCTGAACTTCACCCAGGCGCTGAAGAACGAGGTTCAGGAAATGGGTATCACTGTCCAGGCAGTTTTGCCGGGAGCGACTGCGACGCCTTTCTGGGATAAATCCGGACGCCCCGTAGGGGATTTGCCTGGGGAGATCGTAATGACCGCCGAGGACATGGTGGACGCTTCGCTTGCCGGTCTTGACCAACAGGAGGTCGTTACCATTCCAGCTCTGCCTGATCTTCAAGATTGGGAGACTTTCGAAGCAGCACGCAAGGCCCTGGGCCCCAACCTCTCCCACCAGAAACCCGCAGCCCGTTATGGGATTGCTGGTTGATCTGACGCATGGAGTACTGAGGAACCGCTATGAGCACAAAATCGACGCGCGACCACTTGATCGATGTCGGCCAGAAGTTGATGCACCAGCATGGTTACATCGCAACCGGGTTGAGCGACATTCTGAAGGCCGCGGACGTGCCGAAGGGGTCGTTTTATCACCACTTTGGCAGCAAGGAGGACTTTGCTGCGGCGGCACTCGATAGATACATAACACATGAGGCGCAGCACTCCGCGGCGGTTCTCCTGGATTCGAAGAAGTCCCCCTTAAGGCGCCTCAGGCAATACTTCACAGAAATGATCGACACTTACGGTCAAACGGGGGCAATCCCGGGATGCATGATCGGCCGCTTCAGTCTGGAGACTGCAATCGAGAATCCCAAGCTCAGGGCAAAAATCAGCAGCGCCTTCCAGCATTGGCAACACAAGATTGCCGTGGTCATCGAGCGGGCAGTTGCGGAAACTGAACTTCCCGCCGACACAGATGCCGATTCGCTAGCCGGGTTTCTGCTCAACAGCTGGGAGGGAGCGCTTTTACGTTCGCAGGCTGAGAAGAGCGACGCCCCGCTCGAAACCTTTCTTCGCTATGCGCTGGATGCATTGGCACAGAAGCCGAAACCGAAAACTCACCGCAAGCGGCACTGACTAGGAGCGAAAGCACAATCAGATCCCGTCTTGCACAACAGGGCTCAACAGAAAAGGAGAAATGCAATGTCTACCATCCACCTTCACCAAACAACCAACTTGACACCCGAGCAATATATCGCCGGGCTGACCGATTTCGGGCCTGGGCGTGCGAAACTCTTCCCGAATAGCTTCGACGACTACCTCAAACTTCATCACGCGAGCCGCACCGAAGCTGATGTGACGGAAGGATCCGGCGGCGTGTGGGAACGTTTGCACTATGACTGGTCCAATCCTAACCACGTCGTTCTCAAGACGACCGACTCCAACGTTTGGGGTGGCGCCTCGGGTCATGACTACACCTTCACGCGTCATGCCGATGGCACGACGGACATCGACGTCGTTGTGATACGTGAGGGAAAGAACCTTAAGGGATACTTCCTCGGATTCGTGCTCGGGACGATTGGCAAGAGCGTCCTGGAAAAGGCATTCGTCAACAGCGTGAAGGCGCTTGAAGCTCGAAACAGCGTGGCGACCCGGCCAATTGCAGCATGAGCTTGCGCGACACGGTAAGGCTTGTAAACGCGCGATCGTGTTCGATCGCACTGTGAGATCGCGCGTGACATCTTCAGGCTCAAAACGATCCATCAAACCGAGAGTTTCACAATTTATATGATCTTTAAGAAGGCCGCGAGGTGCCGATTCCGACGTTGTTCATGAAACGGTTGAAGACTTGCTCTTCCCGAACGGAATTGGCGACGAAGCATTGGCCAGTGCTCAATATCCGCAATCTGAATTAGTAGCTAACTTAGAACGGCACCTCAATCTCGTTTCCCCTCCAAGGCGAAGATCTACGCAACGCCACAGGTGCCGTGGTGTTTTGCGAGTCGCCGTCGGATTCGTGCTATCTCGGCTTCCACCGCGAGCGCTTGCGATTCCTGACGCCATACCTCTTTTGCGAGTACCTATTCTGGATTTGCCGACGTGGGTTCCTGACCCGGACTACCTGTCGGGCTTGAAATACTGAGCTTCGGACTGATCTGTTGGGATCTGCCAGGGCGAAAAAGGAAAATGCCGCCCCGACGGACGGGGTCAGGTCTAGTGCGGGAGAGATTGGAGGCAGTGGAGATTCCGCTGAATAATACAAACCAATCCCAGAATGCTCGCCAGAGATTCCTGTCCGGGCTTATAGCCATCTCAACCTCCCTTTGGTCAACAACCGAAAACTCGAGATCATCGAGGACATGCAGCAACTCGCGTCGCGGAAGCAATGTTTTACTCCCATGGATGGCTCGCAGTTAGCCGCATTGCGAGCCTCCTGAATGCTGACAACGTAACCTGACGCCATTCGGAGCTCGACGGCCCGGGCATGCAATCCAGACATGCGAGTTCGTCCAGCCAGATTTCTCTGAGGCGGTTTTGGGATTCCGGTCCGATCAATTCGGAAACACCTTCGATGAAGCTCAACAACTCGCGTTCAGGAAATGAAGTCCCATCGTCCATCAAGGGCATGCTTACGGCCACGCCAACATTCTGGTTCATTCGCAGTTCATGCATGGCTCTTCTCGATTCTGAAGCTTGAAAAACATTGCCCCACTCCCTGCAGATAGCGAATTCAATCCGGATCTTCTCAGCGCTGGGGATCGAAGGAGCCGTTTCCTTGCTCTGTGCAAGCGAGCCTTCACTGAAGATAAGGAAATTCCCAGGACATCGGAAATCTCCTTCATTGAACAACCCTGAGATATCCATATCTCCAACGCAGATCTTAATTTCGGCTCGAGCTTCTCTACCGCTCGATGTATGCTGTCGAGGCGTTGACGTTGATCGTAGGTCTGTTCGGGATCCAACGCCGAATCGCGAAAATCGAACGAAGGACCTTCACTCTCAGACGGAACCGCTGGTTCGACGAACCTTCTGGATCGGACACGGCGATTGCGGACCAACATGAGAGCAGAATTGATTGCGATCTGCATCAGCCAAGTCCTGAATTCGGATCGCCCTTCAAAACTGTGGAGATTCGTGTACGCCCGGAGAAATGTTTCTTGTAGCACGTCGTCGGCATCTTCCCGGTTCCGGGTTATGGACAAAATCTTGCGATAGATGATTGGTGAATATTGTTTCTGAAGCTCTTCAAACGCCGAAATTGACCCAGACTGTGCGGCCAATACAATCTCCGAGTCAATGTGAGCTGGTCCGTACTTAAAAGTCTCAGGGAAAGACATGTCAACCTCCGTTATCGAAAAGAGAGTTTGCTGAAATCCAGGGACAAGTGGAAGCCGTGATGGATCATCCGAACGTGAACGAATAAGCGTCCGCGCCCGGATCAAGGAATTCAATCTCGAACCTGCATGGACTGATGTTTCTTTGCTGCCGAACCAACTGATACATGCGCGGTTCCTCGAGGATGCCAAACCCTTGCGCATCGACATCAACTCCCTGTGCGCTCTCTGGGACTCGGCCGTCGAGGTACACCCGGAAACGAACTCTTTTGCCACGTTCGCTCGAACCCATCACGAGGTGAAGGTCGCGAGCCTGAAACTGGTATGCAATCCGGCCGTTCCCTGCACCAAGTACGATCGACTCCCTTCTGGCTGTCCACTCTCCTGCCAGCGCCCAATGGTTCAGCTTGAGTTCCGAAGGAGTCGTATACAGGTGGCGCTTGTCCATGACGGCGCCCCCATGCGATTCGAAGTTTTCCGTGCGTTGGAAACCGAGGTAGTTTTCTAAGGACCGCAGATCGCGCCAGTCGGCGCTCAATTCGGCGCCTGATGCAACAACCGAAACCAGACCGCGACCGAAGCCGGCGGCACCGTTCTCCACAAGCAACTGTTGGATTGCGTACTCCGATTTATCGAAATCGCCTTCTCCGAATTTATGATGCCGAAGTCTTCCTTCGGCATCGAGAAGATACAGTGCCGGCCAATACTCGTTGTTGAATGCACGCCAGATCGATAGGCTGCTATCGATAGCGATCGGATACTGAATCATCATCGACTTGGCAGCCTGGCTGACGTTTTTGATGTCCTTCTCAAACTGGAATTCCGGTGAATGTACGCCTATTACGATGAGTCCATGCTGCTTGTATTTTTGCGACCAGGCGCTAATGTAGGGCAGCGTGCGCCTCCAGTTGATACAGGAGTATGTCCAAAAATTGACCAGGACGACCTTGCCGCGTAGATTCGCTACTTCAAGAGGCGCCGAATTCAGCCATCCTGATGCACCCGAAAATGACGGCATACTGCCGCCAAACGCCAGATCGGCATCGGGGGACTGGAACCACTTCCAGGGTAAGGAGGTCATTGCAGTCATTGCCGCAGCTACCAGAAAATGACGGCGGCCAATATTGATTTCAGAAGACATTTGCAGGTTCCTCGGCTGAAGAGAACAGATCGACTCTTCATCAGCATCCTAGTTTGTGATTTAGCCAGATGCTGGCTCTGGAGGAAATTGAACAAAGGTATTGGGTATACGTAAGTATGAGTTCGGAACGCAGGTGAGCCGCTAGCACCCGATTGCTACAACTCATTGCCAGTACGCAGCTACGGACGCAAAGCCGCTACCGAAATAGTCCAAACGCGACTCTTTTGGGTGTTTCGGTGGTCCTCAGAATTTCGGTAGCCTTGCTTAGGGTACTTGTGCGCCGCCTATTTTCAAGCTTTGCTCGCGGATGGCCAGGAGTCGGATTGCTGCTAATTCGACTCGTTGCCGGCGTTTCTCTCATCATCGACGGGATTCAGGGTTTTCAATCCGGCTTGTCACTTCAACTGCTGGTTCTCGGGTTACTCGCAATTGTGGACGGGGGGTTGCTCGTCGTGGGCCTGTGGACACCGGTCGCGGGTTTTCTTGTTCTTTTGGTGTCCGGTTGGGAAGTCTTCTTCCGGCACTACAGCCCGTACCCGGAAATTCTGCTTTCCGCGATGGGGATTGCGATAGCTCTCGTGGGACCAGGAGCACAATCGGTCGATGCCCGGCTGTTCGGGTTGAAGCGAATCGACCTCGAAGACTAAGAGTCCTCACCCCCATCCAATGAAACCTCGTTGTAACAATCCCCCTCGAAAGTGAAATCTCCCGCCTCGAAAGGGATGATCGAATACACGATCAAGTTCGGATCACGCTCGAATTGGGGATTTGCCGTCAAGAACTCTGGTTCAACATAGATCTGTCTCCGAACAGTTCGGCGACTAAACTCCAGGCTCTATGACGCCATAGATATCGGGTTTGCAAGCGGGTGATTCCCCACCGGCTTTTCGAAGTGCTTCTGATTCTGTGACGAAATCGGCCAGTGCAGAGAGGTCAATTCCATGCCAAACGGTTCCACTCCAATTGTCTACGTCATCAATGAACACCTTTCAAAGCGTGAATCACTTTCTCAGTTGATTCGTAGCGCAGGTTGGCAGTCTGAAACCTTCGCAAGTGCTCACGAGTTCCTGGCCCGCTCCCGCGCAGCGGGTCCCAGCTGCCTGATCGTTAACATATCTCTTCCAGACATGGACGGTTTAGAGCTTCAGGAGCGGCTGACTGTCGAGCAACCTGAATTGCCAATCATCTTTTTCACCGACCGATGTGATGTTCGAACCGCGGTCAAAGCCATGAAGGCAGGCGCAATTGAGTTCCTGACCGAGCCATACGAAGCGGACGTTCTTCTCAGTGCTCTGCGACAGGGCCTCAGGCGAAGCGAAGCAGTTCAAGGTCGAGAGAGCCAAATGCGTACCCTTCGATCGGACTTTGGGTCGCTCACTCCGCGCGAACGCGAAGTGATGACGCTGGTCGTTTCTGGACTCCTGAACAAGCAAGTCGGCGGTGAACTTGGTATCAGCGAGATTACGGTCAAGGCACATCGTGGAAATGTCATGCGGAAGATGAAGGCTGACTCGCTCGCGGCCCTTGTAAATATGGCCGGGAGACTACGGATAAATCGGCCGATGCTCACCAGCGCCGCTTGAATAGCAAATCATAAGGGTCCCTGATCGCTGCCCGTGCAGACTTGAGCGATCTGGATCAAAGCTCGATGAAGCCTCGCTTCACGCCGATCGTCACGGCGTGAGTTCTGTCATTGGCGGAAAGTTTCGAGAGGATATTTCGAACATGTGCCTTTACCGTATCCTCGGTAACCGATAACCGGTCTGCAATCACCTTGTTGGCATTTCCTTGCGCGATAAGTTGCAGAATATCGATTTCGCGGGGCGTCAGTGTATCGTCAGTCGCGTACTCGGCCACCTGGCTCGCCACTTCTGGTGAGATCCGCTTCTTACCTGCGTGAACGGCTCGAATCGTTTCCACGAGTTCTTTACGCAGCAGTCCTTTCAGCAAGTAACCTTGGGCACCCGCCTTGAGCGCACGAAAGATCTGCGCGTCGCCGTTGTAGGTTGTGAGCACAATGATTTTTGCGTCCGGATAGTCCGCGACGATCTGGGCGATGGCGTCGATGCCATTCATCTCCGGCATTTGAATGTCCATCAGCGTGATATCTGGCCGATGCTGTTGGAACTTGTCGATCGCGTCGCGCCCAGAGGATGCTTCTGCAATGATGGCCATATCGGTTTGGGTTCCGATAAGCGATGCGATCCCCTCCCGTAGGAGGGGATGATCATCCACCGTCAGAATCCGGATTTGGTGATCGGAAGTCATGATAGCCCCTTTTGTGGCGGCTGCGAGCCGAGTTTCGCTTGCGAACGATCATATGCGATATGGCCCGGCACACTTAATTCCATTTCAGTGCCGGCGCCGGGTTTGCTCCACAACTCTAGTTTCGCGCCGATCTGGGCAGCACGCTCCTTCATTCCCGTCAGTCCCCAGTGGCCCGCGCGGCTGCCTTTCATCAGGATCTCCGGATCGATGCCGACACCATCGTCCCGGAGACGCATCTGAAATCGCGCATCTTCGAACCTGATTAAGACGTCGATCAAATTCGGTTGAGCGTGCTGAAAAGCGTTTCGCACGCATTCTTGAGCGATACGAAAGATTTCGGTGCCGACCAGATCTTTCAGGGGTCGAGGAGTACCTTCAACCACGACAGAGTATGTCGGCCGATGGTCAGATCTATTTGCATATTCTCGAGCCAGATCAACCATCAAGCCATTGATCGATTCAGAGAGATTAGTGCTTTTAGATAGAGGTGCGCGGATGTTCTGGATTGCGTTGCGGCTTTCGGCAAGTGCGTCATCAGCGCGATCCAGTGCCTCCTCGAGCACGTTTTTGGCATCCGATGGGCGTCCAGGCAGCAGGTTTACCGCCGTTTGAAACCGAAGCATCAAGCCCTGGAAGCTCTGCAGAAGTGTGTCATGCAATTCTTGGGCGATGCGTGTTCGTTCAGCAAGTCGCTCGTGAAATCGAGCACTCAACTGGCGTTCGAGACGCAAGTGGCGAAGTCGTACAACCAGCAACGCGATGAGAGCGATCAGCAGCGCCGCCGATGTTCGGAACCACCATGTCTGCCAGTAAGCCGGAACGATCGAGAAGTCATACACCGTTTCCTGCCCATTCCAGAAACTTCCGTCGCGGGAAGCCAGGACGTGCAAGTGATAGCTGCCTGGCCCAAGATTGTTGTAGAGAACCTGGCGCGATTCGACGTTATCACTCCAGTCCGCATCTGCCCCTTCCAGCCGATATCGAAATCTCACCCGTTCTGGTGCGAAGAGGACGTCGCTCGAGTAATGGAAGATGATACTTCGAGTTCCTGATTGCATCCGGGACAACTCGCCTGGAGCGAACGCCTTGCCGTTCGCCGACACAGAATCAATACGCACCTGAACCGGCGCTGAATCGCGATCAGTGAGTTGGGGCTCAGCTGAGGCAACGCCATGGTTCAGGGAGACCCAGATTCTTCCTGCGCCGTCGGAAACCAACGACCGCTCGCGTCGGAGAGATTCAACTGCTGCCAATCCGTCGGACGCCCCATAGCTTTGAAAGTCACCTTCTCGAAGAGATCCCGACAGAAGCGCACTCCGATTAACACGTAGCATTCGATCGGACGTTGAAAACCAGATGAACCCCAGTTGGTCTTCGACGATTCCGAGGATTTGCTCGCGCAACGGCGGCGGTATGTCAGACATCGCGTGAACCCGACCGTCAGAGATATATGAAAGTCCTTCTGTGGTCGAGACCCAAATTGCGTTTTTCGAATCGGCGAAGCACAGCTTGATGTCCGACGAAGGTAGACCGTCCTTGATCGTCCACGTCTTCCACTGGCTGCCACCAAACTCATCGATCCCGTTTGGAGTTGCGATCCAGACATGCCCATCGCGGCTTTCGGTGATCGAGTTTACGGTGTTCGAACTTAGCCCGTTTTCAGTGGAGTAGGTTTTGATAATCGACCCGCCGAAAACAATAACGCCAGCGCTCACGGTTCCCGCCCAGACAGTCCCGTTGGGACTGACGTGCACGGCATAGACACTGCTCTTCGGGAGTCCTTGCTTTTCGCCAAGAGTCTGGCCCGTTAGCCTACCGCCGGAATCACGAATGCGCGTTAGTCCACCACTTTGCCGGCCCACCCAGACGTCACCGCCAACTCCGTCGATCGAATAGATGATGTCCCGATCCAGACCATCCAGGTGAATCCTCTCTATTCGGCCGGCATGCGACCAATAGAGCCCTCCCGCAAGCGGACCAAACCAGACGCCTCCGCTTGTATCGGCGAAAATTGGACCCACGGCAGTGCTTGGAAAACCCTCAGCCCACGAATATGAAGAGAAGACCCCATCCTGTAGCCGCTCCAATCCTCCTGAACCGCCAAACCACAGGTTGAACTCGTGGTCCTGGAAAACAGCATTGACTGATCCGCCTCCTGCGCTGGGGCGAAAAGCAGCCTCACCGTCAGGAGTAATCCGAATCAAACCCTTATCGGTTCCGGCCCAGACGCATGCATCACGATCTCTGAACATTGCCAGGATTTGATGTTGATGAGTCCACTTGGGCAACGGATCTGTCAGTTCTCCTTGAGGAGTAAGGAAAAATATTCCCTGATCGTTTCCGACCCAGAGTCCGCCATTGAAGTCCGCCGCAAGGGCGTTGATCTTGCTGTCTCCAGAGGCGTAGGAAACTCTGGACACACGTCCTTTCTCAGACATGAAGAGGCCATCGTCGCGCGTACCCATCCAGATCCGCCCGTCCATGGTTTCTGCAAGCGATGTCACCGTGCCGGGGATCAGATCGGCGTTCGCTATCGTTTCGAACTTGCCCCCCTGTGAACGCCCGAAGACGTTTCCAAACCCAGACATCAACACGAACTTCTTCTGGTCGAGCGACATCGCTGTCACAGTGGTCTCACGGATATTCAGCACTGAGAATGCGTTTGAAAACTGCCCGTCTCGATAGAGCAGAAGGTATGGGCCTTCAAGAAGAATCCACAACGTTCCCTGAGCGTCTGAAACGAGCGCCCGAACTCTGCTATTCGGTGGAACGTTGGGAAGTGGCCGACGAATGAGCTCGAAGTTGTTCCCGTCGAACCGCACCAGTCCTCGATCCGTTCCAATCCACAGGAAGCCATCGGATGAGCGATCAATGGCATATATGGTCCCGCTGAGATATCCCTGTTCGGGCCCCCATGCCCGGTGAACATATTGAGACATCGCGCGACCAGGATTCAGAGCAAATCCGCGTTGAGAGATCGCTGCGAAGGCCAGCGCCAACAACAAGATGGCTGAGCGGTTCGCTAGGCATTTTTCTCCGCTACGGCAGATATTCGAACTTCTCAATGACAACCTCAGAAGGTTGCTGCGCGGGATGTTTGGAATGCCGGAAATCGTAAAGGCTCATATGAACGTTCTCATTCGCGGGAGTGGGTATGCCCGACGTAAATGCGTGTTGACTGAGAACACGGCCGGTTGCTCCCTGACCGGCAACCGTCTTGAAGGACACTTTTCCCGGCTCCCACCGAAAGGAATGCGTTGCAGCACCCTCCGGCGCCATAAAGCGCGAAACATTAGCGGGAACATAGAACGGCTGAATCACATATTGTGCGTTCTTGCTCTTTGGATCTCCCCACTGGCTAAGCTCGACGTCAATCTCATTTCGGAAATCCTGAGAACGGGCGAGGTCCCATGTAAAAAGGCCAAGAACCGCGGAGGGGCTCAGATGCGCGGAATCCTGCACGACAAAGTTGTATGTTCCGTAGCCCAGGCTCCGCGAAAGGTTGACTTCCGCGCATGTCCAATTCCCGTTCCGCTGCTGCATGCGAAGATGCAGAAAGCCCTTCTGATCGACCCATGCGTTCGCGGGATCATAGTCATTCGCCTCGCCACCCCGATCGCTGCCAGCGGAACGAACGACCCAATCGTATCCGCTGAAGTGGATCGTCTTCTCGGCGGCAGCGGGATTCGGCGCGCCCTTCACTGTGGTAACCGCAATGACCCCGTTTCCTTTTTCTGGGAGAGTATTTAACTGCATGACCGGACGATAATTCGCTTCAACCAGCAAGGCTGCGTATTCAGTACCGAGATGCGTTGAGTTCTTCCAGGTGCCGTCGGGAAGAATTTTGGTCGTCGGTTCGGCCGCAAGCGGCTGTACCCACCAGATCCCGCTGTGTGCGTACAAAACTACTTGCTGACCGGCCTGCGAATTGTGTACCAAGCCCTCGATAAGCTCGAGTTTCTGCGGTCCGCCGGCGCCCTCCGGAGGGATTCGCGTGATTTGGATAGACGGCTGTTGCGACGGCTTCGGGCCGCAACCCGTCAGCGCAAAACCCAATAAAAGTGCTGTGGCAAGCTGTGCTGCTCGGCTCTGCGAGATCCTTGCCTGCCGGACAAATCTCCGACCCATTTTTGCTGACCCTCCTGTCCTGTCAGCTGTCAAACAACGAAACAGAAGGCGGGGAATCTTTCGTAGCATGATCGCACATGGAGGCAGTTCACGTCATGAACTCCTGCCGCACGCGCGGGAGCCCGAGTTCTGCCTTAGCTGCCATCCAAACCAGTGCTACGACTTGACGAAGGCTAGCAGATCCGGGTTAATTACCTCCGAATGAGTTGTTGCCATGCCGTGCGGAAATCCCGGATAAACCTTGAGCGTTCCACTCTTAAGCAGCTTCGCTGACAGCAAGGCGGAATCGGCAATAGGCACGATCTGGTCGTCGTCTCCATGGAGAACCAAAACCGGGACATTGATCTTCTTCAGATCTTCCGTGAAGTCGGTTTCAGAAAATGCCTTGATGCAGTCATACTGCGCTTTGGCTCCTCCAATCATTCCCTGACGCCACCAGTTGCCGATAACCCCTTCGGAAATCTTTGCGTTGGGACGATTGAATCCGTAGAAAGGTCCCGACGGAACGTCGCGATAGAACTGCGCTCGATTGGCGGCCAGTGCAGCGCGAAAGCCGTCGAATACCTCGATAGGGAGACCACCCGGATTCTTGTCGGACTTGACCATCACGGGCGGCACAGCACCCATCAGAACAGCTTTGGAAACCCGACCGGCTTGAGCACGGGCTACGTAACGCGCAACTTCCCCTCCACCGGTGGAATGGCCAATATGAATCACGTTCTTGAGATCAAGTGCAGAAACCAACGCAGAAACGTCCCCTGCGTATGTGTCCATCTCGTTGCCGGTGTCCGTCTGGCTTGAGCGTCCGTGACCACGGCGGTCGTGGGCAACAACGCGATATCCGTGAGCCAGAAAGAACATCATCTGGTTGTCCCAGTCGTCTGAACATAACGGCCAGCCGTGATGGAACATGATGGGCATAGCTGTTTTAGGACCCCAATCCTTGTAGAACAGGATCGTCCCATCTTGCGTTGTGATGGTACTCATCTGGAAGTTCCTTTCTGCAGTTGTCTCGAAATCAATTAGACGGAGATACTGGTTTGGCCCGTGAAGATCGTTGTTTGTTCGAAGCTGATCCGGGATGCCGACATCCCGCTCGTGATCAAGGGGCTATGCACCAGGCCTGGTTCCCACCAGTCACGATTAAGTCATAACTTTCATTCCGGCAATCCTTCACCGGACTGCTCGCGTACCATGTATTCGGCGTACCAGTCTGGCCAGTTTGGATCCGCCTTCCCAATTCGCTTTTCGTGCTCTCCGTGAGCGGCGGCAGCGCGCTGAAGGGCTTGCGAGAGATCCCTTGCAGATGAATAGGAAGTGTTCCCGGAGACACGTCCGGGAAGACGGGATGTGATCTCCTGCATCAACCATCCATTTCCATCGGGGTCCTTGAACGAGGCGAATGAGCGGTAGCTACGGCGTTCAGGATCTGGACCGACGGCCCGGACACTCCCAAATAGATAAGCTTCGTCTGAACCGGTGTACACACCATTTCCCCCATGGAAGACATCGCTTACTGGCGCGCCGCGGCGTAGAAGTTCCTTCCGGGCGACTTCGATATCGGAGACGATCAGGTACAGGCCCTGTGCCGAGCCTGGAGTCGCCGCGGTAACATTTTTGCCGAAAATGATGGAACATCCCGATCCCGGAGGCGTGAACTGGATGACGCGAAAATCTATACCGCTATCGTAATCAGCATCGAGCCGCCATCCCAGCCCTGCGTAGAATGCTTTGGCGCGATCGACATCCGACACAGGAATGACAACGATCTCTAGTTTTGTGTCGACTACTGCCGTGCTTTCCTCCACCCCCGCTTGCTTGGTTTCGGTCTCGTAGGTCAGGTTTTCCATTATGAGCCTCCTCTTGGTTCATCGATTGGTTACCGGCCGGACTGTCTTGAATTGCGACCCGTCGAACAAGCAGGGCGGCAGGTCTCTGCCATTAGGCCGGAAGTTGCCGAGGAATTCCATTAGACGAAGGTATCGATCGGATGTTGCTTCACGTTCAACTCCGATTTGCCCCGCACCTTCAGTTCGATCACACCGGAATCGGTTCCAAAAGGTATAATCCAGTTCAATTTCGTGGCTCTGCCCCGGAGCATACGACCCTTGGACAGTCAGAGGTTCGCTATCGTTCTGTGCGGCGCGGAACGTTGTGTGCCCAGTTGCACAGTGCTCGATCCGGCCCGAGACAAGTAAGAGTTGCCACGTCCAAGATCGTCAGCTTTGTTGGAGACCCGAGTGGCCTGTACGAGAACAACCGACAACCACGGCCATTTATTCAGAGCCGCCCGGACACTGCAGCGCTCGATGCGGACAATCCTTGTAGTTGCCGCCATGGTCCCGTTTGGAGCAATACCGAGAGCAGATGCTCAACAGACGCAACTTGCTCACGCGGATCGACCCGCGATCGACGCTCTACCTCGACACATCCACTTGATCGACAAGAACGACATCCGTTTTCGACGTCTCGCTGGAAGTGCCGGCCTGTCGCAAACTCGTGCTGCTTGGGTAGTTCAGGATCATGTCGGATTCCTATGGTTCGGCACGCAATACGGGCTCAACCGCTTCGATGGCTACAAATCAAAAACATTCAAACACGAACTAGGTCAACCTGGCAGTCTGAGTTGCGTTTATGTCCGAACCCTGTTTGTCGATCACACGGGAGCGCTTTGGGTCGGTTGTGTCCGCTACCTTGATCGCTTTGACCCGCTCACTGAGACCTTCGCTCACTATCAAATTGATACGGACACATCCGATCAGGTTTCCACTCAGATCGATCGGATCAACGAGGATCGTGCAGGAATTCTATGGCTCTCAACCGCGAAGGGACTTTACAGATTCGACCCCTCCACAGGCCAGACCCGACGCTACGTTCATGACCCACATGATCCAACGAGCATTGGAGACAACCGGATCAACATGGTGGGTGAAGACCGTGAAGGACGTTTCTGGGTGGCAAGCGGAGGAGGCCTCGAGCAGTTCGACCGCGAAACAGGCAGGGTGACCGCCCGCGCTCCGCAACGGGCCGAGATCAGAAGGTTTTATGAAGACAAGTCTGGGCTCTTTTGGCTTTCCAAGGGAGATGCGGACTGCCAGTTGGCCAGTTGGATGCCAAAAACCGGCGCGTTTGATTGCCATACCCTCGACTACAGTCTGCATGGGGCGCCGTCCAGGGCCGGAGTTTCAGAATTCCTCGAGGCACACGACGGCACACTCTGGCTTAGCTCTACCGCAGGCCTGCTCAGACTCGACCGCGATAAGAATGAGGTCGTTAGATACCATAACAATCCCCTTGACACAGCCAGCCTTGAATCCGATCACCTGATCTTCATTTCCGAGGATGCCGAAGGAAACATCTGGACCTGCTTTCAGGGAGTCGATCCCAATTTCTTCTCGGAACAGCCACCGCCATTTGAAAGCTTCACCTATCAACGTGGAAGCCTTCTCGATCCACTTGTAACGTCGATTTACAACGACTCGAACGGTATTCTCTGGATCGGGTCCATGGGAGGGCTCAATCGAATCGACAGGCGTTCAGGAACCAATGTTCCATCCCCTCGAATTGAAAACGAGATACTCGACATACGCGAAGATCAGAATGGCATCCTCTTCGGAGGCACGTTCCACGAAGGCTTAAGACGCATTGATCGGGCCACCGGGAAGCTTGATCCTTATTTCAGCAAGGAGCCGCTTCAAGGGACAAGTCCCATCATGCGCCTCATCTTCGCTCGTGATGGGAGCCTCTGGGCGGCGATGTATGGCGGCATCGGACACTACAACTCCGTTGCGGGCAGCTTTACCATGTTCACGCCCGACAAGCCCAATACGATCCAGTACCAGGAAATCAAGCAAGACAAAGATGGTTTTCTCTGGCTCGGAGCACAATCAGGTCTGCATCGGTTCGACCCGAACACGGGACAATTCAAGATGTTCGAGCACCATCCAGACGATCCGAAATCGCTGAGTGACAATCGCGTAAATTCGGTCCTGTTCGATCACCTGGGCACACTGTGGGTTGGAACACAGGATGGCCTCGATAGATTCGATGCTTCAACCGGGACCTTCAAGAACTACCACGAAAAAGACGGGCTGGCGGGAGGAGTTGTCAGCTGCATTCTGGAGGATCGTCACGGGATTCTTTGGATGAGCACCAACAATGGCTTGTCGCGGTTCGACCCTCAACGCGAAGCTTTCCACACCTTTTCCGCGGCTGATGGCCTCTCAGGACAGGATCTGACAGGCTGGGGCGCCTGTTACCAGAGCCCATCAGGGGAGATGTTCTTTGGCGGGTTCGGCGGCGCCACTGCTTTTTATCCTGAAAAGATTGTGAACAGTTCTTTCGTGCCCAGAACCGTGCTGACCGATTTCAGGCTCTCCGGAAACTCAGTCGCGATTGCGAAGAGCGAAATTCTTAAGCAATCCATCATGAGCACAGATTCACTCACACTTTCGAACAAGCAGAATTTCCTCTCCATCGAGTTTTCAGCCCTTAGCTATTCCAATGCAGCAACCAACCGGTATCGATACAAGCTCAACGGGCTGGATGACACCTGGCACGAAGTGGGCAGCGATCAACGAATCGCGAATTTCACAACGCTTCCAGCTGCCACCTACATCTTCGAAGTCGAGGGGGCAACCAGCCGAGGACCTTGGAGCGAGCCCACACGGCTGCGTATCAAAATCCTTCCCGCCTGGTATCAGACCCTCTGGTTCAGAAGTATTTGTGCGGCTGCATTTCTCATCTTCTTGTGGTTCATTTTTTGGTTGAGACTAGCCCAGTTGCACACGGCATTCAACATGGCTCTCGAAGCCCGCGTTGATGAGCGGACTCGCATCGCGCGCGAACTGCACGACACACTCCTGCAAAGCTTCAACGGTCTGCTGCTGCGCTTCCAGTCTGTCTCCAATCTCCTGCCCGCACGCCCTGAGGAAGCCAAGAAGCGCATGGAAAGTGCTATTGAGCAAGCTTCAGTTGCAATCACCGAGGGCAGAGATGCGGTCCACGAACTTCGCTCGGGTGCATTGAGCACCGTTGATTTGGGGCAGGCACTTACGAGCTTCGCCAATGAACTCCTGGGCGGATCAATACAGGAGAAGACTCCTAAACTTCAGGTTGAAGTCGAAGGTGCGCCGAGACCTCTCAATCCCATGGTGCGCGACGAGTTGTATCGCGCCGGTGCTGAAGCGATTCGGAATGCCATCCGCCACGCAAACGCACACCAGATTGAAGTTGAGATTCGGTACGATGAACAGCATCTGCGGTTGCGGATCCGAGATGATGGCAAGGGAATCGATCCGGCTATGCTCGCTACTGATCACAAACCCGGCCACTGGGGCTTGCGCGGTATGCGCGAGCGCGCCAAACTAATCGGAGGCACATGTGAGGTCTGGAGCCAAGTCAATAGCGGCACTGAAATCGAATTGAATATACCGGCAGCAAGTGCTTACGCGAAACTTCCACTCTCTCAACGGTCAATGTTTTCGCGCCTTCGGCGGAGTTGAATTATGAATGCTGAATTGAAGCCGATTCGGATCCTTGCCGTCGACGATCATCCTGTCTTCCGTGAAGGAATAGCGAGTCTCCTGGCTGACGATCCCGAAGTAAAACTGATTGCTGAAGCTTCCAGTGGTCTAGAGGCAATTCGACAGTTTCGTGAACATAAGCCCGAAATTACCTTGATGGATCTGCAGATGCCCGAGATGAATGGTCTTGATGCCATCATGGCTATTCGCGGTGAGTTTCCAGATGCGAAGATCATTGTCCTCACAACCTACAGTGGCGATGTCCAGGTCCTTCGAGCACTCAAAGCCGGCGCGAGAGCCTATCTTTTGAAGAACACTCTGCACAAGGATCTTCTTGGGACGATCAAGGCCGTCCAAGCAGGTAAAAGAGCTCTGTCGCCGGAGGCCACCTTCGAACTTGCCGAACACGCGGCTGATGATGCGCTTACCCCTGCAGAAGTCCAGATTCTGCGGCTGATTGCGTCTGGAAATGCCAATAAACAGATCGCCGATCGACTGTCAATTACCGAAGAGACCGTCAAGGGTCGAGTCAAAAGCATACTTTCTAAACTTAACGCGAATGACCGGACCCACGCTGCTGCCATAGGGTTAAAGCGCGGAATAATAGAACTCTGAAGGCAGCTGATCTGGAACCTAAACTAGACTTTTGCCCGCCACTGCCAGTCCCCTCGGAATTAAATTATGCAACTTCGTAGTATGACGTTCATCATACTTGCATGCATGATGGTCATCCTGTTTGAGGACATCGTGCAGAGCCAAGATCGGTGAGACCTCTGATCCATACGAACGTATCGAATTGATACCTTCGTCTGATGGTTTCAACCTCCCCAGTCTGGCGTAATTACAGCGACAGAACTGTCTGCTGGGGGAACAAGATGACCAGGGTTTCGAAGCGCAATCTGATTATTGGTGGAGTGCTTGGCCTGCTCGCCGTGAGCTTGACTGTAGGTGCTGTCCATCCATTCAACAGGGCCTCTGCAACCGTTGCAGGTCCACCGCCCACCGTCGACGTACTATCCGTCCAACAGAAAGACGTGCCAATCTTCGGCGAATGGATCGGGACTCTCGATGGCCTTGTGAACGCGGACGTGCGGGCCCAGGTGAGTGGGTATCTGCAATACCAGGGATATAAGGAGGGGGCATTCGTCAGGAAAGGCCAGCTCCTTTTCCAGATTGATCCGAGACCATTTCAGGCATCTCTGGACCAGGCCCAGGGGCAGCTTCAGCAGGCCAAAGCGATGCTTGCCAACGCACAGGCAGTACAAGGTCGAACCGACCTTGATGTCAAGCGTTATACGCCTCTGGCGCGAGAGCAGGCGGCGAGCCAGCAGGATCTCGACAATGCAGTCCAAAATAATCTGGCCGCAGTCGCGACTGTAGAGACCGCTAAGGCGCAAATCAAAACCTCAGAGGCCGCAGTCGAAACGGCGAAGATCAACCTGGAGTTCACACGTCTAACAGCGCCAATCGACGGTATAGCCGGACAGGCGCAATTGCAGGTTGGCGCGCTCGTTGCCCCCGGCAGCGGAACTGTAACATCCATCTCCACGGTGGACCCTATCAAGGTATATTTCACGGTGAGCGAGCCTCAGTACCTCGGCTGGCGCAAGCGTTTCCCCTCTGAAACCAGCCGCGAAGCCGCCGATCGCGCTCTTCGTCTCCAGTTGATCCTCGCCGATGGATCAACCTACGCGCATGAGGGTACCTTCTCGTTTGCCGATCGCCAGATCGATGAGGGAACCGGCGCAATACGCATTGCCGGGTTGTTTCCCAACCCCGATAACATCCTGAGGCCGGGAGGTTACGCGAAAGTTCGCGCGGTCATCCGCATGCAGCCTGGCGCTCTGCTCGTCCCCGAGCGCGCCGTATCTGAATTGCAGGGTGGTTACCAGGTAGCTGTAGTCGGCCCCGACAACAAAATCGCCATTCGAACGATCAAGATCGGCGATGCATTCGGATCGCAGAGGATTGTTGCAGAAGGCCTCAAGCCCGGAGAGCAAGTCGTTGCAGAAGGCATTCAGAAGGTGCGTCCAGGCATGCAAGTCAGCCCTCGGCCGTTCAACGGAATGGGGAGGTGACCCATGTCAAAATTCTTCATTAACAGGCCCATCGTGGCCATCGTCATCTCGATCGTACTGGTACTTGTAGGTGCTCTGACCATCGCCAGATTGCCGGTCGCGCAGTTTCCCAACATTGCACCGCCTGAGGTTCAAATTCTGGCCACCTACGTTGGCGCGGATGCTCAAACGCTCGAGCAGGCGGTGGCCACTCCCATTGAGCAGCAGATGAATGGTGTTGACCACCTGAACTACATGTACTCGCTCAATGCCACCGGAAACTCCACCACCAGCCTCGTCGTTGACTTCGACGTGAAGACCGATCCAAATACGGACTTCATACTCGCCCAGGCACGCGAAACGCAAGCCGCTTCGCAGCTACCGACGGATGTGACCAACTATGGAGTGACAGTCCGTAAATCTGTTACCGCGCCGTTGATGCTGATTGCGGTCTACTCACCGCATGGTACCTACGACGCCAAATTTCTTGCCAACTATGCCTATATCAACTTGACAGACCCAATTCTGCGTTCGCCCGGAGTCGGTAACGTACAGGTCTTTGGTGCGGGGCAGTATGCGATGCGACTCTGGGTGAAGCCTGATCAGCTGGCGAAGCTTCGCATTACCGTGCCGGAGATCATCAGCGCAATCCAGACGCAGAACACAGTGAATCCAGCGGGAAAGGTCGGCGGAGAACCAGCTCCCAAAGGTCAGGAATTCACGCACACCGTTCTTGCGCAAGGCCGGCTCGTCTCTCCCGAAGAATTCGGAAAGATTGTGGTGCGCGAGTCGCCGGACGGCGGAATCGTCCGCGTGAGCGATGTCGCCCGTATCGAACTCGGTGCCCAGGACTACAGTATCGCGGGACGGTTTAATGGAAAGCCCAGCGCCGTGATTGCCGTGTATCAGCTTCCCGGATCGAATGCGGTTGAGGCCGCGGCAGGAGTCAAGAAACTCGTGGCTAAGCTAAGCCAGCGGTTTCCCGAAGATCTGGATTCAGTGGTCGCGCTGGATACGACCCGTTCCGTGACCCAAGGCATTAAGGAGATAGTCGAGACACTTGTCATCGCGCTTGTGCTCGTCATTCTCGTGGTCTTCCTTTTCCTGCAAGGCTGGCGCGCAACCCTTATTCCCCTGCTAGCCGTACCGGTGTCGCTCGTAGGAACCTTTGTGCTATTTCCGCTGTTCGGGTTTTCGATCAACACACTCTCCTTGTTTGGGCTGGTTTTGGCAATCGGCCTCGTAGTCGACGACGCAATCGTGGTCGTGGAAGGCGTTGAGCGACACATTGAGGACGGCCTTTCGCCGAAAGACGCCTCGCTCAAAGCAATGGAGGAGCTGGCAGGGCCGGTGGTTGGCATCGCACTTGTCCTGTCGGCCGTGTTTGTGCCTACGGCTTTCATCCCGGGTATCACAGGACGCCTTTACCAGCAATTCGCTGTGACAATCGCCATCTCTGTTTTGCTGTCGGCGTTCAACGCTCTGACGCTCAGCCCGGCTCTCGCTGCCCTACTGCTGCGGCCCAGGTCACAGAGTCGCGGCTTCCTGCAGAAATTCTTTGCCGGATTCAACCGGTTTTTCGACCGGCTGACCAACGGATATGTCAGTTGGAGCGCGGTGCTGGTCAGAAAGAGCGGGTTCGTGGTCGTATTGCTGCTGGCTGCGAGTGTTGCTGCCGGATTCTTCGCAACACGCGTCCCGACAAGTTTCCTTCCGGACGAGGACCAGGGCTACGCATACGTCAACGTCCAACTTCCGACTGGGGCCTCGCTAGAGCGCACGACCGCGGTTGTCCAGGACGTCGAGAAGACCATCATGAATACTCCCGGTGTCCAGCATTCCACTTGTTTTGTCGGGTTCAGTCTTCTCAGTTTTGTCCGCACAAGCTATAACGCGACTTTCTTCGTGACCTTCAAGCCGTGGGACGAGCGCAAGACGCGGGATCAGCAATTCCAGACATTGAAAGCACACCTCAATCGGGAGTTCAGCAAGGTGCCTGCGGCCGTTGTGTTCGGTTTCTCTCCGCCCGCAATCCCGGGTGTGGGAACCTCGGGCGGCTTCACGTTCATGCTTGAAGATCGCTCAGGCGGTGATATCCAATTCCTGGCAAAGAATCTGTCCACATTCCTTGAGGCAGCACGAAAGCGCCCGGAAATTGGAAGTCTGAGCACCACGTTTCTGCCGACTGTTCCTCAGGACTTCGTAGAAGTCGACCGCGATAAAGTGCTGAAGCAGGGTGTGGCGCTGAATGATGTCTATCGCACGATCCAGACCTTCATGGGCGGCTACTTCGTCAACTACTTCAATCGCTTTGGTCGCCAATGGCAGGTATACATCGAGGCCGAGGGTGAAGATCGCGCTCGCGCCGAAAATGTTGGCCAGTTTTACGTGCGCAACAACAAGGGAGAGAATGTCCCACTCTCAACGTTGATAACAATCAAGCCGCGGCTTGGACCTGAGTTCACGCTTAGGTTCAATGAATACAGATCCGCGCAGATCAATGGCAGTGCGGCTCCGGGATATAGCGCAGAACAAGCTACCCGCGCACTTGAGGAAGTCTTTAAGCAAACCATGCCTCGAGAGATGGGCTTCGACTACTCCGGCATCTCATTTCAGGAGCAGAAGGCGCGCGAAGGCGTTCCACCGGCGGTTGTCTTTGGGCTCTCGCTGCTCTTTGTCTTTCTCATCTTGGCGGCACTGTACGAGAGCTGGTCACTGCCCTTCAGTGTATTGCTCAGCACACCCATTGCAGTCTTTGGCGCATTCTTCGTCCTCTGGCTGCGGCGAACCATCTTGGGTTATCTGCTACCGCCATATCTGGTGCAACTCGAAAGTGACGTCTACTCACAGATTGGCCTTGTGATGCTGATTGGCCTCGCCGCAAAGAACGCGATTCTCATCGTCGAGTTTGCCAAGGCTGAATTCGAGAAAGGAAGACCACTGGCCGAATCCGCATTGGAAGGCGCAAAGCTTCGGTTACGACCGATTCTCATGACGTCACTCGCTTTCATCTTCGGGTGTATTCCGCTTTGGACCGCGACCGGCGCTGGTTCCGTTGCGCGCCAGATCATGGGAACCACTGTCATCGGTGGCATGCTTGCTGCAACTGCATTGGGAATATTCGTAATTCCAGCGATCTTCTACCTCGTGGAGAAGTGGTCCGGCGCCGAAAAAGAAGCCGCTCACGGACCTCTGACAACAGGAGCGGTTCCGGAGATGGGAGACTGATATGCATACCTTCAAAAGGCAATCCAACACGAACTGGCTCGCAATTTTCGGGCTCCCTCTCGCGACTTTGGCCCTTTCTGCGCTCACAGGATGCATGGTGGGACCGAATTACAAACGGCCCAACGTACAAGCTCCTGCAACATATCGCGCGCTGGCTCCCGACGCCGCCTCGACATCGACCGAGTCGTACGCTGACCTGCCCTGGTGGCAAGTGTTCCAGGATCCAAAACTGCAGGAACTCATTCGCACGGCGCTTAAGCAGAATTACGATCTTCAACTGGCGACAGAACGCATCAACTCTGCGCGAGCTGAGGTGTCGATTACTCGATCCAGCCTCTTTCCACAAGTTGGTGGAGATGCCAATTTTGCGGGGGGCAAAGACCAGAGCACGCAGTCGAAATTCAATTTCCTCACCCTCACCGGAGATGCGGCCTTTCAGCTCGATTTCTTCGGCCGGATTCGCCGTGCGACTCAAGCCTCTCGCGCCGAGCTGCTGGCCACAGAGTCTGCCAGGCAAATCGTTGTCATGACTCTCGTTAGCGATATCGCGTCGGACTACTACACACTCCTTCAGCTTGATCTGCAGCTCCAGATAACCCGCAACACTGTGGACACGCAAAAGGACTCAATCAAGCTGACCAATCTCCGTTTGGATCACGGCGTCGCGACCAAGCTTGACGTCCTGCAATCCAAGCAGGTTCTCGATACCGCCAACACACAGATTCCGGATCTCGAACGTCGCATCGCGCAAGAGGAGAATGCAATCAGTATTCTCCTCGGCAACAACCCCGGGGACATTTCGCGCGGCCTCACCCTGGTCGAACAGCAACTGCCGCCCGATGTTCCGGCGGGGCTTCCCTCCGCCCTGATCGAACGCCGGCCCGACATTCGTGAAGCAGAGCAAATCCTCATCGCAACGAATGCCAATATTGGCGTCGCCAAGGCGCAATTCTTCCCGCAGATTTCTCTTACGGGTGGCGGCGGCGGAGCTTTTGGCCGCAGCAGCGCTTTTTCGAGTCTGATGGACACACATCTAGGAATCTGGTCCTACGGAGCCCAGGTCACTCAACCGATCTTCACAGGTGGGGCATTGCGAGGCAATCTCAAACTCGCAGAATCCCAGAACAGACAGGCGGCCATCGCTTACCAACAAACGATCCAGCGCGCCTTTGGTGACGTCTCCGATGCCTTGATCGGATATCAGAAATACCACGAAATGCGATTGCGCGAACAGGACTCCGTTGCAGACCTGCAGGAGACAGTTCGCCTGTCCAAACGCCGTTATCAAGGCGGAACCACCACCTATCTCGAGGTTCTTGATGGTCAGCGCTCGTTATTCGCCGCTGAACTAACTCTCGCCGATGCGCGAGGAAATGAGTACCGGAGCTTGGTGCAATTGTACAAAGCCCTCGGCGGAGGCTGGCAGCAGCAGTAATGCGGCGTCAGCGCAACGCAAATAAAGGAGAAATGCAATGCCAACACTTCACTTTCATCAAACAACAACTTTGACACCAGAACAGTACATCGCAGGGCTCACTGACTTCGGTCCGGGCCGTTCGAAGCTATTCGGCAACAGTGCTGACGAATATCTAAAGGTACATTCCCGCACAACTTCGCAAGCGGACGTAACCGAGGGCTCCGGCGGGATCTGGGAACGCCTGCATTACGACTGGTCCGATCCCAACCACGTCGTTCTCACAACGACTGACTCCAATCTGTGGGGTGGTGCCTCAGGCCACACATACACGCTCACGAGCCGATCCAATGGCCTGACCGACATTGACGTCGACGTTACACGCGAAGGAAAAAACCTCAAGGGCCACCTGCTCGGTTTCGTGCTCGGGACCATCGGCAGGGGGGTTTTAGAAAAGGCTTTCCTGAACAGCGTAAGGGCGATGGAAGTCCGAATCGCCGCAGCGAACGAGAAGCGCGTTGCCTGAACGCTGGGAGCAATGATGATGGCCAGTCCGATATTAGTCACCGGCGCGGCTGGCCGCGTCGGCGGGGTAGGGCGCCATATCACCGAGTTGCTGTTGAAGCAGGGTCAATCGGTGCGAGCTATGGTGCGAACTGAAGATGAACGCGCCCAGGCGTTGCGCAACTTGGGTGCGGAGGTGGTGGTCGGCAGCCTGCTCGATCTCGACTCGATGCATCGAGCAATTGCTGGCTGCGAGACGATGTACTTTGGCATGTCGGTATCAGACAGCTATTTAGCTGCGACGGTCAATGCAGCGGCGGTAGCAAAGCATCATGATGTGAAGGCGTTCATCAATATGTCGCAGATGACGCTGTCACAAATGAACGTCACGGAGACCACCTCGAGTCCGCAACATAAGCTGCATTGGCTCGCCGAACAGGCATTGAACTGGTCTGGTTTGCCCGTCGTGCACGTGAGACCGACGGTATTTCTCGAAGGCCTCTTCTTGATTATGACTGCCGATTCGGTAAGAAACTCGGATCAGATCAGACTTCCGTTCGGCGAGGGCAAAACTTCCCCGGTCGCCGCGGAAGATGTTGCTCGAGCGGTCGCCGCAATCCTCGTAAATCCGCATCCACACATCGGCAGAACTTATCACCCGACCGGTCCGCAGTCCGAAAACATGCACTTCTACGCGGACGAGTATTCGAAGGCTCTCGGCCGCACGATCACTTATCTGGACATTCCGGTCGAGGAGTGGCGCGAGGGGCTGCTCAAGAGTGGTCAGCCGCTTCACTTGGTGAACCATCTTACGACGCTCGCTGATCTGCATCGCTCGGGAAGATTTGACCGGATGACGGACGACCTGCTCACGCTGACAGGGCAAGCGCCCACGAGCCTGCGTGATTTCGTCAGGAAGAATTCGGCGACATTCACCCGGCCGCTAATAGAGGTCTAAGTGTTTACGGTCTTCAAGACCAGCCTGTTCAGAAAGGTTTTCACAGGTTATCAAAGCTCGGAGGAGTCAACGAGATGGCCAATCGCGGCAGGAGCTTTGGGTTTGCGTTTATCCGCTGCTTCACTAGCGCGATAACACCTATCCTTCGCCTTTCTGCCATGTACTCCGCGTTTGTGGGTAACGTCAGCCGACGTTCTGGCGAACGCTCTCGAGAATTTCGTCTGAGAGTTTTGGATCCAGCACGGCACGAGATAGAACGACACCGCCCAGTAAAGCGGCAGTCTGGAAGATGGCCTTTTTCCTATCGCCGCCGCCCGCGGAAAGAGTTTCCTCAAAACCTCGCTCGAAGGCCGCTCTTAGTTCTGGCGCCGACCGTGCGACTTCCTGCGCCAGCGCTGCCATTGTGCAGCCCTGGCTTGGATTATCCCGATGAGATGAACTCAGGTAACGGTTTGCGTACGCTCTTCTGCCCTTCTTCGTCGCGCCATAGCTCCGACTCCGGGTCGCCGAGAGTTCTTGACCGTAGGATATTGCGGCCTTCTGCAACTCCTCTTTTGAACCGAAGTGAGCGTAAAACGCACCATGAGTGAGACCGGCGGCCTTCATGACGTCCCCCACGGATACGTCCTTGAATCCCTTTTCCCTGAATAGGCGGGAGGCCTCCTTGATGATTCTTTCGTGCTTTTCGGCAGTTTCTTTGGCGGGATAACGCACTTTTCTGCATCCTCCATCTATGATAGCCATCATACCATATATCTGACGATCATCCTATTTGAGGTGGTCGTCGCCGAGGAGAAAATATGAAGCTCGATGGAAAGAAGGCTCTCATCACTGGAGGAAACAGCGGCATCGGATTGGCGACAGCCCGTCTTTTTATCTCAGAAGGCGCTGAAGTTGCAATCACTGGGCGCGATCAGAAGACACTAGACGAAGCGGTCGCCGAACTCGGGCCAAAGGCGCACGGCTATCGCGCGGACGTGACGGTGGCAGAGGATCGCAGGCAGCTCTTCGCGGATCTTGCCAGAGACCTCGGCAAGCTCGACATCGTCTTCGCCAATGCAGGAATCGGTGGCAAGACGCCCACCGGGTCAACGGAAGAGGCCGCCTTTGAGAACATCATCCGCACCAACCTCGACGGCGCATTTTTCACAATCAATTCAGCCGCTCCTCTATTGAACGACGGCGGAAGCATCATCTTCAACGGATCGGTGCACAACTATCTGGGCCAGCCAGGCTACGCCGCTTATGCAGCGACAAAGGGTGGCCTTGTCTCGATGGCGCGCGTTATCGCAGCGGATCTAGCGCCACGCGGGATCCGTGCAAATGTGGTCGCTCCTGGCGCGACGAAGACCCCGATTTGGAAACGCGGTGCCCGCGCTTCAGCCAGTGCGCAGGAGCAAGACAAGCTTTCTCAATTCATTTCGTCCACGATCGCGCTCGGCCGGTGGGGCGAACCTGAAGACCTTGCGAAAGCTGTGCTCTTTCTAGCCTCTGACGATTCCTCTTACATCAACGCAGTTGAACTGATGGTCGACGGAGGAGCGACGGGTGCTCCGTTCGGTGCTCCAATCCTTCGCGGCTGATAATGGAATTTTCTAAGCCTCTCACAATCAAGGAGAAGACCATGAAGAAGGGTTATTGGGTAGTTGCCTATCGATCAATCTCGGATGAATCAGCAGTCAAGTCGTATGGCGCATTGGCTGTGCCCGCCGTTGAATCATATGGCGGTCGGTTTCTGACCAGATCTGCAAGCCAGATTCACTCACACGAAGCGGGACTGCCGCTGCGGACGGTTCTTGTCGAGTTCGAAAGTTATGACACTGCCCTCGCGGCGCATGAAAGCGAGGCGTACCAGAAAGCCCTCCAGACACTTGGTTCCGGTGCGGAGCGTGACTTTCGCATCATTGAAGGAGCATAGGTCCGCCACCCAGATTCAGTGCCATTTGCCTTTTCCGCATTCATTCCACCTGGAACCCCAAAGACCACATGGTTCGATTAGACAAAGGTATCGATCTTCCATTTGGATGAATCAAGAACCAGCCGGGGACATCGAACAAGATCATGAAGCTTCAACTGAACCGCGCATTACTTGCACTGCTGATACTGGCAAGGTCCACAGCTTGGGCCGACACACTGGAGTTAAAGAACGGCAGCCTGATCAAAGGGAAGTTCCTGGGTGGCACCGACTCCGAGATCAACTATAAAGTCGGCTCGACGGTCCAACACTTTAGCGTTGCAGATGTCGTATCGCTTAAGTTCGATCCGGAAAACGGGCGGAATGATTCGACGCCGAATCCGCTTCCGGATGAGCCGGGAACCGAAGCGCATGTTGAAGCAAAGCCAGCCTATGTGACTATTCCAGCCGGAACGCGGATTTCGATCCGCACCATCGATGCCATCGATTCGAGGCACAACGGCGTTGGAGACCGCTTCCAGGGTTCGCTTGCAGAACCCCTCACGGCCGCTGGAACCGTACTGGCCGCGCAGTATTCCGCAGTGTACGGCAGGCTGACGGAAGCGAAGGAATCGGGAACATTCACCGGCAGATCGCATCTAGGACTGGAGCTGAGTGGCATCGTAGTAAATGGGCAGACTGTACCTGTAGTGACAGGGGAATATGAGGTAATCGGAAAGTCACGCGGCGCAAGCACTGCGAAGAGAGCAGTTGGGGGAGCGGCCCTTGGAGCAATTATCGGCGCTGTTGCCGACGGCGGCCATGGGGCTGCGATTGGCGCGGGTGTGGGCGGAGGTGCTGGAGCAGGCTCTGAGGTAATTATTCGAGGCGAACAATTGAGGGTACCGAGCGAGACTCTGCTCGAGTTCACTCTGCAACAAGATGTCTCGATCTCAGTGCCAAAGGGCCGCGCGGGATTTGGACCCGAGTCGAAAACGACGAGGTAAATGGAGCGATCGATTCAAAAGCCGATCCAGTTCCTGCATCAGGGCCTTCCGCACGGTGAGGGCTCATTCCATTGATGTTGTCGGCCTACAACAGACAGATGTCCGACAGGTCGATGGAAACCATCAACCGATCATAGATTGGCATGAGGCGTTCATCTCTCGTGTAGGCGCGCCTCTTTGTGGGAAATGTGATTCCCTGCACCGTCACTAAGTCAAAAACGTATTGCGCGGCTGCAAACCCGCCCGACGCTTGCACATGGTAGTCATGCCGGCGGAGCAGAAAGTCCGGACCGAAGTAAAAGTCCTGCTCTCTGCTGTGGCTGGCGACGGTCGGCGGATAGGTCACGCGGAGACCTCTCCAAACCTCATTTCCTTCGCGCCAGGGATCTAATTCATGTACTGTGAATCCCGCCATTGCGAAGTGGAACGGCGTCGTCAGGTATGTCCACAATGCGTAGCCATTGAAGTAGGCTCGATCAAGAACATCCCATGCGGCATCAACGGCCTTGCCTTCAGCGTGCTCCGACGGATTGAGTCGCTCTCTCACAATGGTTCCATCCATCTTCTCGATGGCGATCCGGTCTGCCGTGAAGTCGGTGCGCTGATCATCAGCGCCGAAGGGAGTGACGGAAGCCCATTCGCGCCTGGTAGTCACCGACATGCGACGGGGCGTCGGATCCTGCGGCGTGCCCTTCAATCCGAACAATTGTCCTCCAGTGACAATCGTCGCCTGTACGGTTTCAAAGCGATTCCACAGGTCCAGCCCGCCATGCGCCTCAAGCACCTTATTGAGTAAATCAATTGCCATATTCGATAAGCCCCGAATCTCAATTTAGATCCGCCGGTTGTGCCCATTGAAAGGAGTTCCCAACCCGCCCATCATTGTGAACGCAGCCTTGTCCGTGGGTTCTTCCGCTACGGCGATGGGTAGTCCCAAACGTCGGGCGGCAGCTTATCCTTGAGCGATGCATACATGGCGTCGCGAAACAATTTCAGGGCAGGATAGGGCCGGAGTGCAATAGTCCGCTCCACAATCAGCCCCTGCTCGTTATCCACGATGATCTCCAGGCTCTCGAACTTGTGCCCGTCCATGGTCCCCACCCAGCGAAGAAAGGTGGTGCGATCATCGAGTTTAGACTCGGCCGTATACGTGCCGGAACCGCGCGTAGAGCTCGACTGAGCGAAAATCGCCGCAATTACCTCGCGCCCCTCGATTGGGCGCACCAGGATTGGACTGTTGAATACGACGTTGTCGGCAAGCAGCTCGCTTATCTGAGCGGCTGTGGGCTTTCCGGATTCTCGCAATTTTCGTAACGGGTGCATTGTGACTTCCTCCATGCATGCGTCATTTGGCAGACCGACTACTGCGGTCTCAGTGCCTTTGCGGTCCCCCAGAGCGAACCTGGATTCACGCGGTTCGGATGCAAGGCGAGCATCTTCTCATACAGGTCCAGCGTCGTCGAGGCCGTCGGCAGAATAGCGTTCAGATCAAGAATGTACCGTCGAGTTTCCTCGATGTGACGCGGAGAGCTATCCGGATCAACGATGCCGTGACCAGCCACGACTGCCTGCGGCTGCAGCGTCTCGATCTTGTCGAGCGCCGAGAGCCACTCGTCACGGGCTTTGCCATCGCATTCAGCCAGATAGGGGTGCGTGTCATTGTAGACTGCATCGCCTGAGACAACCAGACCGATCGAAGGAACATGCAAAGCAGTGGTGTTCACGGTATCGGTATGCCCGAGCAGCAACACCTTCAGCTCCTCTCCCTCGAGATAAAGGGTGTCCCATTCGAGAACTTCTGGCAGGGCGAATTCAGATGGGAGCTGGCCGGGGAAACGCATTTCCCAGAACGACTGCACAAACTCCGGCTTGATTTGGTTCTGCATAGACGCCACCGTGGAAGCAGTGGCAAATGCCCGCGCGTTGGGAAACTTGTCTAGCACCATCTTCAGACCTATGAAGTGATCGCCGTGGGCATGTGTGATGTAAATGGTAGTGAGATTTTTACCGCTCTCGACAAGCCACTCGACCAATTCCTTCGAGTGTTGAACTGACAGAAATGTATCCACAAGAATTGCATCTGTTTCGCCGTAGATCAACGTGACGGTATTGGTAACCCAGGCTAGCTCCTCCTTCCCCGGCGGAAGTCCTTGTGTGACGCCGGCTCGCTTCTTGGTCAGGAGCTTCCAATTCAGCCTGGGCATGGTTCCCTCTCTTCCATCGGTAGAGTACCCCAGAGAACAATGGCCGCACATTAGACGAAAGTATCGATCGTACCTGCTCACCAAGTCGTAAGCAACAAAGCCGATTTACATCTCTTGGCCATCTTCGGCTCAGCGATTGGAGATTGAATACACCTGAGCGCTCTGATTCGCGATGAAGATCGGAAAACCAACCGCTGCCAGCTGGTCTACTTCTGTCGAACCAAGAAATTGATTTGTAGATCCATTCCTATCGAGAATGAGATTGATCTCGAGCGTTCCTGACAAGCCAGCAGCATGGATCAAGTCGCCCGGGAAGCGAACTAGTCCGGTAGCGTTGTTCCCGATCTGAAAGTTCGCTGCGATCAAAAGGGCTCTACCCGAATTCGGCTGAAATCGAGCGAACGAATAGAGCATTGAAGGGCAGTCACCAAAGCGCAGTTCGGTGTTGAAATAGCGCAGACCCCAGAAGCCATCTCCGGTGATCGCCGCATCCTGACACAACTTTAGGAGCGCGCCATAGAAATTCCGCAACTCTATCTGGGCTGGCCTCAGTTCGGCCCCATCGTAGCGATGTCTATTCACCCATTTGGCAAATTCTGGCATCGTCCAGTAATCGTAAATCGTTGTGCGGCCATCGTCGCGGCCAAATCCCTCAACTCCTTCGCCGGGTTCGCCAACCTCCTGGCCGTTGAAAATGAGCACGGCCCCGCTGCCATAGAGGAACTGGAGCGGAGCAAGTTGATAGGTTGCGTCGCTCGAACCGAAACCACTGTCTCCGGTACTGCCAGTGACCACTATTGGCGAAGGAATCCGCCTTTCATCATGATTCTCGAGATAATGGACCAGGTGCCTTCGGGAAGAATCCGATTGGCTGACCATTTCGTGATCGTATTCATCAAGGGAACCAAATCGATAGATGTTTTTTAAGGCGTTGTAAGACTGATAGTGATACACAGCGTCAAAGCCCGCATCACATAACTCCTGCAGAGTCTCGATGGGATCACCGCTTCCGATCCATGGATAACCCTCCGCAATGAAGTAGACGCCGCGGCGCTGCCGGGCACGACCAATCAGATAGGTCCAGGCCTCAGCCGGCACATAGTGCGCGAAGTCGCAGCGAAAGCCATCTACGCCTTTGCTCTGCCAAAAAGAGATAATCTCATCCATGCTGCTCCAAAGCTGCGGTTGGGGATCGTAGTTGCTCGTGCCTGATGCAAAATCAAATCCATAGTTGAGCTTGATAGTTTCGTACCAGTCCGTAGGGGAAGGATTGGCCGTGATCACATTGTTCCCGGTGGCTTTAGGGGGATGCCCTGGCGAACCGTCTTCCGGGGCAAATTGACCGTCAAATACGACTCCCGGCGGATTCCAGATCTCCGGCTTTGTCAGCTGCAATGCTTGGCCAGGAGGGTCGACCAAGTAAAAGAATTCATTCGCAGGTGAGAAAAACCGGCTCGTATCGTCGCTGCCGCCGAGGCTGTGGTCAAGCTCTTGGCTCGAAGCGTATGCCCGCGACACATGATTCGAAACGAAATCGATTAGAACATGCATCTGAGCTCGGTGAATACGCTCAACCAGATCCTCAAATTCCTGCATGCGATTCGACGGAACGCAAGCATAGTCCGGGGATACATCGTAATAATCGCGAATCGCGTAGAACGATCCAGCGATCCCCTTGACGATATCCGGATCGTCCGCCGGCATGCCGATCTTCGAGTAGTCGGTCAGCGTCGCCTGCCTGAAGACTCCCGTGAGCCAGATGTGCGTTATGCCGAATTCTCTCAGACCAGCCAGGGCCGCTTCATTGATGTCAGCAAACTTTCCGCATCCGTTGGTCTCAATAGATCCGTTCGTCTGGTTGGCCGGATTTGTGTTGCCGAAATAGCGAACCACGAGTTGGTAGATGACCGGTTTCATGTCGCTCGATCATTTCAGGTTGTGAGAACCCGTAAGCCCTCGCGGAGCTACTTCTTAGCTCGAAGCGCTAACGCAGCCTCTGCCACTCGCTTGCCATGGAGTCTGGCTATGGTCAGATCCTCAGAAGTCGGCTGAAGTTCTCCCTGCGGCCCTGCGATCGTTGTGGACCCATACGGTGTGCCTCCGCGAGCATCCGTGTGAATCATGCCCGGGGCGGAATAAGGAACGCCCACGATAATCATCCCGAGATGCAGCAGCGGAATCATCATTGAAACAAGCGTCGTCTCCTGACCGCCGTGAGTGGAACCCGTAGACGTAAAGACGCCGGCGGGCTTACCCTCCATCCCGCCTGTCAGCCAGAGTTCGGCCGTGCTGTCGATCAGTGCTTTCATCTGCGCGGTCATATTACCGTAGCGCGTAGGACTGCCGAACAAAACGCCGTCCGCTTCCTTCAGATCATTTAGGGTGCACTCGGGAATTGACCGAAGACCCTGGTACACCTGGAACGAGTAGCCCTTTTCCTGCTCCATGTGTTGAACCGTCTCAGGAAACTCGCGGGCGCGGCGTAGGACTAACTCGACACCTGGCACTTCCTGGACCCCCGCCGCAACCGCATTCGCCAGAGCGTGGATGTGACCATAGACCGAGTGAAAGACCACCAGGACCTTCATTGCTGTCCCTCCATGTAGTACAGTTTTGAGCGTGTAGGCGAGATAACGGTACGCACCTCGAAAGTGTAGGCCTGGATATTCGCTCAGTCAAAAGACTTCTCCCGGAATGGCAGTTGCACGGCTTCGTGCGGAATCTCTAGCGACAAAACTTGCACCGTGTCAGGTCTTTCAGGTCTCTCGACAGAGTCGGGCTCCGCCTTCCATCTGCCTGCCCCATGAGCATGGCCCTATTTCACGTTCGAAGGCTCGATCGACCCAATGTCTGAGGTACGTTGTTCCAGCAGTTCTCTCAGGGAAGCTTTCGTCGTAGGCCAGTCCTTTATCGTAAAGGAATAGTTAACAGTGTCGCGAACGAACCCATCGCGCATAATCGTGTGGCAACGTAAGACTCCGTCGCGCACAGCGCCCAGTCGCTCTATCGCTCGTTGTGATCGGATATTCCTTGCATCAGTATTCAACTCAACTCTGTTCGCCAGAATCGTTTCGAAGGCGTGACTGAGCATCAAATACTTCGCTGCGGTATTGATATGTGTCCTGCGAAAGGGTGCCCCGAGCCAGGTCTTCCCCAGTTCGAGCCTCCTGTGCTCCGGCACGACTCGGTACAAGCTTGTGGTGCCCACTGCGGATTGGCTCGATTCGTCAATTACGGCAAAATTCAACTCCGTGCCCTTTACATTGGCATCCATCGCAGCTTCAATCCAAGTGTGCAACTCGTCTCTCGAGGCGAGGTGACCGAACGTCATATACCGCCAAATATCTTCCTCCGCTGACCAACGAGAAAGTTGCTCCAGATGCGAGAAGTCAATCGGATGAAGGCGAACGGAGTGACCGTGCAGAACTACGCCTTTCAAAGGCCATTGAAAGGGCCTCTCGGGATTCTTCTCCGGCACCTTTACCGTCACCTCATCTCGAGCTAGACATAGCCGACACTTTGAACAGCCTCAGCATTGAATCGTTCTTGATCGCAGTTTCGCACGGATCATCATATTGTCAACTATCCCTGGATATCGATCGCGATCGGAGGCAGTTTTGCTGCACGCCAAACTCTCGATTCCGATGGCGGGAGCGTCTCTCATCGCGGCGCGCCCAGACGGATGGCGAGGGCAAAAGCCGTCTGTTTCCGCGGAGAGAGTTGCGGGCGTTCTCTTGATGAATGGGGGCATTCTGAATTGCCTGGGAACCCCTCTAACATGCAGCATTTATTGGAGATCGCAGCCGGATCTCTCCTCTTGCCGGTTTATGGACACCATGGTTGGGGCGTTGGACGTAGTCTTTGAACCTGCGCCTCGTCGCGTCAGAACCTGGCGAAATACGCAATTGCATCCCGCTGGCCACTACGGGCTGCCTCGCAATGCTTGGCCTTGATGTCTGGTCAATCGCCTCGCGCCTCTTCGGAAGGAAGCGAATTGACGTTTCCACAACACCAAGCGTGGGCCCATTCGCCTCAAAAGTGCTGTCTTAGCCGGCCTCGTTTGGGTGGCCAGAATTCCCTAATGAGGGATGTTTTCGAAACGAAATCCGGTCAACATTGAAGTCAGTTGGGAGAAGGAATGGAGGTCCACAATGTTCGGTTCGACTTCTGAAAGCGTAGCGCGCTGGTCCGATCATGGTCCGTGGAGTGGTAACGCCGGACATAACGTCGCGACCCTGGACATGATTGGGTCAAAGCTGAGGCAAAGCGAGAGAGATCTTCACATGATTACGGATGCGATTGCGAATCCAGTTGTGGTCCTTGCGCCCGATGGTGAAACGTTGTATGCGAACCGGGTGGCTTTGGATCAAACCGGACTCACCAATGAGGAAGCGACAACTGCGGGCTTCATTCCTCGCACGTGCCATCCTGACGATATAGAGCGGATGCTCGACCAGCGTCGCGCCGGGTTGCGACAGGGGGTTCCGTTCGAATTGGAGTTGCGCGCGCTGAAGCACGGAGAGTATCGCTGGCATCTTGCACAATACAACCCGTTAACCGACGAGTCCGGCCGGGTAATCCGCTGGTACGCCACGGCGACCGATATCGATGATCGTAAGAAGACGGAAGAGAAGCTGCGGAACGAGAACGAAAGGCTGGACCAGGAAAAGATCTACCTCGAAGAGCAGATACGAAGCGAGATGGGCTACGAGCAGATCATCGGAAGCAGTCCGACGCTGATGCACGTTCTTGAAATGGTTGAAACCGTGGCGCCCAGCGATTCGACGGTCCTTTTGCTTGGCGAGACCGGAACTGGCAAAGAGCTGATCGCCCGTGCGGTTCACGAGCGCAGCAGGCGAAACTCGAAAACGTTCGTGAAGCTGAACTGCGCAGCCATTCCCACAGGTCTATTGGAGAGCGAGTTGTTCGGACATGAGAAGGGAGCCTTCACGGGTGCCATCATTCAAAAAGTCGGTCGCATGGAATTGGCCGATCAAGGCACCTTGTTCCTCGATGAGGTGGGTGATATCCCCGTTGAGATCCAACCAAAATTATTGCGTGTTCTGCAGGAGAGAGAGTTCGAACGGCTCGGCAGTACTCACACGCGGAAGGTAAATGTACGGCTTGTGGCAGCTACCAATTGCAATCTGGAGAAGATGGTCGCCGACCGCCAGTTTCGCAGCGATCTCTTCTACCGCTTGAATGTCTTTCCGATCCGCATCCCGCCTCTGCGGGAGCGTAAGGAAGATATTCCCATGCTGGTTGCCTATTTCGTACAGAAGTTCGCGAAGCAGATGGGGAAGCGCATCATTTCGATTCCGGTGCCAACAATGAAGGCCCTTACGGCCTGGGATTGGCCCGGCAATATCCGCGAGCTCGAGAACTTTATCGAACGCGCGGTGATCCTCAGTCCTGGCGAATCACTGGCTGCCCCTCTTTCAGAACTCCACAAAGTGGCCGCTGAAGAACCGACGAGGAAACCTACTGTCACTGCAGACGATGACATTGCGCGGATCGTCAAAGAGACGATTGCATCGCTCAAGGATAGACTCCCTCGGAGCGAGCGCTGGAAACAGCAGCACGAAGCGATCGTTCGTGTTCTGACTGAAAGCAAAGGGCGCGTAGGCGGTGCCGACGGGGCTGCATCGCGAATGGGTTTGAGCCGCACAACCCTGATCTCGCGTATCAAGAAGCTTGGAATTGACCCATATGAATACGCCTGAACGCGATGGAGAGAGCAAGCTGCAGAAGTTGAACTGCTAGTTCTCGCGTTTCATCGTCCGCTGGAAATGCCGAGCTCGAATGAGATCGGATAGTGATCAGAAGCTCGAATTGAGTTATGGACGCGCCCTTTGTCGGATTGCACAGGACCACGGATGAATGCCCAATCGATTTGACGTCCAGATTCAAAGAGATGGCGTGCCGGGGTCGTCGGCACGCGACCGGCCGGTGCAGCCTGGATAAATCCATTTCGGGTTATCGCATCGGCGGGCGATGGCCTGGATGCATCCAGATTCAAATCTCCCGCGACTATCGTGGGGCACCCCAACCCGTAGACCCTCGAATCGGTTAACACTTCATGCAGTTGAGAAACCCGCAATTCGTCGTCGCCGCGACTCTCCAGATGCAGGTTGTAGCTGACAACTGAGGCGCCAGGGATGGTGATCTCGGAAACAAGTGCGATCCTTCCCCCGAGGCGTTCCTGGAATGGCTCCAGCTTTGGGAGATACCATCGTGGTCTCCAGAAACTGGACTGCTCTCGGAAAGTGATGATGCGCGGATTTGCGATTTTCCATCGGGACAACGTAGCTTGCCCATGATAAGCAGGACTGCTGGTAGAGCCTTGCGTCAGCTCCACAAACTCCCGCCCGAAGACATAATTTAGGCGCAACCTTCTGGCGATCTCCTGAGCGATATTGAGGCGGTGAGTTCGTCGAGCATTGATGTCGACTTCCTGAAGGATGAAGATATCTGCATTGGTATCGCCGAGAAAATCGATGATCCCCCGAAGCTGCAAGCCACGATCAATGTTCCAATCCACCACTCTTATCGAAGTGCGTGGCCACGCCAACCATTGGCTCGGTGCGAAATTCTCGGCAATGATCTCTTTCATCGGCACGTTCAGGCGATCCTCGGGACGAGATGCTCAGCCCTTTGAGAGAGGTGCGGAAACACGATTTGCTGGGCAAAGCTGAGGTCCGTCGGATCATCAATTTCAGCCCAGGGTAAGCCGTCTGTGCTCGTGTAACCGACATGAACTCTCTCATCGGCGAGTTCCTGTACAGCAACATTGAAGAAGTCATTTACCCGCCCGGTGTCGATCAGGCTGTTTACGCGAGAAAAAAACCTCTCCTGGATCGACGTCGAGAACACGGTGATTCCTATGTACGTTCCGCTGAACTCCTCTTGTGAGATCTTCTTGCTCATTCGAATCACCTGATCATTTTCGATGATCACCTTCATCGTCTCATCGCGCCACAGAGGATCCACAATCATCGAGATAGGCGCGTATGGACGAACCGCACTCTTGAGGATAGAAGAATCGAAGATGACATCAGCGTTGAGGACCACGAAACTGTCGCCTCGAAGCCAATCAATTGCGAGCCAGAGCGAGTAGATGTTGTTAGTGATTGCAAATGCAGGATTTTCGATGAAATGAATCTTCTGGATGTATCTGACACCTTTGCTTTTCACGTGAGCGATGATCTGTTCCTTCTCGTAGCCGACCACGATTGCCACTTCGTTAATTCCAGCTAGAGAGAGTGCCTCCAATTGCCTATCCAGGATCGTAGTGCCGTCAACCTCAATCAGGCATTTCGGGTGCTCTCCATGTACAGAGCGAATCCTGGTACCCTGGCCCGCGGCCAATATTACTGCTTTCATAGTGACTCCTTCATTGCGTTTACAGTTGGCGTTACGCCCACCCGGAATGGCTGGGCAAAAAATCTTCGATTGAAATAGAGCGTCACAATCCAAGTGAGATGAGCGCCAATCGTTGCGAGTACAAAGATCAGAGGCAGAGCTCCGATGACTGTGAAGATAACGATGTAGTGGACCATGACGCCTCTTCTCACAAACGCCTGAAGGTGACGCACGGCGCGCGAAATCCAGTTGCCTGAATCCTTATCAAGTAGCTGGTACATGCGGCCCAGGTATTCATTGGGCCTGTCAGCAGTTGTAGCGCGGCTTCGCTGCAGAGAGGTAGCCACTAAAGCAAGGATTGCTCCGAGGAGGAGCAAGGCTCCCATTACGATCGCGGCCTTGCCATATTGATGGATGAGGCCGATCGCGATTCCGCCAAACAGCAGGAGGTAGCTAAGCCCGTCCGCAAAGCCTTCGAGCCATGTCCCGCGCGGCGATTCAGCAAACTTGATCCGCGCGAGCATCCCATCCATTTCGTCGAACAAGCCAGCTATATAGAACAGCAAGGCGCCAAGCACCGAGTACATATACCCGCCCCGTGCAAAGGCGATGGCCGACAGAACAGAGACGACGACACCGCCAAAAGTGACTGCGTTCGGCGTAATTGCAGTATGTGAGAGGAGGCGAACAAACGGGCGGCAAAGGCGGCGATTGAAACTGGTGTGTATGCCGTCCAGAACCTTGCCAGAGTTTGCGACGAGGAAGCGTTCCGCCTTGCCTATGTCGTGTGCAGAGGTGATCCGGATTCCACCATTCTCAGGAGCGGCAATAGTTGATGCATCGTCGTCTCCGACAGCAAGGAAGGACACCTGAGCCGGCAGAGACAGGTTGACTGATGCCACATCCCGTACCGGCAAATCCCTCAGCAATTGCTTCGTGGTGACCCAGTTCCAGGGGATCCAAAGAAATGGATCGCTCAAATATTGCCTAAGCCTGTCCCAACTGGACGATTCGTGTGGATCAAACCTCCTGGAGTGGAGAAATCGCACTCGAACCCCGAAAGAATTTGTGTCCCGGGAAATCCTTCGTGCCAATGCGTAATCCGGAATGCCTGTGGTGATCAGGAGGATTTCATTTGCTCCTGCACGGCTCGCCGTGAGAATGATTCTTTCAATGAGAGGAACCCCGGCGACCTGCTGCATCAACAGTGAGTGGGTTCCCTGCTGGCCCGCTGGGGCGGTGACTTCGGGAATAGCGATAACGGCTTGCATCAAATGCCTCCTTCAAAACGTTCGGTGGAATACCCGGCGGCGCTCATTTCGCGGAACTGTGAGCTGCGCGAATTCCATACCAGCCAAACAACCCCCGTCAGTGCCCAGAGCAGATCGCGCACCCTGCGCGTTAAGGCGAGACTCAGGCCAAGCATGGGCGACAGCCCTACCACGCCAAACGCTGACATTGCTCCGCCCTCGTCGGCTCCTATTCGCGCTGGGATCCAACCGCTCACCAATTTCAGCGCGCGCGTTACTCCTTCGATCGCCATAACGCCGATGAAATGTATCGGCAAATGGAGCGACCAAAGTACAACTACGACTTCAGAAGCGATTAGCAGTTGGCACAGAACGCCGGTCCAGAACATCCGACCGACCAGTGCAGGCTGCTCGAGACGATAGTTTCGGATTGACGCTTCCCATCTCTCCGCGCGTGCTAGCCACGACGGAGTGCGCTCGCCGAATGCGCGCGCGAGCCCGGGAAGGATGGCATTGCGACGGGTAATGACAACCACGAGAGCAGCAAGGAAAAGAATGGCCGGCGTCCAATGGTAGGCCGCGCCGTGCGCCGGAATCAGAGCGAGGCTCACGATACCAGACACTGCGACCAGAGTAGAAGTGAGCCAGTACACTCCAGTGTCCAGGAACGTCGCTGCGATCGTAGGTTCGCTGGAGGTGCCAAGGAGCTTGACCTTCATTGGCTCGGAGAGAACAGGCCCGAGTACCGTGAGATATCCCATCGATTGCGAAGCCACTCGCACTCCCATGAGAGTTACTGTGTTGACGGGGACGTTTCCCCGTCTCAGAGACGCTGACCACGTGCTGCTTTGAAGCAGTAAGCGGAGAGCGCTCAGAGCCACTACAATCGGCAAGGCAATACGCAGAGCCTTTAGTTGCACCATCATTACTGGGAGGCCTACATGGGCGACCACCCACACAAATAACGCAACAGCGGCAAATGCGAAGATCACTTGAGCTCTTCTCATCGCACCAGCCTCGCCAGGGATTCTGCGGCCGGTGTGGCCTCTTTGAGCGTGTTCAGCACATAGTCAGAGTCTTCGATCGTCAACTCGGATGATCCAAAGATCCGGATCTCGCTGGTTGTGTGCGTCGATGAGGCGAACCAGAATTGGCCAACCCTTTGATACGTGTGAACGAAGTGCACATCATGTACCCAAAAGGAAGGGTTTCGTGCCGGTCGGCCTTCGATGCGAACGATGGAGTAGTCCCTTGCGTTGACCCAGATCTTTCCGTTAATGAGATACTTGTTCTCTGTTTTCGGAATGATCGACAGTACATACGCGGGGCCGCTGTCGAGAGTCTCTCGTCCCACAATGTTGAAGATGTAATTTGCGGGGGTGACGCGTGTGCCTTCGCGTGAGTCACGGCGTGACGCGTCGCTCTCTTCGCTCAATATTTTGTGGAACACGTGCTTGCGAATAGAGCTCGATCCGTTTTCGGAGATGATCGTGAACTGCTTCGCTCCTTCAGAAGAGCAGTCGACGCGCACCACCATCTCGGCACGACGATCTCTGTTGGCAGCCACATAGCGGCGCACAGCCGAGTACCCTGTCATCTCAGCTCTGCGTTGCACGTCAGCCCGCATCATTCTTGCAGCGATGTCATCCGCAGAAGGAAGAGGGTCGTCGATTTGCGATGAAGCGCCCGCCGTTCCGGAGAGCACAATTGCCAGAATTAAGAGGGTGATCCTGATGACCAGTCTCATGGTTTAAAACTCCATTACGAATTTGCCGTGAAAAGTGCGGCTGGGCCCGTTGAAGAACTCGCCAAATCGAGAGCTGTCGATGTCGTTCTGAACGTCTCGGTAATTGGGATGGTTGAAGATATTGAAGGCGCCAAAACCGATTCGCGCATGAGTTTCCCTTATCGGGAGGTGAACCCGCCGCCAGACCTGGATATCGGTTGAGACGAATTCACGAAATCGCAATTCGTTGCGCGGCCCCACGAACTCGCGATACTGGTTGACGGTTGAGTACGGGAACCCGCTGTGCACATCGAGTACGGGCGCAACAGTCAATTTCCACGGCGCGGAGATTTCGCCCCAGGCGAGGAATCGATTCGGCGCATCGAAGTTCAAGCGAGCACGCTGGTTGGGTTGAATCACGGCCACCGGATCGTTTCCAAAGAACTGGTTGAAATCGTTCAGATCGCCAAAGGTTCGCGAGTGAACATAGGAAGCATTCAGTGTGCTGTGGTGAATCTGATATGCCCCTGTGATCTGTAACTCCTTATAGGTGTCGTTACCGCGGTCAGAAAGCATCAGACTTCCCTGAGATCCAAACGCAACGGGGCTTACAAAGCTTTCGTGAACTGTATGGCGCTGCTGGTAACCAACTCGAACTAGAAGGGCACTCGTAATCTCTCGATCAAGCTCGACATTCCATACTTCACTGCGAGGGTTCTCGAGACCGTCCTGAATGGCGTTTACATAGGATGTGGAGGCGATGGTGTTACCGGAGCCATCCAGTCGAGTTACGGTGCGGTAAGGAAGAGATCGAAATGACGAGACATTCAGCGGCAAGCAGTCGTAGAAGAGTCCCGCTCCTCCCTTGAGGACCGTTTTGTTGTCGTCGGTGAGAGAGAGCGCGAATCCAGCGCGAGGAGCCGCATTGGCAGAACTTGTTGCCGAGTCCCAGTCGAAGCGGACTCCTAGATCAAAAGCCAGGCGCTTAGAGGGTGTCCACTTGTCAGCGATAAACGAGGAAACCTCATTTTGATGGACGGACAAATTGGAAGTTGGTCCGAAGTCGATTCGTTCCAAAGGTGAACCGGCGACCCCGATGATCTTGGCCGGAAGAAACGTCTGACGGCCATCGTAGGAACTACGCACAAATGTTCCGCCGGCGCTCATCTCGTGTGATCCCAGGTAATGGCGCTGGCGAGATCGGTAGATTTCTGTCCATTCCGTGCGCGTTGTATCGCGGTCCTGGATGTTGAAAAAACCTCCCTTTGTGGTTTCAACGAAAAGTTCATAGGGCCCATCGCTGTTTGGTCGCAAGGTGGTATCTAGCTGCTGCACGCTAACCTGCGAAGTCAGCAGGTCGGCTGAATTGGTAATGTATCGATGCTGGAGATATCCCTGGTAGCCATGCTGATGTAGGTTGGGTGTGCTTCCCTGAGGAGTAAAGGTGTTCAGCCCGTAACGGTCGGCTTTCTGGGGGAAGATGGCGAAGGAAGCAGTTGCCGTTTGCTTGCTCGTGATGTTGGCATCGATTTGCGAGTAGGAGTTGAGGTTTTCAGAGCGAGTCCATGCCTCAAGCGGCGGCAAGCTGTACACCTGACTGCGTTCGTAACGGTATTCGAGCGATTCCGTGAAGGCGATACGGTCTTTCACGATCGGACCAGAGACGGTAACGCGGGGAGTCGCAGCGGCGATGCCCATAATCGATCCGTCCACTCTGCGCAACCTCGGCAGCAGGTTTTGCGCGGAGAACCGAAACTTGTTGAAGCTTCCCGGGCGCGTTTCGACGTTGGAGACAGCACCAGTGAATTTTCCGTACTCGGGGTCGTAGGGCGTGGAAAAGACCTGCACGGACGAAACCACGTCGATGGGGATATTGAGGGTAGATGTACCCGTCGCTGGATCGGTCACGTCTGCGCTGTTGAGAAGTGACCCGTTCTGCGTCGCGCGGGAGCCTTTCATGTTGATTTGGCCATTCGGCCCACGAACGACTCCCGGGATCAATGGCAAAAGGCTGCTGAAACGTTCATCGAGATTCGGCATGTTCCTGACGGCCGACTCGCTGACGTTGTCAGTTCCTGAAGTCTGTAGTAAGTCAACCGTGCTGGCTTCGGCCGACACTGTGGCTGATTCCACGACGCTCTGAACCTTCATTTGCAGTTCCACTTCTGAAACAGCACCGGCCGTAACGGTCACGCTTTGCTGTGTGGTCATTCCGGGAGCCAGCGCCGCGAGCGAATACAAACCGGAAGGAACTGCATTGAATGCAAACTTGCCATCCGAATCGCTCTCGACCTCTAAATGCCTTGGACCGTCCAGCGTCACCTTTGCAGCAGGCACAACAGCGTGTGCCGCACTCGCGTTCACCGTAAACACCTCGCCGCGGACTACGGCATCGGTCGCCTTGGGATCCTGAGCGAATGCACCCACTGCAAGGAACCCGATTGCAAGTGCTGCGTTTGCGAGTCGCGTCATTTCGTTACTCTCTCTTCGGCTGATGGAGCGTTGGATCTTTTGAGCATGTGCACGACCGTACCGTTCTCATCGAAGCGGACGGTGTCCATCAGCGCTGTCATCAGGTAGATTCCCCGTCCCGAGGTGCGCAGAAGGTTCTCAGGCAACGTGGGATCGGGCACAGAATCGGTGTCAAAACCACGTCCCTGGTCCTGAACTGTGATCGAGACTTGTCCCTCTTCGGTGCAACGGCACGTAACAAACACATGCTTCGCAGAGTGCTCCCGGTTTCCGTGAACCACCGCATTTGCCAGCGCCTCGCCGAGCGCCACTTCGATGTCAATCTCGCTTCCGTCTGCTTTTCGGAGCTTGGCGATGAAATCAAGAGTTTGATCTATGGCGGACGGAATCACCCGGACTTGGCTCGGCAGTAGTTGCCGCAATTCCGCATAGCCGCCGCGATCGGATATCTGAGAGAGATGACTGGCCTGGTTCTTTGCAAACACTTCGTTCCCTCCTTGAATCGGCCCTCGATGAGAACGTCGTGTTGATCTTCAGCACGTCGTTGCTCTACGTACCTCACTAAGGCAAGGCGCATGCCAAACTGGCCAGCGACCTAAGTGATTGATTTTTCTGGAAGAGTTTTGAACGAGAGTGTCGACATGAAGATGCAAAGCCGAAAGTGTCGAAAACTGTCGAGACTCCAAGGCGAAAGGGAGACTTGTGTTGACCGCGCTTGGATGGGAGTTCCTGCGCCGGATCTACGAGTTGCGGAATCGTTCCGAATGCCAACCGATACCAAAGTAGGAGAGGGTGCGAGCGTGGATGGAAAAACCCCTTCGCCATTCGCCGGCCGAGTGCCATGGACCAAGATTCATGCAACTGCCGCGGAGATGGTGCGGCTCGGATCGAGTTCTGCGTACCAGAACCGTTCCGGCTTGAGAGGCTCAAATCTGTAGGTAAACTAAGATAGATTGTTCTCAGTTCTTATCTGCGGACTGTCCGCCATGCTTCCGTTCCACCGGAGAATGGATTGCGAGCACGCTACATGGCGCCTTCTCCTCCAAACTGGCGACGGTACTCCACAGTCGAGCAACATGAGAGCCATGTTGCCGCAGTCCGATGACGAGGAGATCGGCCTTGTTCGCCTGAAGAAACGAGATCACACCGTCAACTTCTCCGGCCTCGACCAGGTGGCCACTTACCTCAACTGAGTGTCGGCGCCCCTCGGCGACGGCGGACGCGATGAGTGCTTCATACGAGCGTCTTCGATCCGCTTCGATATCCTGCGCTACATCTGGTGCGACTGCGACAACCAGTCCGGTATACGCCGGAGGTGGCTCGACAACAGTGATCGTCTGCAGAGACGTCCCGAGCAGCTTGCAGAGGTCAATGCCTGCGCTCAGTGCATTATGAGCCGCTGGGGAGTCATCATACGCAACGACGATCTTCTGAAATGGCTTCGGCTCTCGATTCATTTGATTAGTAGGTTCCTTCCTATCTGCACTGCTGTCGGCCCGAATGTCGCGTAGCACAAAATCTTTAATCGTCCCAATCCCGGAGAGGTTTCCCATTGGTGTCAAGGCGCATGCTCTCCACAGTGCGATCAGCCCGTGTCTTATAGGGCTCGGATTGCCCCTCGATGCCCAGAGATCTTTCTACGATTCCAGCGAACCATCCTCGTGTTTCCCACGCACGGCCATCGGCGCGCTCCCGATGGGTAGAGGTTGATTGATACTGGTACGTTTGTACGGATGTGGCACTCACTGTTTTCTCTCCTTGTTAGCGGAACGCTGACCTATCTGCTCTTATGTTCTTGCTGAATTGGCCACGTATCCTCAACGACTTGAAGTTCACCCGACGGCTCCGTGCAAATCGTCTTGCCCCTGGACGTACTCAAGTTGCGGTTCTGTCTCGGCTTCTCTCGTTCTGCGTCGACACCTGACTATTCGCATTTACGTTGCCAATTAGACTGACCAACTAATCTGCGCAGAATGAACATGGGGGCGATCCTTCGCTCCCGGGGAAAATGTCGAAGAGTCGGAACTGTCGGAGGAAGGTTCGACAATAAGTGCGTTCAGATTTGCCCAAATCGTATTGGGCCAATTGAAGCCGGCCTGAATCACTTATTCCGGTGGAATGAAGTGTTTATGGATTCTCAGACCGGTCTGGCAATGGAGTAACTCGACGAATTGCGAGTGGCGAGACAAATGCAATGGTCAAGTTGCGACGCGGCATGTGACTAACCGCATCTGCGATCGCGAGTAAACAATACCCAATGGACGTCGGAGGACCAATGGACCCCGCGATTAGTGCTCCAATAGCCGCGATTGCTGGTTCCCTCGTCGGGGCCTTGGGATCGAGCATCGCTACGTGGATCGCGGCGAGACATCAGGATCGGCGCGAAATGTTGGGAAAGCAGATTGTGCGGCGTGAAGCGCTATATTCTGACTTCATTAGTGAAAGCGTGCGCTTGTTGATCGACGCAATGCAACACAACGGTAACGACCTTCACAACCTGTTACCTATTTACTCGCTGATAAGCCGCATTCGGCTCAATTCCTCGCATTCCGTTCTGCACGAAGCCGAACAGGTCATAAACATCATCGTGAACACTTATCCCAAACCCAACCTGACAGCGGAGGAGATTGAATATCGTGCCATGAACGGCGAGGATCCATTGAGGCGATTCAGCGATATTTGTCGTGCCGAGCTGGATGGATTGCAGCGCCAATTATAAGACTGATTGCTTTTGGCAGATTGATGATCCCGCTGTAGTCACCGCTGCTCCGGATGGGAGAGTGCCTCACGAGCCACCCATTCGGCACCGCAGAAAGCCTGATCTCTACTACGCTGCCTCGTTCGCTGCGGTGAACGCCTTTTTCTCAGCTGGATTGTTCCAGCCCCCTGCAGGCGTAACGCGCTCGACTTCTTGCGGACCCCAGGTGTTGGGGGTGTAGGGATAGACCGGCGTGTTCTTTTTCAGTATCGGCTCGACAATCCGCCACGCTTGCTCGACATAATCTTCGCGAGCAAACAAGGTACTGTCTCCTGCCATTGCCGCTCCGAGGACACGTTCGTAGGCGTCCATCTCATCTGCACTTGAACAGTGGCTGGCCACCATTTCGCCGGTTTGAAGCGAGAGTCCTTCTGCTGTCGGACAAAGTGACATCATTCCCATGGCGATGGTCACATCCGGGCTCACGCGGAGTCGGAGATAGTTTTCCGTCAGCTGGCTTTCTGGAATCAGCGTTGGCGGGGTATGGAACCTGGCTAAAATCTCGGTGCAGGTTGCCGGCAGATTCTTGCCTGCTCGTATATAAAAAGGCACACCCTTCCATCGCCAGGAATTGATCTTCAGTTTGAGTGCGGCGAAGGTTTCAGTCTGCGAGTTTTTCGCCACTCCATCTTCATTGCGGTAGCCGCCGAACTGCCCACGGATGAGGTCCTCTTCGGCAATAGGCGGAATCGCTTTCAGAACCTTCACTTTCTCATCGCGAAGCGAGTCGCTATCAAGCCCTGCGGGAGGCTCCATCGCCAGATTCGAGACCACTTGAAATAGATGATTCTGGACTACATCACGGATCGTGCCGATCTGGTCGTAGAAGCTTCCTCGGCCTTGAACGCCAAAATCCTCAGCCATCGTGATCTGGACGTTTTCGATGTAATTGCGGTTCCAGAAAGACTCAACAAAGGTGTTGGCGAATCGGAATGCTAGCACATTGTTTACGGCGCGCTTGCCGAGATAGTGGTCGATGCGAAAGATGTCGGATTCATCGAAAGCGCCATGCAAAACTTTGTTCAGTTCCTGCGCAGAGCCCAGATCATGTCCGAAGGGTTTCTCCACAATGACGCGTGCCCCTCGACCGCAAGATGATTCCTTTAGATGTTCTACGACGGTTTTGAACAGAGACGGCGGAATCGCCAGATAGTGCGCCGGACGTCTGGCATCTCGAAGCTGCTCGCGAAGAGCGCTGAACGTTGTGGGATCCTGGTAATCGCCGTCCACGTAGCGCAGCAGCCCGAGTAGCTTCTCAAAGGCGATAGGATCGAGGCCGCCGTGTTTTTCCAAACTGTCTTTCGCGCGAGCACGAAGCTGATCTAGATTCCATCCTGCTTTGGCAACGCCGACAACAGGGACACTGAGATGCCCCCGTTTCACCATCGCTTGCAGAGACGGAAAGATCTTCTTGTACGCAAGATCGCCAGTGGCGCCAAAGAAAACGAGTGCGTCCGAGTGGGAATCTGTCATTGATGTTGTCTCCTTCACGCCGCTTCAGATTTTTCCGCCGGCTTTTCCAAATGGCCACCAAACTCGAAACGCATTGCGGAGAGCAGTTTGTCGGCGAAATCGGCTTCCCCACGCGAGCTGAAGCGCTCGTAGAGCGAGGCCGTAAGCACCGGTGTCGGCACTGCTTCATCAATCGCAGCCTTAATCGTCCACCGGCCTTCGCCGGAATCGGATACACGTCCAGCGAACTTGGAAAGACCGGGATCCTGAACCAGGGCAGTTGCCGTGAGATCCAGTAACCAGGACGCGATCACGCTGCCCCGCCGCCAGACTTCAGCGATATTCTTGAGATCCATGTCGTACTGGTAGTGCTCGGGATCGCGTAGAGGCGTTGTTTCGGCATCGATGCCCTCGTGACGCTTTCCGGCGTTCGCTGAACGCAGCACAGACAGACCTTCGGCATACGCTGCCATAATTCCGTATTCAATTCCGTTGTGGACCATCTTCACGAAGTGGCCGGCGCCGTTGGGACCGCAATGCAGGTAGCCTTGTTCAGCGGTGCCATCGGGCTCTTTGCGCCCAGGCGTGCGCGATATGTCGCCCGCGCCAGGAGCAAGCGCCGAAAAGATGGGATCGAGGTGCTTGACCGTCTCTTCTTCGCCGCCAATCATCATGCAATAACCGCGCTCAAGGCCCCATACGCCACCGCTGGTTCCTACATCTACGTAGTGAATGCTGCTCGGCGCGAGCTCTCTTGCGCGCTTGATGTCGTCTACATAGTAGGAATTCCCACCGTCAATGAGGATGTCGCCTGGTTCGAGATTTGGCAGGAGATCGGCAATGGTCTGATCAACGGCTGCCGCAGGAACCATCAGCCAGACTGCCCGCGGCCTTTCGAGCTTCCTGACCAGATCGGCCAGGGACTCTGCTCCCTGCGCACGGTCTTTGACCAGTTCGCTAACAGTTTGTTCAGACCTGTCAAACACAACGCAGCTATGTCCTCTCCTGATCAGCCTTCGCACCATATTTGCGCCCATTCGACCAAGTCCTATCATCCCTAGTTGCATAGATTCTCCTTCTGCGGATTATTGTTAGGCTTCTCATTGTGTTACTTACAATTGCTTTACTCAACGCTTCCAACTGCGCTGAGGTTGGTCGTCCCACCTTGGAAGAGTCTCAAGCGCGAACTGACAACTTGCGTCACTGCATCCACGGCTGGTCTGAGGATCTTATACGGCACCACTTCGTTCGGATCTCGCCCGAAACTGCCTTCCAAGGATCGCCTCCACGCAACCCGCAATTCGGTATTGATGTGAACGATGTTGATCCCTGCCGCGATTGCCTTTCTGAAGTGTTCATCATCTGTTCCTGAGCCGCCATGCAGAGTGAGAAAGACGCCGGTTGCATGTTTGATAAGGGCAATTCTTTCGAGGTCCAGATGCTTCCTTGCCTTTCCCTGAACCATGCTCTTGAGCATTCCGTGCATGTTGCCCACGGCGGGAGCAAGAATGTCAATTCCGGTCGCGCGCACAAATTGGCGCGCTTCCTCAGGAGTCGTAAGATTTCTAAAGTCGCCCTCAGCGGTCTCCTTGATTTCGGAACCGGTTCCAATGTCGCCAATTTCTCCCTCAGCTAAGATTGATGGGTTGATCGCCTTAATGGCTTCAACGGCGCGATTCGTGTTTGCCACATTCTGATCGAAGTTCAATGCAGAAAAATCGATGCTGACAGAGTCAAAGCCTGCCTTTGCCGCCTCCACCGCCTTCTCCAGAGAATGTGTGTGGTCAGCATTGAGAAAGAGCGGCAGGCCAGTTTGCTCGCGCAGACTCTTGACCAGGGCAGCAAGCTGGCGGGTGCCAAAGAACTCTCGCTCTCCTTCAGAGGCGCCGACAAGGACCGGAAGTCCAGTGTCAGCGGCAGCTGCGGCCACCGCTTTGAACGTTACAAGATCAGAAACATTGAAATGGCCGAGGCCCGCGACTTTCCTTTCCAAATGAGTTAAAGCATCGCGTAGGCTATCTGTGCTTGTGTTGCTGAGATTCTCACGTGTCGTCACTTCTGTTTCCTCACGTTGCGGTTACTACGGAATAGATGTTGGTTGAGCTGTCGTGCAACGTCGGCTCGACCGGATTCTGCCACTTTGTGCATTGGAGTCTTCAGTGACCACTGCTGACGTATCGCGGTGATCTGCACAGCTCACTTGGATCTAAAGGTTCGCGTGCCGAGCCAGCAACGTTTCGTTCGATCTGTTGATGCCTCAATGCCTTCCGAGGTTTCATTTCTCTTGGTCGTCGCAACGTTCTCCCCCTGCGATCTGCAACTCAGACCCGATCGAGGGTGCAATGCGATCGTCTACTTCTGGATCTCGATGTACGCATGGACCCAGGCGTTCATCAAGTCATCCAGAGAGACGCCGGTCTCCATTTTGCACGCGCCAAATATTTCGCCCTTCTTTTCACATCTCGCAACTAACTCGCCGTTGGCGTTGTAGAGCGCTAGCCTATTGAAATCCTTCGGCGCCTCGACGAACACCGGATGAGTAGTGGATGGATCCATGGCCCCACGATTTTGTACTGCAGGGGCGTTGATCATCGAGGCTAGAAAGGTGAATGCGACAACGGTACACATAATATTTGCTCCGATAGGATGGATTGCGTCGTCGGTTACGTAGTGCCGACATATGAGGGTCTTGCAGTTTCAGTGCCAAAGAAGCTGGTGGGATAAAGCCCGCGGAACGACAACAATACGCAGCTGGATCGCGGCGGACTAAGTGTCGAAAGTCTTTAATGTCGAACTAGAACTCGACAGTGATGTCGAGGTGCGTTGCACTCCCGATTCATAGAACCGCCCTTGTGCGGCGGCCACCCTGAGTCATTTGGCACCTCTGCATCCCGGCTGGAGTCATGGTCTGCTGCACGTCGCAGCCGAACGATGGCGATCATCCGCAAAACTCGTTGCACATAGTCCGCTTCAAAATCCCTGCTGGCCAGACCTCCAACATCTGTCGTCAGTTTCGACACTTCGTCGTCCGCGGGCCGAATGCCGGACACACCTCGATTGAGTGCAAAGGAGTTAAAGCCGATTGAGCTTTGGCATGCGCGTTGCTTCTCTGCACGATGAGAGGAAACGCAATGTCACGGAAATGCCTGATGATTCTCGCCCTGCTAATTTGCGCCTTTAGATGTTTCGCTGAGGACGCTGATCGTCCCATCCCTGCCGCCGGAACCATTAGCGGTACTGTGGTTGACCTCAACAATGCAATTGTTCCTGGGGCCACCGTAATGCTCCGATGCCAGACCCCTTGCAAGGAAGAATCCACTATCGCAGGCGACACCGGTGCTTTTGCATTCGAAAAGCTCAGTTTGGAAATCCCTTACGAAGTCGCTGTCTCGGCAAGCGGTTTCAAGGACTGGACCTCTGCCCCAATCGTCCTGACTCCCCAACAGAGCGTCTTCTTTGTGACCGACGTGCGAATACAAATGTCCATGGCTACTGAGTCGGTAACCGTCTACGCTTCACGCGAGTCGGTCGCTGCTGAACAGGTTCGACTCGAAGAACAACAGCGCGTATTGGGCATCATTCCTAATTTCTACGTTGTATATGACACCAAGAATGCGGTCCCGCTTTCATCCAGGCTTAAGTTCAGGCTCGCATTGAGAACTGCCTTCGATCCAGTAACGGTGGCAGGAGTTGGAATTCTTTCCGGATTACAACAAGCCGGAAACACTCCGGACTACCGGCAGGGTCTCAAAGGATACGGGCAGCGCTTCGGAGCAAATGCTGCCGGTGGCTTTAGCGACATCCTTATTGGAGGTGCAGTCCTGCCTTCCCTATTACATCAGGATCCCCGCTACTTCTACCAGGGTACGGGTACAACATCCTCACGCCTGAGGCATGCGCTATCCAGTCCATTTATCGCCCGCGGCGACAACGGCAGATCGCAGATAAACTTCTCCAGTCTGGGCGGAGATTTGGCTTCAAGCGCTCTCTCTGAAACCTATTACCCAGAGTCGAACCGAGGACCAGGATTGGTGTTCGGAAATTTCGCCATTGGTACGGGCGAACGGATGCTGAGCGCTGTTATACAGGAATTCGTTTTGCGTAAGTTCACTCCGAACGCACGGAAGAGGCATTCTGATAACTAGTCGATTGATCGACGCTTTCGTGAGTACGAAGGAGAACACTATGATCAGAGTCTTCCATTCCAGTCGCCGACGTAAACCAAACGGGACGCGTTCTTTTGCGACGAATGACGATTTCCAAAAACTGTTTGCAGTGGAGATCAACGACCTGTTCCGACTTTCGCTTCAATTGACGGCAAATGCCGAGAAGGCCGGACGTTGTCTCACCCTGGCGATGGAGGACTGCTCCGGAACGAACACCATATCCAGGGACTTTGCACGCGTATGGGTTCGACGACAGATTATACGCACTGCGATTCACTCGGTTCTGGGTGTCGATAATGATTTTGCACGACCTTTTTCCCCTGAATTCCAACTGCAGCCGAGTTTAGGTCCGATAGGAGAACTGCGGGAATCGCCTGCGATTCTCGAACTGCCGGACCTCGAGCGCCTTTCATTTGTAACATGCGTACTTGAGCGCCTTTCGATCCTGGATTGCGCTCTGCTCCTGAGAAAATCGCCGAAGTATGTAAGTGACGCCATCATGTGCGCGTCGACCCGCCTCGCCTCCCTTGTAGACCCCAGCACGAGCGCAATGCCAGAACTCCTCGAAGCAATATAGGCCCGATATTATTCCTTGACGCGCGCAGCTCCCTTCGAATAGTTCAAGCTCCTTGTCGGGGGCTTTGGAGTGTTCAACCCATTTTCTGGAAGCCGATTGTAGCCCCAAGCCTGAAGCCTGCTGACTCGCACAAGACCATCCGCCAACACGAAAATGGAATCACCTTTTCCCGACGCAGAAGATCGAGATTGTCACAACGATCCTCGACAGATGAACGAGGAGAGGTGAGACCGGTCGCAAGGATCATCTCGCCAGCCAAGTCGCGGTCTTCCGTGTTGCTTCGACACTTTCGACACTTTCGGCTTCGACAGTTCCCTACCGGGCACGCCCCCGATGTCTTCTCAATAAATCAATGAGTTAACGGATCGAGTAGTTTGGCATAAGCCTTGCACTGATTACGTGTGTCAGGCCGAGGGCGTACTTAAGACAAAGCTCTCGATGTCGCCAACGCGAATTGACTCACTCGGCCGACTGAAACACTGGAGGACAACATGAACGACATACCCTTTGATTCAATGAATGCAGACAATGTTGAAGAATTCGATATTTGGATCTTCGAATCTGGAGACTTCGTGGCCTCCGTCATTCCGCATCGCGCTCCTTGGAAGTTAGCCATGGAGGAGTACGAGATAGTCGAGCAGTGAGACGAAACTTCAGCACACCAGAGTTCCGCTTCGGGAATGATCTTCGTCCTTATGGTTTTGCTCTGGCCCTCCGGCGGCATAGCCGCCGCTTTCTTGAAGACTGGCGCCCCAAGATGATGGTTGAGAAATGACGTCTCGGCAGCGAAGACTTCCGAGGGTTTCAGCGCGAAGATCTAGCCCGCTGCCGCGAACTATCCTGAGACGTCAATGTTGGAAACATAGTCTTGCAGCTCGCGAAACCGCGTAAATGCATTCTGCGCATATTCCTTATGCCTCGGATTCACCAGCAGGGATGCGTCGACAAATTGGGAAGGATCGGGCGCGTCGAAGGGTCTAGTCTGCACGACTGCGTTAGCCATGTTGTCCATAGTCGTGGCAAGTTTATGTCGCAAGTCCACCAGCCGCGGATCGATGAGAAGGTCGCGATCCCGCTTGTTGTGCAGAAAAACAGTCTGGTTCCAAAACAGCGCAACGGCAGTAAGCGCTGCACGCAAAATAGTCTGACTCAAATGGATATGCGGCTCTCGGTCCACTCCGAACTCATACTCGACCGTATCGTTCATGGTCCGAATGGCAGCAACCGTCTTTCCCACCTGATCTCGCAGCCCTTCCGCTTTTTTGAATACTTCATCCCGACGAGATGGGCCCTCGGGCAGCCGGAACAATTTGGCTCCGTCTCGAAGGATCACCGCAAGCGAATGGCGCATGGCGTTGACGGTGCGCACCGGCCAGATTTGATCGAAGACTATCCACATGACGACGAGGGCCAGCAGGATGCCAATCAAGCGGTCGCGAGCCGGAGCAAGCTCCGTGGGGGCCGAAGGACCTTCGAAAGCGACCAGGTAGAAAGAGAATGCGATTTGCAAACCGACATAGCTGAATTGACGTCCCTGGGCGACCCAGCCCGAGATGAAGGCAACGACTGCGATGAGAACGGTTAGCGATGTAATCGAATCCATATGAGGGAACAGAAATACGGTTGAGCCCAATCCGAAGATCAGCCCACCAATCGCCGATCCGGCAAGGCGGAACACGAATTTCTGCTTGATCGCCCCCGTAGTGCTCAAACCGGTAATGAATACCGTAGTCACACAAGTAGATATGCCGGGATAATCCAGCGCGTGGTACAGAACGTAGCAGATCGTGGCGCAAAGACTAAGTTTCAGGCCGAATGCAACTGTCCTCGGATCGGTGAGCGCTCCAGGGCTGAAAAGCGGAACCTTCTTCGACGGGAGGGCGACCAGTTGTCTGTCCTCGGAGCTAGTTACAGTCGGCAAAGATCGGATTGCGTGCAGCACTCCCTCCACCCTTTCGAGAAGCGTCGGGTGGGGGCCCATCCGGAATTGATGGGATTCTGTTTGTCTTTCCTCAGTACCTGCCAGCGCGGCCAGCGCCTCCGAAGCGATCCGCTTGTAACGCAACAGGCTTTCAGAGTCGTCGGCGTAAGGAGCGGAACCAACAGCAGCGGCTAGATCCATTAACTGCGCCAGCATGGTGATGCGCACCCGGGCGCCAACCAACAAAGGACCGGTATCCAGGTTTCGCTCCACCACCTTGTTGTAGAGTCGCTGCATTGCATCCTGACCGGTTACTGCCAGGCGGCCAACCTGAGTTACGGCCTGTGCGCGTATCTCCGGGTCTGCCTTCTCCGCAAAGAGCGTGAACATTGAGATGAATGCCCCCCATCGGATCTCGCGTTGTTCATTTAATAGCTCTGCGGGATGACGTGCAGCAAAAACGTACTCAACGGCGATTGAGGACAGAATCGGGATTGATAAGGCGCCAATGATCCAGAGCGAAGTTGGAACCAGACGGTTAGCAGACGCGTGCCCCTCCCAAAGAGCAATCAGCGTAGCAAAGATAAAGCCCCACGTGGAGCCAAGAGTCGGTTGAGTTGTGCCAATGACGAGCACGCCGGCAAAAAAGCCCACCGCGGCCAAGCCGAGCACACGGGCCATCGGATCATTGTCGGTCAAAAACACGATTCCAAGTTCCGTCGCGACCGCGGCAACCAGAGGAATCAAAGAAAAAAGTGAGCGCAGAGATACCGCGGGGCTTTCTCTGCCCACGATGAAAACAAAGTACAGAGCGACCGATGCGAATGGTGCTTGAAGGATTAACAGCGCCAGCAATGTCACGACGCTTGCAAGCACGATTCGCAACGTTGAGTTCAAACGGCCCGGTCCTGGCTCGAGATCCTGCCGAACTCTTGCTGCCCACGACGATAGTGTATTTGCGCGGGACGGCAACGCAAAGGGAGGGAGAGACCACGCAGCGGTCGCGGAGGGATCTCGTTCCATTGCGCTCATCTCACCACTGTAAGGGCGGTCTCGCCCATCCGGAAAATCGCGGGATCGGGATCCTGCACGCGAACGCGAACAGGAAATCTCGCCGAAAGATGCACCCAATTCAGCGTGCGCTCGACGTTGGGCAATCCATTCGTCACTTTTCCATCTTCCGGAAAGACGCCATAACCAATGCTCTCCACAACACCGTTGAACCTGTGGTTCGGATGGCTCATCAGGTAGACATCGACATGCATCCCTGGACGGATATTTTTGAGTTTGGATTCTCGGTAGTTTGCAACAACCCACCAGTTGCGATTATCAATCAGGGTGAAGAGCGGGCTGCCGGGCCGAGCATAAGCTCCTTCCGAGATGTTCATATTTGTCACGTAAGCGTCGAACGGCGCTACGACACGGCATCGCTCGAGATCAAGCCGAGCGTTCATAACCTTCGCGGCTTTAGCCTCACGCTGTGTCAGGAGCGTTTCAATCCTGTCGACGGCGTTCACGGCTTGGCCGAGCTTGGCGGCAGACTCAGCAGCAGCAGCATCCGCTTGATCCTGATGCAGGACGGCCTCCCTGTATTGTGCCTGCGCTTGTCCCGACGCGGCTTGGGCGGCGTCGAAGTTACCCTGCGCCACGTGCACGGCCGTGTTCGCCTGGTCGACCTGATCGACGGTCACGTATTTCTTCTTGAGCAGAGGCTCGATTCGATTGAGGTCATTCGTCGCGTACTTGAGTTGAGCTTCAGCGGTCGCCTCAGCAGCTTGAGCCCGGCTGACGGCAGCTTTGGCCACGTCGATGCTGCTGCCAGCTGTCTTGATCCCCGTTCTGGAGCTGAGCAACCCTGCCCGCGCTGCATCCTCTGCGTTGTGCTGCGCCGCAATCTTGCGTCTCTCGTCAATGATCTGTTGTTCCAGGGCAGCCTGTTCCGAAAGCGCTTGTTGAAGGGCGTATTCATACGGTCGGGGATCGATGGCGAAAAGGATGCTGCCCTTCTTCACAAATGCATTGTCCTTCGCAGGTAACTCGACCAGGCGCCCGCTGACTTCCGGAGCAATCTCGATAAAATTGGTCCGAACGCTCGCGTCATCGGTGCGCGGATTGCGTTCCGTCTCCCGGATCGCCACGATCAAAACAAGAAGGGCGGCTGCGATCACTCCTCTACCGATGACCCGACCCCAGCGCTTCCGATCGAAATTGTCAGCCATTGGCTCCATTAGCTCGTCCTCACCGGAAAAAGATCAACCACAGCAAGCATGTCGACAGAACGACGACGCATGGATAGAAAAGCACCAGCGGGCCCACTTCTGGTTCCAGGCGATAGCGAAGCAGAATAAAACGAACCAGGAACGCGAGAACTACGCCCAGAGTCAGACAAATCATCCAGGCTGGAAAGAAAGAACCCATGACGCTGATTGCAGGGGCGCGTCCGCATCCTGTTAGGAACAGGAAGGCAATCGCGAAGAAGGCAAGGCTTATCGGGTTCGTCTTCATTTGGGATCATCTACGATTTGAGGCCTTGTTGCCGTGGGCTGGTTGCGCAGCAGATTACCCGTTACAAACTCCAGTCTGACAGCCTCGAGGAATAGCTGCGATCGAGCGGAGACCGCGGACAGCCGTGCCTGTGCCAATTGTTTCTCCGCAGTCAGCACATCGACAAGGTTCTTGACGCCATATCCATATGCTTCAAACGAAGCTGAATATGAAGTACTCGCGGACGCGAGCAGAGCCGTCGCAGCCTGTTCCCTTCTAGCTGCGGTTCGAAAAGAGATATAGGCGGTCCATACCTCGCGCGTGGCTTGGTCCCGGAGCTCGGTCATCTCGTCTTGGGCCTCGCGCCGCTTCGATTGAGCGATGGCCAGCTGGTTCTTCCTCGAACCTCCATCCCAGATCTGCCATTCGACGCCCAGCGTGACAGACCATGTCGGCTGACTGGCAGAGCCCAACTCGCCAAAGTTGCTTGTTGGCCAAATGCTTGTCTGCGCGCCGGATGCCTTCAGGCCGATTTGAGGGCGATACGCGGCCTTGGCCTGCCGGATAACATCGTCGGCGGCACGGATCTCCGCGGTCTTCGCCTGTAAGTCCGGCCGGTTGGCAATCGCCCGATCGACAAGAGCATCGATTGACGTAGTCAGCGTCCCTGGCAACGGAGTGTCTTTTTGCAGGTCGATCGAGATATTAGGCGACGGTTCTGCGCCAACAGCCTCGGTGAGTTTGACACGCGCTATCTTTTCATCGCCATCCGCTGATTCGAGGTCGAAAAGAGATTGCGCCGTCTCCGCCCGGGCGTTCAGTACATCGGGCATCGTTGCTCGTCCGTTGTTCATTCGATCTTCCGAAGCATCCTGCGTCGCCTGTGCGGTCTTCAGTGTCGCCTTGGCTGCCTCCAGCCGTTCCTGTGCGGTTAGCAGTTCATAGTACGCAGCGGCTGCCCGAAAGGCGACCTGCTGATTTTCAGCGATAAAGTTGGCCCCGGCCGCAATTCTCTGTGCCGCAGCTTCATCCACTCTGCCTTCGCGCTTCCCAAAATCGAAGATCAGGTATTGCAGCGTGATCGCCGGCTCCACCACCGGTATTTCGACCATGGTGTACCCGCGCGGCGCCAAGGGCTTGGGAAAAGGTGAAATGCTTCGTTGATCGCCGAAAGCGGCGAGCCCGGCTAGCACCGGAAAGTAAGCGCTTTTCTCCACTCCTAGGGCCTCAGCACGCTGTCTTGCGCGCTCCCAGAGGATTCGTGTGCGAGGGTTATTCCGCTCCGCGATATCAATCAGCTCTGCCAAAGTGTAAGGGTGACTCGGGTCAATCGTGGCTACGCGGTCTTGCGGAAAAGCGTGCGCGGCACAGTCCGCGGCAGCAGCTGGTGTGGTAGCAAGTCCCGCGCATTGCCCCGAGACGCGCGACACCCCCAGGCTCCAGATGAGAAGGAGCCAGAAGATGCAACAGGGATTGGACATCCAGCGAATGTGCATAGCGCCCTGGTCCGCTCCGCCCCGTGCGCGATGGAGGCCATGAAGGATCGCGATTGTGGGGAAGAAATCCGCAGTTCAATGCCAACAGTACTTTATATCCCAGAAGGTTGCCAGCCATGGGCTCGAATTGCGACCGATAAGTGTTGGCCTCCTAGCGCTGCACGATGACTTTCCCGGTCATGTTGGGATGGAACCTGCAGATGAAAGGATATTCGCCTGCCTCGGTAAAGCGAAACTTGAAGCTGTTGCCCTTATTCAGAGTTGACGATTTGAACTTTCCTTGGGGGCTGTCGACCGTATGGGGATCGTCATCCTGATTGTTCCACGTGACCGTCGTCCCAACCTTCACTGTCAGAGATGCGGGATTGAACGCGTAGTTATTGATTGTTACTTCAGTCGTTGCATCGGCTCCTGCGACAGTCTGGACAGGCTTGCCCGGACCATTTCCAACTTGTGCTTTCGCGGTGGCGCCAGGCAAGAGCGTCACTGACGCAATTGCAACCAGGACTGCAACATTCCACACGCGTTGAAATCGTTTAACTCTTCCTTGCTGCATAATCCCCTCCGTTATTGGCTCAGCCTTCCACGCCGAACCGGTGAACCAACCCCACGCCTCTGTTTTGCCGACTTGCTGTTTCCACCCGCAGATGAACTTACGGCCGTTCTTCGCTCACCTTGGTCCATAGCTTGTGAAAACATAGTCGCGCTTCTGCACTGAGGTATGGCAGGCGTACCCGCACTTTGCGTTGTTCTCCTGTGGCGGCCTGTCACTTGAGTTGCCGGGCCTGAACGAGTTGGAGGCTGCCTCATACTCAAACGCGCCATATCCCCATCCGCCGCTGTCCGCGAACCTCTTGCTGTCCTTCGCCATGAAGTCAACGTCGTGCAGCGCGCCTGGAACTGTAGGTTCACCGGGATATGTCTCACTCTTGACCGCATTCCAGTGAATCTTAGCCATCTTGGCGCCATCCGGGAAAGGCCTGCCGTTATCTGGAATACCCGACTTATAGGCGTCAATCATCTCGGGATTTCCAAGAATCGCCGCGACTTTATTTCCATTGTGGCTAACCGAGATCACTTGCCAGCTCTCGTACCCCTTGAACTCCGAGAATGCGAGTCCCCCCGGCACCTTCACCGAATACTTGTCCTGTTGAGCAAAAATGGACAGAGCGATCAGTGAGGTGAAGGCTCCCACTACCACTGCGTATAGGACAAACTGTCTGCTCTTCATCGGTGGATATTCCTCCATAAATGTCTCTTGGAAGTCAGTCGAAAAATTGCCCTTGTCTCGAACGATCTGATCGTCCCATGTTTGGAGGAGTCCAACTACTATACGAAAGTATCGATCACACTAAGGTATTGATCGGACAAGTTATGCGGCGAGGGCGCCTGACAACCGAAGGTAAAAATCTCAGGCAGTGCTCCTTGAGCTCTTTATCGAAGATGGGTTGTATGCAGGGTCTTATTCGGGCACTAGAGGCTCTTCCAGATCATAGCGAAAGTCACAAGCTAGTTCGGCGCGCCAGACAGTCTCCGTGATGTAAATATTCTAGCGTTGGCGCATCGTCCCACGAAGTCAATTCTGCATAATGCTTGAGGCAGTCTAAGCCGCGCACTAGCCAGATCACTCTAGAAATGTTGAGAATGCGCGAATTCGTTCTTTCCAGGCTCGAAGTTCCATGCGTCTTCGAGATCACTGTAGAAGCGATTCCCTCATTGGCGGTGCGGGACGATGGGGCTCGAACCCGCGACCTCTGCCGTGACAGTATTGTGCCCTTATTGTGCCCGCGACCTCTGCCCTAACGACCTCTGCCCAAACCCTTGCCCGATTCTGAAGATGAACTCCAGTAAGTTGACTGTCTAGACTCGCGCCCGGGTTCCGCAATTCCTGCCCGGACATCCGTATTGCTACCGGCAAAGATTGCTAGACTGAACACCGTCTACTGTTACCTATCCGGGTTTTGCCGAGCGAGCCGTTTTGGATAAATGACTCGCCCTGAATGCAACAGCTGAACTGAGTCCTAGATCCGTTCGGTCTGGATCGCTTCCCAGTTGGAATCGTCGTAAGCGGGTGCGGCCCAGGCGAGATTGTCCGCGGGATGGAATTGCAGGAACCAGCGATTGACAAGGTGTCCTGACCCAAGCTGTCGAGAACAAGCGGAGAGGAAACCTGAGCGCGCGCACCGATCAGGAAGGCTGTGTACAGAACGCCATGACAACCCCGTGCGGGGGAATGTTCTGCGGGCGCAGTTCAGGCATGCAGCACCTCGGCGGGGGCGAACGTCAGCGTGAGCACAGTAATGTCGTCTTCCTGACCCTTGGCCTGGGCGGCGGCGGCAATTGCTTCGGCGGATTTCGTGGAGATTTTGCGAGTGCGGTCAAAGCCGAACAGCTCGCCGGTGGCGGATTGGGCTTCGACGACGCCATCCGTGAGGAGAGTGAGGCGGTCACTGGGAGCTAACTGGATGGCCAATTCACAGTATTCGGCTTCAACTGTGATGCCGAGCGGCAGGCCGGATTCGAGAGCAATCTCCTCCCCGTTTTGGTATGGAGGCAGATGCCCGGCATTCGCCAGCTTCAGTATTCCGTCAGGGGAACTGAGGACGCAGAGGCAGGTGACGAATCCGCCGTCAGCGGACGTCGCCAATTGAGCGTTGAGCCGCGAAAGCATCTCTGCAGGCTCAAGAGGTTCTTGCGTCAAGATCTGCAGCGCGCCCAGAGCGAGAGTGCCGGTCATGGCAGCCTTCAGCCCCTTGCCGCTGACATCGCCAATCACGATCCACGTGGACCCGTCTTTCCGCGAAAGCACCTGGTAGAAGTCGCCGCCGACCTCCTGCGCGGGCCGATATACCGCTTCTATCTGGAAAGAATCGATCGACGGAAGGGCGGCGGGCACCAGCCTCTGCTGCACCTCTCGGGCAGCGCTAAATTCGACGCGTAGACGAGTGACCTCGCGCCACTCGGCGAAGGCGCGGCGCGCAAGCATGACCGAGAGGAAGATCCCGACGAAGAATACGCCGGCCTGGAATAGTTCAAGGTGGGGAATGCCGAACAGGTTGGTCGGATCGAGGCCCGACACCGAGAGGCAAGAGGCGATTGGAATCACAGCCATTGCCGCGGCGATAGCGCGGTTGGGGCCGGTGACCAGATACCGCAGTTCGATCAGCAGAGTTCCGAGATTGAAGACGGTAAGTGAGACGATCACGATGGGCATCATCCACGCCAAAGCAGGCGAAGGTGTGGTGGCGAAGATGGTCATGAAACTAACTGCATTCCAGATAATCCAGGATGCATGCAGCACGATGCTGAGCGGCCGGACCCGAAGGTCAAAGAGAATCCAGAGGAACTTGACCGTGATGAACATCGCAGGGATGTTCCCCGCCACCAGGAGACAGGCCCAGAGATGAGAAGTGATCGGGAGTGATGCAATTACGGGTAGGTCGATGAGTAAATGATTCAGGGGATAAAAGATCAGCAACAGCGCAAACCACAGCAGGTCCCGGCGCCCCACCCAGCGCCACAGTCCGAGGAGGCCGAATCCCAGCAACGCCAACAGCGCGTCGAGGGAAAGAAGCGGAACCCAACTGAGGATGAGCGAAAGGCGCTCTGCTCGCTGCCGCTCCTTCAGCACCGCGGTAGAGCCGAGTTCACAGGCGACGTGGTCCTCTCCGCCCGAGTACCGAAATGCAGGTGGGTACCAGAGGCGCAAGGCGATGGTGGCGAAGGACGCCTGCTGCGAGATCCCTGCAGGGTCCAGAACGGTGAACATCGGCAGCCGCACGCCCTTTGGCTTGGGCGGAAGTTCTCCGCTTTGTCTGATCAGCTTCCCGTCAAGGAACACCTGCTCCGATACTGCGTGCGGATTAAACAGCCAAAGAGAGGCTCCCGCGGCATTATCGGCGGGAACAGGCACTCTGAAGCGTACCCAGACGATCCCATCGGAGTGAAAGGGCGGGAGGCGAAACAGACCGCCCAGAGCAACTGCCCAGGAGCTGTCGTTGAAGCCCGGATCCGCCCAAGTGACATTGTCTCCAAAGTGGTAACGAACTTCGGCCGTTGCCGATATGGCCGCGGGAACCACAGCGGCAAACACGTTGATGCAGCATAAAGGCGCGAGCAGAAAGAGGAACACGCGCTGGATCGTGCAGCGCACAGTGACCTCGGGGAAGAGGAAGTGAACCCATGGTTCCATACGAACCAGACGTATGCAACGGGAAACGCAGGAAAGGTACCGCGTTGTCGCTTTGGTTTCCCCGGCGGGACGCTGATCACCTGGATCGGGCCACAAAAAGGTTCTGTGCGCGCTTTGCAAACTCGACATCGGCGATGCGATTGCGATAACACTGACGACGGGAGAGGATTTACGCGATGGCAAGTTGATCGGTAGTGAAAGCCGGCCTCGTTGTCAATTTAGGCATCATCGCCGAGTCGCTCGTCGACGGCGGATTAGTCCTGGAATGTCGGCTTGGTGGACTGGATGAGATTCGTCGCGGCAGTTGCGAGTGGCAACCTGATTTCGTTCCGCATCCATCCAAATTGCGGATGGCCCTTGATGCAAAGTCGGTGAACAAGCCTTTTCGCAAACTGGGAAATCTGCTGAAGCATTTGCCCGATCTGCCATCACCGGAAGATGTCCACGACGTGCGCACTCAAACGCGCCGCATCGAGGCCGTCGTTGGTGCTTTCAATCTGGGCAGCAAGAAAAGTGGAGGTTGCCTCCTCGAAGACCTCAAGCCCATCCGCAAAGCCGCCGGAGACGTCCGCGACATGGATGTGCTGACGGATTTTGCAGCCTCTCTCGATCCCGAGGGCGACGGAAACTGCAGGCTGAAACTGATGGAACATCTTGCCGGACGGCGACGGAAAGCTGCATCAAAACTCCTGAAGAGGGTGAGCGCAAAAGAAAAGCATGCGCGCCCACTGCTGAAGGAGTGCAGCAAAGTAGCCGAGGCGGGGCTCGATTCGGCGAACTCTCGTAATGCAGAAGAAAAGGACAAGGCCAGGAGCCGACGCAAGTCCGTCAACTCAATGGCCTCCTCACTGCAGATTGCGCAGGAACTGCGGTCTTGGCCGAAGCTGGATGAAAGCAACATTCATTCATTCCGCCTCAAGGTGAAGGAACTCCGTTACGTGCTCCAGCTCGGGCCGCACAGTGACTCAAAACTGATCGATGAGCTTGGCAAGGTGAAAAATCAGATCGGTCTCTGGCACGATTGGAACGAACTGTGCGGGATTACGGCAGAAGTTCTCGATCACGGCGCCTCATGCCCAATCGCCGCCCAGATTCGCGAGCGAACCAGGCACGAGTTGCGGAAGGCCCTGGATGCTGCGAACAGGATGCGCGCCGAATACTTATCCGCTGGTTCGAATCGAAGTCCGAAAAAACGTGCTGTGGCTGATCTTCATCCAGCCGTGATCAAAGCCACATCGCGGCTCGCGAGTTGAGAGTTCAATGGCGACTAAAAAGAAGCAAAAGAACAGTAACGCATCGGAATCCCGGTCAGTTCAAGTCGTTGTGGAGACTCCTGGCGGCTCTCGAAACAAGTACAAGCTCGATGAAGAGACCGGTCGCATGATGCTCTCGAAGGTGATGCCGGAGGGCATGGTTTTCCCCTACGACTTCGGTTTCTTCCCTGGCACGAAGGGCGAGGACGGTGACCCTTTTGATGTGCTGATCCTCGGGGATGCTCCCACTTTCTCTGGCTGTCAAATCGACTGTCGCCTCATCGGCCTCATCCGCGCAGAACAGAAAGACGCCGCCGGCAAACAGAAGCGCAACGACCGCTTGGTCGCAGTGGCACAGGCGTCCGTATTGTTCGCAAGCGTGAATGAACTCACCGAAATAGAGCCAATGCTCCTAAAGCAGGTCGAAGATTTCTTTGTGAACTATCAGAAAGTACGCGACGTCGAGGTTAAGCTGATCGGTCGTGGAGACTCACACGAAGCCAGAGAAAAGCTCGGGGAATCGATCCCGTGACCGGCGTGCTTGCCCCAACGGAGGTCATCGTGCTGCAACTCGTCAAACTGGGGCGCGTACGATGCACCACAGCAATTCGGGCATGTCTGCACCTGGGAAGGAGCCCGACTCCTACCAGTTCCAATTCGGCAGGCCGATCCGCCAGACATTCCGAGGGGAGCTGGAAACCGGGGAATTGTACTGAACTAGTCAAATATGAACAGGTCCGAAACGTTCACTCTTGTCGCCGCCTGGACCGGAGTGGAAGTTGCACGGTCCGGAGCGGGGTCGACTACGGACAAGCGGCAGGCGTCCACAAAGTGCCTCGCGCAAAGGCCCGCTCTATTTTTGCCCTTCCCATAGAAGTTCGAGTGGTGTATGATTTCTTCCCATAGAAGTTCGAGCGGAGAGATAGGTGCGCAAAAGCAGCGAGCCACAGAATGAAATGCTCAAGGGCACCCTGGACATGATGATCCTGCGGACCCTTGTCGGCGGTGACGCACACGGCCATACCATCGCCAAAGTTATTGAGCGCACCTCTGAGGATCTTCTGGAGGTGGAGCAAGGCTCGCTCTATCCAGCCCTGCACAGGCTCGAGGACCGAAAGTGGGTTTCTTCCCATTGGGGTCCGAGCGAGAACAATCGCAAGGCCAAGTTCTACCGTTTAACCGCGGAAGGCCGTAAGCAGTTGGTTCGCGAAACCAGTCGCTGGCGGCAGATGACGCGCGCCATCGGCCTCGTGATGGGCGAAGAAGGCGGTGCGCAATGAGTTGGAAGAGATTCTTGCTTCGCAAACGCTCCGACTTCGAGTTGCAGAACGAGATCGAAGCCTTTCTTGCTGAAGAAGCAGCTGACAACGAGGCGCGCGGCATGTCGCCTGAAGAAGCCCGGCGTGCGGCCCGGTTGAAATTCGGCAACACGCAGAAGGTGCGCGAGTCGTTGTGGATGCAGAACACCCCCCAACGGCTGGCCGGTATCGCCCGCGACGTAAAATACGCCTTTCGAACTTTGACCCGCACGCCGGGGTTTTCGATTATCGCGATTGTGGTCATGGCCTTGTGCCTGGGCGCTGCCACGTCGCTTTTCACCGTCGTACGTTCGGTGCTGCTGCGGCCGCTGCCTTTGTAATAAATATTCCCTTCGACTCTGCTGCGCAGGCACTCTTGGCCCGCTTCCCGACACCGACCAGCCTTACGGCAAAAGCCAACAACTACACACGGACCGCCAACGATATGGATCATCAAAACCAGTTCGATTTCCGAGTCGACGGATTTAAAAGCACTCACGACGTCGCCTTTGGACGGTATTCGTACTACAACGAGGTCGAACAGCCTGTGACTCCTTTGCCTGATGGAAGCGGCGCGATAACAGGCGCGGTCATTGGCACAGGCGGAGTGTCAGGGCTGTCGAACGTGCTCGGTCAGCAGGCTGTGGCGAACGAAACACACATTTTCACTCCACACCTTCTATCAGACCTGCGCGTCGGCTATACCCGTCGCGGCAACACGATCAACGGAACCACTCTCGGCGATACGGCGTCTGCGGCGTTGGGTATTTCCGGAATTCCAACCAATGCAGCCTTCAACAATGCGCTGCCGCTTTTTACTTTCTCCGGCTTCCAGCAGCTTGGCCCCTCAGCGAGCACATTCTCTCAGTACCAGACCGCAGTGTGGCAGACGGTCGATTCCGTTACCTACACGCGAGGGTCGCATCAATTGAAGTTCGGGCTCGACTTTCGCTGGTACCAACTGAACGCAGTGGCCCCGCCGAATCCAACTGGTTCGTTTGCGTTCACTACGACCGGAACCGATCAGCAGGGTGTGACTAACAGTGGCAATTCTATTGCCAGCTTCTTGCTTGGCCAGGTCGACACGTTCCAGATCGATCTGCAGCAGAGCAGGATCAGGCCGCGCGATCACATCTTCGAGTTCTTCGCCCAGGATGATTGGAAGCTGGCCCGGCAGTTGACGTTGAACATCGGTGCCCGCTATACCCTCCATTTCCCGTCTACAGAGAAGAACGACCAGGGTGCTGTCTTCAATCTCTCAACCCAACAGTTGGACTATCTCGGAAAGAATGGGTTCTCGCACAGCGCACGTGAATTACACTACGACAACCTCGCCCCACGGATCGGACTCGCTTACCTGCTCACTCCGAAGACTGTTGTACGTTCCGGTTTCGGAATAGTCTTTATCGACCAGTCGGGCATCACGACACCGTTCACCACCCCGCAATTTCCGTTTATTCAGAACGTGCAGCAGCGAACTCAGGACAACTTGCGCCCGGCCTTCATCCTCTCTCAAGGTCCATCAGTGGCTCCGATTCCCCTCACACCGGATGCGGGTCTTGGGCAGAGCGTCTATACAGCGGACCGTAAGGCGGGATCGGGGTATTCGCAGCAATGGAATCTGGCCGTCCAGCGAGCGATTACGAATAATCTCTCAGCGGAGATTGCGTACGTCGGGTCACACATTGTTCACGTTGGGATTCCGGACTCGAATTTGAATCAACTCACCACCGACCAGCTTGCACAAGGTCCGGCCCTGCTCAAAACTGTGCCTAACCCGTATTACGGCCAGATTCCGTCTTCCAGTTCGATCGGTGGAAAGACCATCACCGAAGCACAGTTGATGAAGCCCTATTCTCGTTTCCTGAATATCGCAACCTACCGGCATAACAGCGGCCAAACAAACTACAACGCCGTTGAAGCGAAGGTTGAGGAACGTCTGGCGCACGGAGTTTCGTTCCTGTTTGCTTATACGCATTCGAAGCTCATTGACGACGCGTCAGCGGTGTTTTCGACCACGGTACTGTCTTCGCCGAATTCAAGCAGCTTGATCGCCGCCGATAGCTACCGACCCTGGCTAGAGAGGGATTCGTCGAGCGGAGACATGCCAAATGTGACCTCGTTCAGTGGAACCTATGATCTGCCCGCCGGCCATGGACATCGGTTCTCTTCGAGTGGCATCGGGGACTCGCTTCTTGGCGGCTGGCAACTGAATGCAATTTTGTCGTTGCAATCGGGAATGCCCGTCACGGTGACGCAGGCCACGAACTTTAACTCCTTTGCGGGGTTCTCCATTCAGCGCCCCAACTTGGTTGGCAAGCCCTCTCTCTCACCAGAGGATCGGACTCCGGCGCACTTCTTCAATACGAATGCCTTTGCGACTGCTCCTCAGTTCACGATCGGCTCGGCATCACGGAATCCTGTGCGGGGTCCAGCCTACCGAGACCTCGATCTGGCTCTCGTGAAGCACACAACGTTATTCCACGAAACAGGCATGGAGTTTCGTGCCGAGCTGTTCAATGTCATGAACACACCGGCTTTTGGTCAGCCAAACGGGAGCTTCGGCTCGGCTGCCTTCGGAAGCATCACCAGCACGACGACAGATCCAAGGGTTATGCAGCTAGCGATCCGATTGAGCCGGTAGTCTCCAATGGAAACGGGATTCACGGAGGTCGATTGGTGCCAAATCGCCAAACATATCACTCTTTGACCAGTCGACCTGTGACCGGAGAAGCGACAGCCATCTAGTAGATCGTGACATCTCTGTGGCGCAGATCTCACAGGGGAAGCGTAGCAGACGTCGGTCCGCTTTGAGTCGGAGGCCAGTCGACACTCAGTTGCAACAAAACAGGGCGTGGAATTGACATAGGTATGCGATCACTCGCTTTCCCTGTCACACCACCGTGCGTACGGGTCCGTACACGGCGGTTCGGTAGGATCAAGCACCAGAAGTGCAGTGCAGCATAGGAAGTCCCAAGCGGTCGAAGTACGCGGCGGGCATGGCATAGGAGAGAGCCGTTGTTCGGCTAAGCCGCCACGGTCCCCACTGATGTCCTGCCGTGCGAGCAGCCAGATCATGACTGAGATTTAGCTTTCGCAATCGGGCGTATCGCGTCTTCCCTGTTCGCCAGTGCTTACAGGCGGCAGAGCGTATACGACGCCTGATCCACTTATTGAAACGGTCCAGCACGGTCGGAGTTTGGCAGAACCCGAAATAACTCTGCCACCCATGAAGGTAGCGACCCAAGTCGTAGACCATTTTCTCGATACTGATACCTCTGGTCCGACGAGTGAGTTCCCGGATTCTTGCCTGGAACCGGAGCACCGCCTTAGGCGCGATTCGACGCTTAGGCACTGTCCTGTTCGTAAAGCTAAACCCGAGGAACTTCCGCTCCCATGGTCGTGCTACAGCACTCTTCTCCCGGTTTACCCTCAGCTTGAGTTTGCCTTCGAGGAGTCTGATCAGTCCCCTCATTAGGCGCTGGCCCGCTCGTTGACTGCGGACATAGATATTACAGTCGTCCGCGTATCGAACAAAACGATGCCCTCTTCGCTCCAACTCCCGGTCAAGCTGATCGAGAACGAGATTGGATAGCAAGGGAGAAAGAGGTCCGCCTTGCGGCGTACCTTCCTCCGTCGGCTCCACCAATCCGCTCTCCAACACTCCTGCCGTGAGCCAGCCCCGAATCAGTCGCAAGAGGCGTCGATCTTTTACCCGCCTTGCAACCTGACCCATCAGTTTTACCCGCCTTGCAACCTGACCCATCAGTTTGTCGTGGTTCACTCGATCGAAGAACTTTTCCAGATCGAGATCGACCACCCAACGATGCCCAGCAGCGATGTGCTGCTGAGCACGCGCTACTGCCTGATGAGCCGAGCGTCCGGGTCGAAACCCATAGCTCGATGCAGAGAAGGTGCGGTCCCAACTACCCTGCAGAACCTGCATCACTGCCTGCTGAATCAGTCGATCCAGCACCGTCGGGATGCCAAGCTTTCGCACCCCACCCGACGCACCGGTTGCGGTTGATAGGTCCCACTCAGCAGTTGCTCCCGGATGGTTATCCAGTGCTGCTTCAGGTAGTCCGCAAAATCATCGACTGTCATTCCGTCGACGCCCGGACTGCCTCCGTTTCCTTTCACACGCTTGAACGCCTGCCGGAGGTTCTCTCTCTGACAGACCTTCTCCATCCATTGCTCTTCCGAAGCCAGGCTTTCTGCACTGCGCTTCGCCACGGTGCTTCGGTCCCTTCAGAGGACGGACTTCGAGCTTCACTCTTCATCCCTTCCCCGAAGGCCAGCTCCAGCTGGTTCTTCTGCCGCTTTGTACCCCTGAGTCGCGCCACCTACTTGCCTCTCCTATCGTTCAGGCCTTCATCCACCGTTCCCGGCTCTGCCTAGCTGTTGACTCCGCCTTTCGGCCTTGGAGTGCCTCATTAGCCTTGCCGACGACATGGCTTACTATGCCTTCTGCTGACTCCTGCTACACGTTCAAGAAGAATCGCTTCCTCTCCAGTCGTGAAATCCACGACATGCAACAGATCTCCCGTGGTAAGTTCGACCGTCTTCAGCGCACCACCGCCAGATTTACCTGCACCCGCCTTGATGGATATGGGCTTCGCTGCTCATTGCCAACTCGCCCACGAGTACAGGCCTCATATCTGGTTCTTGTCCATCGGCGCACGCTTTTGCTCCACGCTTCCTTCAGACCCCACCTCGCGATGACGCCCTTGCGCTTCGCTAATCCTTCACCTCCATCAGGTTGGATAAGGGACTCGCACCCTCAAACTGTCGAACATGCACGGCACACAAAGACGTGGGCTCCGCCCACTTTGAAAACGCCGATGGCGTTTCCAACTTTCCCACAGCTTCGGCTGCGGCTGGCCAAGAAAGATTACCGTGCGGAAAATGGGGGCAGATCAATTGGAAACGGCTAAGCCACGACTTCAGCTTCGATCGGAATGCGGACGGGTTGAACTGGGTTCACCGACAGTGACTGGCACGCTTCATCGATCCGGCGTTGAAGGATACCGTGCAGTAGGCGGGCATGTTCGCCATCCAGACCCATGTGATCGGACTCTTCCATCACTTCGAGTGCGTAGCGAAAGTCACTGGCCAATTCGGTTTGTGAGATGGTGGTGTCCATTCCAACCATTCTAGGCCAGGGACCCTCCCCAGGCTTGCACAAGGCAAGACTTGCAATTGGCCCAAATGGGAAGCCTTAAAGCTTTCGGCCCCAACAACCGCAACCGAACGGTTGCCTAGGGGCCAGAACTGGTTGAATATCTTCAATTTGCCTCCACTTTCCGTTCTTTGGTCCCTGAAGCCGTGCACATATTTATGTGCATTTCTCGTTTCCTCAACGTTCCGGGGCTGCGACAAGTGTTTGACCAAGGCGCAGTATTTAACCCGCTGTCACGCACTCGAAACAATCGGATGCTAGCGTCCCAGTCGTAGTTCCCAATTCAATCAAGAGGTCGTTGATGCGAACCCACCTTTTTAGACTCAGTCTGCCAGTCTTGCTCGCAAGTGCAGCCTTCGCCGCCGACAAGACCCCCACCTCTGTCCCCTCTGCCAATCCCAAAGTCGCCGGGTACTCGGCTCCCAATGTCCTATCCCCGGAACTCTCAGAAGTGTTGCTCGTTCAAGGTGCAAATAGGCTGGAGAATCCGTCGGCCCTGACGAACTCTTATGGATATGACGCCAATGGGCCGTTTATTCCTGTTCCGGGTGATATCCCGTCTGCTGGGCATCTGGTTGAAGCAAACAAGACGGAACCTGACAAGAACACTTACCTTGTCCTCGAGGATCAGCATGGCGCTGATCCCAACTACAACTACGGCACTCACTTTCTGTTCCAGGGACACGAAACAGGTCTGAATGGTCACTGCTATCTGACGCGCGTGAACCTGGATGCGGATGGCGCGCACAAGGTCACCCTTCTGGCCGATACGGATTCTAGTGGCAATCCGATTCCCACCATAGACGGCTCGACTTGGTATCCGTTCTCAAGCAGGCTTTTGTTTACGTCGGAAAACGGTTCGCAGGGTGGTGTCTACCAAGCCACTCTGGATGTTCCATCCACAGTTGAAGATCTCTTCGGCGTGATGGGGCGTGGAGGCTACGAAGGTATTCAGGCCGACGAACAGGGCAATCTGATCATCGTCGAGGATGCGGGCGGCGCAGCAGGTGCGGCGAACCCGCATGCGAAACAGCCCAATAGTTTCGTCTTCAGGTTTGTTCCTTACGACACCTGGAATTTGAAAGCGGGCGGCAAGTTGCAGGTTCTTGCTGTTATGTCGTTGCGTCATTCCGGCGCAATTACATTCCTTGCCAATGCAGATGAAGCCATCAAATCGCTGGACACCAAGGATCTACACACTTACGGTCTTTCATTCCAGACGAAATGGATCACGATTCACGATACGACCACTGATGGGTTCGCATCTTTCAATGCGAATGCCCTAGCCAAGGCCAAGGGAGGGACGCCGTTCAAGCGGCCTGAAAACGGTCAGTTCCGCCCGGGCACTGGATTCACGGAGTTCGTATTCGATGAGACGGGGGACACCAATCTTCTGACAGAGGCCGGCGTAGCGTACGGAGGATTCGGCTCCGTCTTTCTTCTTCGGTTCCATGGCTCGCAAGGTCAATTGAATCTCGTTTACCGCGGAGACGCCGTACATGCCGGATTCGACAACGTGGCCTTCTGGGATCGCGATCGGGTGGTATTTGTCGAAGATGCGGGCGACACTCTGCATACACAAAGAAACTCCTTGGACTCTGCCTGGTTGTTCGATCTCAATCAGGATTACTCCAACGCAGCGGTCCAGCCGATTCGGATCCTGGCAGAAGGCCGCGACGCCTCTGCGACGCTCGATTCACAGCTTGGCGCATTCGCAGGATTTCAAAATGAAGGCGACAACGAGATTACGGGCTGGCACTTGTCAGACGGCGATCCAGGCAGAGGCGGCCTCCTTGGCGCAAAGATCCCGACGCCTTTCAAAGATGGTTGGCGGCTCTTCTATACACAACAGCACGGAGACAATAACACATGGGAGATCATCCCAAACCGCGGCAGATCTGAAGGTCGGCGAGGCGACAGGGACGATGACTAGTCTTGAATAAAAGAGAGCCCGGACTGAATAGAGTTCGGGCTTTCTTATGCTTAGCGTTTCCTAGTTTTTGCTCATTCCAAACAGCGGTCAGACTGAATCGATCCCGCGCTTCCGCACAGGACCGCTCAACGCTCAGTCTATTTCGACCCAATCGCCGGATCCGTACGGCTCTCATCACCCGTTTCAACGTGTCCGGCCAACTGATAGCGGAATGTCGGATCTGCATCGGCCGTCACAACGAAATCGTACCAGCCAAACGTCGGGTGCACTTCATAGGTTCTTAGGGTCCCCTGGCCGGCCCGTAACTCCAAACGTGTGATCCCGCCGGAATAAACATTCACCACGCTCAGGTCCGTCGAGACACTGCCGTGATTCGAAAGTGAAAGCGTGATCGCGTTGCGGACCTTATCGTAGGTCGTATGCACTCCGAGTTGAACCGTCGCCGAATCGCTCAAAGTTCCACGAAACGAACGAAAGAATCCGTTCGGTCCGTGGACGGCCAGATCGTAGCCTGACAAGCCCGCACTGGCGATCGGATAGGAATCGACGGCCTGGTCTTCAGAACCTACGGTATAAGTCCACGGCCCCATGTCCGAATTGCCGGAACGCGTCTGGAATA